>JGI25151J46595_10000703_pt1 | contig 28046 bp, 35 predicted proteins | sample AraplaMF_Col_mLB_FD_46595 | JGI IMG/M metagenome (IMG submission 46595) | reverse complement strand
GATCAGTACCAGCAGGCCGTAGCTCGATTGACAGCGCTTGCGGACGTTCCCGATGACGAGCGGGACGAAACTGAGTTCCTGGACCTCTCGGCGGCGATGGTGGCCTACGAAGCGAGTGTCGCAACGCCAGCGCAAGGATAGGAGGCGCGCATGTTCTCATTCCTGTCGCCACGCCGCTCAATCGAACCGGACCCCAAGCGTGCAATCGTCAGGTGCGTCGACGACTTTGAGAGAGCAACTCAGCGCGTGATGGAGCTTGGCAATCCGCCGGCAGATTCTCCCGAGGAATTTGAGCTGATCGGGCTCATCGAGGCGATCGAGAAATGGGAAGCTCGTCATGATGACCAAGACGGCTGGGAGTGAGCTGAAGGTCAGGTAGGTGAACTAGGCCGAGGACGGCAGCTGGCAAGGTGAAACGTGGGTCTAAATTTGTGATCGAGCCAGACTGGACACCCAATCCGAGACCTTCTGACCCGTCGAGCGGCCTTGCCAATCCGAGAAGGTGTAAGGTTTCGAGGCCGCCGCATCCTTGTCGAACAGGGCGGTCTGGGCGCGGGCGAATTCCCGATCGAACAGATTGATATTGGCCTCGTCATTGAGTCTGAGAGCGCGATCGTCGATGTTCGTCGACCCGACCGAAGTCCAGATGTCGTCGACGATGACTAGCTTGCAGTGGAAGAAGGTCGGCTGATATTCGCTGATCTTCACGCCGGCCTGGAGGAGATCCCCCCAAAGGTGCCGTGACGCCTTCCTGACGATGCGCGCATCGGTCTGTGATCCAGGGACGATGATTTGGATGTCGACGCCGCGCTGGCGGGCTTCAAGAAGCTGCCTGCGAGTGAGCTCGTCGGGCACGAAATAAGGCGTCGCGATCCGGATATTCTTTTGCGCAGCGGCAAGCGCCGTCATGAGCATGAGATGCATGACGTTGCGTTGATGTGTGGAGCTTATAACCACCTGCGTACCGCGCTCGCCGGTTGAGCTTATTTTGGGGAAAAAGCGGTCCCCCAATAGCAATTCGCCGGTCGCCTCGATCCAGTGCTCCGCGAACGCCGCCTGAAACTCCGCCGCTGCGGGCCCCTCCACGCGGTAGTGATTGTCGCGCCACTCACTCGGCGAACGAGCATCGCCATTCCACTCGTCGGCTATACCGACACCGCCCGTAAAGCCGATGCGGCCATCGATGATCAGCAGCTTTCGGTGAGTCCGATTGTTAACCCGGTCCAGCGTGTACCAGGTGACCGGGCGGAACCGGACGACCTCAACGCCTGCATCCCGCATCCGCTGGATGAGGCGCTCGTCCATCGGCAGGCTGCCGACCCAATCGAGCAGCACCTTTACGCTGAGGCCCTCCCGGGCCTTGATCGACAGGGCATCGGCAAACTCTTCGGCGATGGCGCCGCGCCAATAGATATAAGTCTCGAAGCTGATCGTCTGCCGTGCTTCGCGGATGGCGCGCAGCATCGCTGGGAAAATCTGAATGCCGTTGGCCAGCGTGTCGACCCGATTGCCGGGGATGTAACTCGACCCGAAGAGAGCCCCCATCGATGTTCTGAGCTGTTCATCCGAGGAAGCTAGGTGATGAGGAAGCGGTTGTCTCAGCTCCTGCGGCTCCGGGAGAAGCGTGAAGGCCGCCAGGCATCCCAACGCTCCGAGCGCAGCCGATATCATCGCAACCCAAAGAGGGTGTCTTCGCCACTTCACGACCACCTCGTAGAAATACCGTCCAGCGCGGCAATTGAGGCGAACATCCTCGCTCTCAGATTATGCCGCATCATGTTTCGTGGCCAAGGTCAGGCAGGCTCGGCAGACTCCTCGCAAGGATGTTTCCACCGTGTCGCCCGGGGCTTGAAGATCCGACGCGAGACGCGAGTCTACCGAGAACTGCCCCAGCACGAGCGCCGCGGTCGGGACCCGGCGCCGCAGGCGCCTGACGGCATACTTGATGTGGGCCGCCCCCTGCGGGCCGATGAAGCAAACGCAGATCAGAGCGGGGCTTTGCTTGGCGAGACGTTCGAGACCTGTGGTCAACAGAGTGGTTGGAGGTAGCGCATCCGCAGCTAATCCATGCTTGCCTAGTATCTGGCTCAACATCAGCGCGGCAGCCTCATCGAGCTGCGACCTCGCGCCTATGCAGACGACACGATCGCTACCCTGGAATGCCTCTCTAAGGTCAGTCGCGCCGAGCACCGGCAAGTCCGAGGTTCCTTCGCTTTCGTCGGTCTGCTCGACGGCCGCCTCGGTCTCGGGATCGGACGTCGCATCTGTCAATTCTGGGCGGCGATCCTCATGATCGGACAGATCCTCCACGACCTCCCGAATGCTCGCGAGGATCTGGTTTCGCCGAGACGCGTCGAGGACACCACGGGCCTCGTCCGCGGCGGCCAGGCGCAGTCCTTCGAGCGCCACCTCGTCGTAATAGGCGGATAGCGAGCGCTCTTTGAGCACCTCCTCAGCCTTGTCGGCTGCTTCCGCGGGGTCTCCAGCCAGAATTCGCTGATAGAAAATCTCTGGAGCCGAGAGGGCAGGTCGATCTCCCAGCATCACGTCCAGAAATTCCAGTCTTTCGACATGCCGGCCAAGGACGACGAGGCAAACGGTCAAGGGGGTCGCCAAAACCAGCCCGATGGGTCCCCATAGCCAGGTCCAGAATGTCGCCGCGACCACGATGGCGACGGGCGAGAGCCCGGTGGAGCGGCCATAGGCCAGAGGCTCGATCACATGCCCGGCGAGGGGCTCGGCGATCACGAACAAGGCCGCCGTCAACGCGAGCATCGTCCAACCGGGATCGACTGATGCGGCGATCACCATCGGAAAAACGGCAGAGAGGACGGCGCCAAGATAGGGAATGAACCGTAGGATCGCCGCCAGAATTCCCCAGAGCAGAGCGCTGGGAACGCCGATGGCGGCAAGGCCGCAACCGATCACCACACCGAACCCGGCGTTGACGATAAGCTGTGTGAGAAACAGGCGGCTGAGGCGCTTGCCGGCATCATCGAACGCGGCCGTCGTCTTCTGCAGGTCGTAGGTGCCGGTCAATCGGATGAACCGGTTCCGAAGGTCTTCGCGCTTCAAGAGGATGAAGACCACGAAGATGAGCACGATTCCGGTTGTCGTCAGAGGGTGGATTAGCGGAGCCAGAAAGGCCTGCAGCGTTTGGATAGCGCCGGGCTCCGGCTGATGCACTTCGACCGGGATCGGGCGTCCGTCCCGCGCGGGGCCTGGGGTTCCACTGGAGGCCGGAGCTTCTGCCTTGGGACGGTCGAGCTCCTTACCCAAGTCTTGCAGGACATCCGCGGCCCGGCTCAAAACCCCGCTTCCAGCGCCCGAGCCTTTCAAGGCGGCAATCTTGGCGCGGATGGTGCTCTGGTACGTCGGGAGCTCACTCGCCAATTGCGTCGCCTGGCCAACCATAGCCATCGTCAAAGCTGCCAACGTTGCAAACGCAATCAGGACGACGACAAAAACGGCCAGCGCTCGTGGCACATGCAGCTTCTGCAGACCTTTGACCAGCGGAGCCAAGACAAAGCTGAACAGGATCGCGAGCGCCACCGGGACGAAAACCTCGCGGCCGAAATAAAGCGCAGCGACGATAAATGCCCCGATGGCTACGTTCGAGACGACGTCAGCAGGGGATCTTGCCGATGGAGCCGCAACGGTAGGAGTAACCTCAATCGCGGGCATCGATGGTTTCCTTCATTCTGGACGCCGGCATGAAGCGGTCGACGGGGCGGCGGCCGTCCGGAGAACCTATTTCTTCGACGATTGCAGCCCGGCGGCGTCGCCGGGAGGCACCGCCCAGGTCGCGGTCCAGGTCTCGCTCAAGGTTCGATTGCGCGCCCTGAGAAACATGCGAAGCTCGGCCGACTGGCCGTCCGGCAACGTCGCGTCGACGATGGCACGCGCCCCCTTCAAGGGGGCATTGAAGGTCAGGATCTTCGTGGTGATCGCGCCGGCCGTCGTCGTCGCGACGAGCTCGAGGCGATCGGGTTCGTTCTGATAGTAAGCGAGGTCGCCGCCGGCGAAATCGACTATGAAGCGCTTCGTGCCCTTGCCTTCGGCAACGCCGTCCTCGATATCTGAGCCGTTGAAGCTCTGCTGCACCTGCGCGTAGGGGTGCAGGTGCCAGGTCGTCGACAGCGCCGAGACGCGGTAGCTGAATTCGGTAGCCTGACCAACGCGCAGCGGAGTCTTTGGCGTCCAGCAAGCGACGATGTTGTCGAAAGCCTCGTTCACCGTCGGGATTTCGATGAGGTCGATGCGACCTTCGCCCCAGTCGCCTTGCGGCTGGACCCAGTAGCCGGGCCGGGCATCGTAACGCGCCTCCAGATCCTGATAGCTGCCGAAGTCGCGGTCGCGTTGCATCAGCCCGAAACCGCGCGGATTCTTGTCGCCGAAGCTCGATATCCGCAGCTCTTTGGGATTGCGAACGGGCCGCCAGATCCATTCTCCACTGCCGGATTGCAGCATCAGCCCGTCGGAATCGTGGATTTCGGGGCGGAAATCGGTGCGCTTGGCGAGATCGCCTTCGCCAGCCTGGAACATCGAGGTCAGCGGCGCGATACCGATGCGCTCGATCTCCCGTCGCGGAATGATCGTCGCGGTGACGTCCATATGGGTGTCGCGGCCCGGGCGGACGATATAACGGAAGGCGCCGGCGACCGACGGAGAGTCAAGCAGGGCGTATATGACGAGTTCGGTCGTGTCGCGCGACGGCTCCTCCACCCACAGGGCCCGCATGAACGGAAATTCCTCGGGACCCTCGCCGCCGACATTCAAGGCCAGCGAACGCGCCGAAAGCCCGTAACGGTGCCCCCGGCCGATCAAGCGGAAATAGCTCGCGCCCAGGAATGAGATGACCTCATCCTGCACTTTCGGGTCGTTAAGGTTGGTCGTGACAGCGAACCCCGCGAAGCCGAGCGCCGGGGACAGGTTCTTGGGCACAGGAACCTTGCCGTATTCGAACAGGCCGGTCGTGAACGGGATCGGGATCGCGTTGCCGTGGTTGATGATGTGAACCTGGACCGGCTTGTTGTGCAGAAAGCCGAGATGGAAGGGTAGCAGGCGGAAATCGGAGCCATTCTCGCGCCAGAAGGCCTTGTCGCGACGAAACCGGATTTCGCGATAGCTGTCATAGGTGAGCTTCGACAACTCGTCGGGAATCTTCGCGCTCTCGGCATCGAAGGGCTGCTTCGCTAACGTGATCGCCTCCTGGACGACATTCTCGTAGCCGAAGCCCTTCGCCGCTCCCGTTGGCCCTTGGGCGTGCACGACATTGCGGCCAGCCAGCAAGGAGGCGCTGGACAGCAAGGCCAGCAATGCGCGGCGAGACGGTGAATACAAGAATGATCCCCCAGAATTTCCAACCCTGATCGTTCGGTCGACCCTAGAACGCTACTAAAGAACGGGAGTTCCGGAACGTGCCCACCCTTGCTCGGCTTAGCGCCAATTTGCTCCCGCCCGTCTATTGCGGGATGCGATAAACCACCCTCACTTTGCGATCTTGCTGACGTGCCTAGCCGGCTCAACCTGGCGGCGGCCGGCAGGTTGAGCTAGCTCGACAATGACGTAAGCCGCGCCGTTCCTGTGCTCGGCAATATTTTGCTGTCACCCTATGTCGGCACGGCCTGGAGCGGACGGGTTCAGGCCAGCGCTGCGCTCGCCAGTTGGGGCGGCTTGACGCTCTCGCCGCTGATGGCCCTGCAGGCGGTGACCATGCGCAGCCCGACCTTCAGTGAGCGGACGGGGTTCGGTGCCAACGCGGCCGCTCTCTTCGTCGCCCGCAACAACGCGACGACGAGCCGCTCCGAGTTCGGCGCTCAGCTCGATGCTGAGGCGCCGGTCGGCGGGGTACCGCTCACCCCTTCATGCGGGCCTCCTGGGCACGCTATTTCCAGCGGGATGCCGAGATCACCGCGGGCCTCGTGGCCAGACGTCAATGCCGCTCTGTTAGCCGCCGGGCTCGACGCCGCCCTCAGCGAGCGTGTCACTCTCGGGGTCCGTCTCGAAAGCGAACTCTCGGCCAATACGAGACGCCTCGGCGGAGTTGCCCAGATGAAGATCAGCTTCTGAAGCTTCAGCCTCCATGCCAACCGATGAGGCGCTCGAATCTGAAGAGCCCTTTTACTTGACTGAGGTCCGCTTGCCGGCGCCCTTGCTATGTCCGCTCCTGGCGCATTTCTTCACCTGACCGCTCCCGGCCGCGGACCGTCTCGGCCGAAAATTAGCGTCATTGCGATCGAGAGCATCACCAGTCCCAGTACGCCCTCCTGCAGGCGCAGAAACCATGCGTTTCTCGCAATCCAGCCTCTGATCTTCGATGCGCCACCAGCGAGCGCCAGGCTGACGATGAAGCCGAGGCTCTTCGAGATCGAGGCGAGGATCAGAAGTTGGAGCCAGATCGGACCGATCGCGGGGTCCGCGAATTGCGGCAAAAACGCCGTCATGAAGAGAAAGACCTTGGGATTGAGCAGGTTGGTGAAGAAGCCCTGCCAAAAGATGGCCTTCGGAGACGAATCTTTCGGCGGCGCCGTTGGATTCGGCGGACGATAGCAGCGCCATAAGGCCCGGCCACCAAGGTATCCGAGGTAAATCGCTCCGGCGAACTTCACGGCAATGAAGAGCATCGGGGAATGCTGGAAGACCGCCGCTAGGCCGAGCACGACGATCGGGATCTGAACTAGTCCCGAAGCCCAGCTTCCCGCCACGCTAAGGGCCGCGGCGCGGAACCCTTGTGTGATGCCGCGCGTCAGCGTGAGGGCCATGTCCGGCCCTGGAGTCATGATGAGTGCCAGGGACGCGAGGACAAACAGGATTAGCACTGAGGTCTCGGGCATATTGGTCATCCTGGTACGAATTTGAGTCTCGCCCGAGCGTCGAGCGAGCAGAGCCGAACGCCAATGAGCTAGTCAACTTGAGAGCTTCAGTCCTGCGATCCCGACCGCGGTGACGCCGACGAAGAACAGCCGCGCCGTCGTTGTCGGTTCTCCCAAGAAGAGAATGCCCACGGCTAGCGAACCGATTGCCCCTATGCCGGTCCATACGGCGTAGGCTGTCCCAAGCGGAAGGACCTCCAGCGCTTTCGCCAACATGCCGATAAAGAGCGCCAGCAGGACGAGCGAGACCGCGCTCCAGGTGATGTCCGTGAAGCCATTCGAATTCTAGTGCTTGGTTGGCGCAAACCGGCCCCGTCAGTGAAATCGCAGCCAGCTCTGCGATATCGCGAGCGTCGATAAAACTGACCGGAGCATCCCCGCAAGGAAGTCGCACCAGGCCAGTCCGCATTGTAGGCAGATAATATGTCACAAAATTCTGCATGAACGCGCTAGGCCGCAAAAACGTCCAACTGCATCCTGAACTCTCTATCGTTCGTTCGACGGTGCGATGAACCCTCCCAATTTCGCTCGCTTCTTCGGTAGCGCGGAAAGCGGACAGCTTCGTGATGTGCCGCACCCCTGATCGTTTGGCGGCTTCAACGATGGCGATCTCGACGCTAGCTTGCTCATCCATGTCAGGAGTTGCCAGAAACAGGGCGTCAATGCCCCCGAGTGCCTCCTCCAGTCCGTTTAGGTCACGCAGATCGATCGTGGTCGCTTCCACCCCGGCAGGAAGCACTGCTGCTTTGCGGGCAGCTGCGCGCAAAGGACATCCTCGCTCGCGCAGCCTGTCCACGACAAGACGACCGACCGTTCCTGTCGCGTTCAAAACGAGAATCTTTGGTTTGGTGTTGTCATTCATCGCGGCCAGTCCTTTGAGAACATATGTGCCGCCCACTTCCATCTTTGTAGGGCCGGCAAAAGCGGTGCATCCCAGTGGCAGAGCGCCAGTGGACTGATAACGGTTGCCACGATGGCCGACGCGATGCTCATGATTCATTGCACTCTGCCATACGACGGCCCGATAGGGGGTGCCTCGAAGCGGAGCATCGGATAGATTAAAATCTGTAGCGGGTAGAATGCTTTCACATAGTTTAGCGCCATACGGGCCTAACAACCGGCTCCCATCGCTCGTCTTATCCCTCCGCGGATGGCGTACAGCATCGCTCAAAGCTTCCGGTCTTAAGCCTCAAGAAATAGGCGATCTCAAATTTCCTGAACCTCCGCCATCAGGCAGATTAATTTATCTCAGTTGTAAAACTATATTTTATAGTGGCAGTTTGGGCCATGACCTCAGTGCGATTTCGCGCATTGTTTCGAGTTCGTCGCGCGTTGCGCCGTCAACAGCCTGAACAGCCATCCCTTGCGCAACTAGCGAAAGAAAGCGCGCTAGGGCGAGCGTGTCGGTTTCGGATGGCAGTTCGCCATCGCGACGCGCGCTCTCGAAGCGCTCGGCGAGCGCGTTGAGCGCGGCCTTGCGGCGCGCAATCAGCCGTGAGCGGATAGGTTCGGCCTCGCTGCTGCATGCCAGCGCGGCCTGCATTTCGAGGCACCCCCGCGGATAAGCAGGATTCGTCTGCGCAGCGGCGGCGGCCGTTAGCAAATAAATTGCAGCGCCGAGTGCAGTAGGCTGCGCCAGCGCATCGCGGACATAGGCGGTATGATCGAGGCTGTAGCGTTCGATCACCGCAAGGAAGAGATCCTGCTTACTGCCGAAGGTCGCATATAGGCTCGACCTGCTGATACCCATGGCCTCGGTCAAATCGGAAATCGAGGCGCCATCATATCCCCTTTCCCAAAACCGCCGTAGGGCACCATCGATCGCATCATCCATCTCGAACTCGCGGGGTCTCGTCATTCTGAAACTCGCATTTTGACATTATGAACCGATTGGTTCAGAACCGATCGGTCCAGAATCTATTGTCGCTGGAGAGGCTGATGACAACAACAGCGCGTGAAATTCATTTGAAAAGCCGACCAAAGGGAATGCCTGAGCGAGCTAACTTCCAGATTGTCGAAACCCCTATGTCAGCCCTCAGGAAAGAGGAGCTTCGTGTCCGCAATCTGTGGATGTCGGTTGATCCATATATGCGGGGCCGCATGAATGCGGGATCTAGCTACATCGATCCCTTCCGGCTCGACGCTCCCCTCGAGGGAGCAGCGATTGGTATCGTCGAAGAATCAGAATGCCCTGCGTTTGCGCCGGGCGATCTCGTTAGTCATTTCAAGGGGTGGCGCACGCATGCAATCGTCGATGCGGCGACCACTGTCCGGATCGACGCTGATCAGATCGCACCGCAAACCTATCTTGGGCCACTCGGCGTACCTGGATTTACTGCCTATGTCGGGCTCACACGAATTGGCCAGGTGCGGGTCGGCGACAGCGTGTTCATTTCCGCGGCCAGTGGAGCGGTCGGTTCGATCGCATGCCAGATCGCCAAGATCAAAGGCGCGCGCGTCGCTGGATCGGCCGGATCGGATGCTAAGTTAGCCTGGCTGCGTGATGAACTCGGCATAGATGCAGCGATAGGCTATCGCGCGGACGATTTCGCGCAAACGCTTGCAGAGGCATGTCCCGACGGAATCGATCTTTATTTCGACAATGTCGGCGGGGGGCAGCTCGAAGCAGCGCTGGTGGTTGCCAATGATCATGCGCGCTTCACCCTGTGCGGGATGATTGCCCGGCACAATGACGTAGAGCCGGCGCCGGGACCTTCAAACATTTTTCTCGCGGTCACCAAGCGGCTGAACCTACGCGGCTTCATAATTACTGATCATGATGACCTTGCCGCTGAATTTCAGAACCTGATGCGCGCCTGGATAGCCCAAGGGCAGATCAAGTGGCGCGAGACGATATTCGAAGGTTTGGAGCGTGCGCCTGATGCTCTTCTTGGTCTGTTTCATGGCGCGAACGTCGGCAAGATGTTGGTCAGGCTAGAGGCATAACCGAATGAAAATAGGCTCTCCACGTAACGCGGGGCGTATCGCGCTCGCAGCGTTTCTATTTGCGGCCGGGGGAATCCACCGTCACGCCGCCGCGGGTGACGAGGCAGCGCAGGCCGCGCAGTTGCGTAACGCGGCTGCCGATCCAAAGACCGTTTCGGACAAGCTCTTTGTTCTTTGGGAGTATGCCGGCGCGGTGCGAGAACGAGCATTGGCCAAAGTTGTGCTCGAACATACGCAGGATGCGGAAATCCGCGCTCTCGCTGCGCTCGTTCGCGACGGACACGAGGCAGGAATGAACGCGATGGTCCCAATCGCGAGCGATCTTGGGATCGCGCTTCCCGATAACCCCACCGAAATCGAGCGTGCGGGAATTAGTGCGGTGCGGGCGATGCCCGCCGCCGAAATCGATCGCTTCTTCCTTCTTCGTCAACGTGCGATGCATGCTTGGGACATCACGAGTTTTGACGCATTCGGCGCAACGGCCAATAACGCGAAACTACGGCGGTATATCGAAGCAACGCGAAAGCCGCTACGCGAGCACGCGCAACTCGTTGGCCGTCTGTCCATAGCGCGCGGCATTCCCGGCGATATCGCCGTTTTCGAGGCCAAGGCTGATCGCCCGAAATGAGCGATGTGTCCCCAGCGGAATTGGCGCAACGCGCTCAATTGACCGGCGCCTGGCAAAAGGTGCTCACATGGAGGGAGCATATCTCAGCCTTCGATGCCGCACGTCACAATCCAGTCACGTCGAGATCCACTGTCTGAAGCTCAACCAGGCTCTCGCGGCGGCCCGGCCTGATGCCGAGCCAGATTACACGTCCGGCATTCAGAGGGGCGTTCAACAGCTGCGCGAGCGAGGATGATGGGTTGAGAGGCATGGGTCCGACGCCAGCTGTCCTAGCGCGCTGAGAGACGCTGGAAGATATCTCGGGCAACGCCAACCACGCGCTCCCGCAACTGAGGGCGCGTTGCGAGCATCCATCCAGCCGCGCCTGCCAGTATCAACCTGATCATCGTCTTGTCCTTCGATTGGAGCATCGGGCGCGTCGTCGTTGTGCCTCAAACGAACTTCCGCGGGATCGGTTCTCAGGCCACCGCCTGTCGCGACGAAACCGCCATTGAAACCTGTCCGATTTCGGGAACCTGTCATTGACCAGACTGTTCGATGACTAAGGCCTGGGGGCAGATTGGCTGAAGGCGCGACGCGCCACGGTCTATTTCCAGGGATTGTTCGATGTCCTCCAAGGAGCCCATGATCCATGAAGACGGTCTACCAGGCCACGAGTCTGCGCTGACGCCGAAGCCGGAATGGGAGCCCCGTTATCCTGGGAGCGGCCGCCTGGACGGGAAAGTCGCGCTGATCACCGGGGCAGATAGTGGCATCGGTCGCGCTGTTGCCGCGCTTTACGCGCGCGAAGGCGCGGACGTCGCCATTGTTTACCTAAGCGAGCACGACGATGCCAAAGCGACGGTGAGCATCGTCGAGCGGGAAGGGCGTCGTGCTATCGCTATCGCAGGAGATGTCGGCGACAAGGCATTCTGCGCCGATGCCGTCGCCCGGACGGTCCAAAAGTTTGGGAAGATCGATATCCTCGTCAACAACGCTGGCGAGCAGCATCCGGATAAAGACATTACGGACATCACCGAAGAGCAGCTTCGCAGGACGTTTCAGACTAACATCTTTGGCATGTTTTTCATGACGCAAGCCGCGCGACCGCACCTCCGAAGTGGCGCCGTTATCGTCAACTGCACGTCCGTGACGAGCTACCAAGGTTCCAGCGAGCTGCTCGACTACAGCTCGACAAAAGGCGCGATCACCGCATTCACGCGGGCCCTTTCCGAGAATCTGATCGAGCAGGGAATACGTGTAAATGCTGTGGCGCCCGGCCCGATCTGGACGCCGCTTAACCCGATGGGCGGAGCAAGCCCCGAGAAGCTCAAGCACTTTGGTGAGAGCACACCGATGAAGCGGCCCGGGCAGCCGAACGAGGTCGCGCCTAGCTTTCTGTTCCTGGCATGTGAGGATTCCAGCTACATGTCCGGCCAGGTGCTTCACCCGAACGGCGGAACGGTTGTGAACGGGTAGGGAGCGGAACGGGACGAGCTTCAATCACCGATCCAGCTAAGACGAAGGAATGCCTCGCTGGACCGGGCGATTTACCCGCCGGACACGCGACGGCCGGGGAGAAGCGCAGCTCGGCGCAGCTCATTGGCCGCCACCTCTGCGAGTAATGAGCGACACCGCACGCAGCCGGCAGTCAGCTGCGCTTTTGATGATAGGCCTATTGCCCATTACCAGCGACAAACCTATTGCAGTCGTGGGTACGGCAACGAGCTTGGTTTTGAAAATCTGGTACGCCTGCTATGCGCCTGGTCCGCGGCTTGAATAATGCAGTCTCTCACCGTGCGGGCATTCGCGCAGGGGCGCGGCAACTGCAGGCCGATGCACCATTTCTGAAGCTCTTTGGCGCATCCTCTACGGACCGGCTTGTTAGTCAGCTCCAGCCTGACCGAGCACTTTTTCGCCTCCACCACAGTCATGGAGGCCGCCGATCGATGCGGTCCAGGTCCGCGAGCATGTTGTTCAGCATCGTGACTGGGGCCAGCAGCAGCCTCTTCGCGGCCACGAAGGATTGCGAGGCAGTCAGCTCCTTTCACCAGATAGCGGCAGCGCGGCCGGGGCAGGTTCTGCGTTGTTCGCTCACCCACCTCATGAAAAGCGGTGAGCCGTATACGCACGATTAACGAAATCGGCCTACCGTTGAGATGTGTCGCAATGCCTTCCCGGGCATTTTCCGCGTCCCCTCCCAAAATTGCCGGCGTTCCCTTCGAAATCCAAACCCTGGATATCCTCGTCGCACTCTTCGCGACTCGACGCTCCGCTTGCAGCCGGCCTTCTCAAGGGTCTCCCATGAAAACGACCGAGGATTCAGTCGGTTCGCCAATACTTGACTTGCTCCGAATCCTCGCCGCAAGCGAGGCGCGCCGGCTGATACACGAGGCTATCAAGCCATTCAATAAACCAATCCACCAAGTATTTTGTGATGAAATTGAAGTGGTGGATGCAAAAAAGTACGGAAAAAAGACGAGTCAATAGCTTGTATTACTTTTTTGCATTTCTAAATGGGCTGCACCGGAGAGGGGCGTAGATCCTTAACCGAGCTGTTAGTTGCCATTTGCGCGGGAGTTGCCGTTGAGTCTTCAGACAAAGTACACCATGCCGCCTGACCGCTTCGAGCGCTTTGTAAGAGCGCTAGAGGGTGCGGATGAACAGCGGCGCGCCAGGGTGCTGGCGCACTTGTCGCGCCCCCGCAACGTGAAGTCCGAGCCGCATCGCTTCGCGATCTACTGCCGCGATATGAGCGGCTGCTACGAACGGCAGTATGAGCGCTATGAAACCTGCTCGGCATTCATATCGTCGCGCTTCCGCGAGGCGGAAGTCGAGGCATTCGTGGATCACGGCATGCCGGGCGAGGCCCTGCTAGAGCTCGGGCGTCGCGTTGTCGACTGTCGGTTCGATGCGATCGTCGTTACCCATCTCGATCAGATTTCGACCTACCGACCTCAGCTCATCGGTGTTTTGGCTCGAATTTACTCCCGGCGTGTGCGGCTCTACCTCGCAGGCACTGGTGTCGAGCACCTGGAGACGGAGGAGATCAGGAAGTTTTACGAAACGGACTGGGGGCTTGAGCACGGCCCTGAGCATGTTCTCAGCGATTGGTGGGGCGCGCACGTTTAGCGCGACCTTGTCCTTTCGGGGGGGCGTCCCCCGAGCTCCTCTTAACTCTCGCGAATTCGTTTTCGGCGCTCGGCAGTCGCTCTCGCGGCGCGAGTGATTGATGACGCTTGCTTCAAAGGATGCACCATGCCGGCCGACAACCTATTCGATGCAGCCAGCCGCGGCGCCACTTCGGCCCATTTCTCGGCACGCTTTCTTGAACAGGCGGAAAGGCGAGCAGCGCTGGGGCCGCAACTTCTCGTCGTTGAAGATGAGGTCGCGGTATACTGCCGTCGATCTAAGGAGAAGGATAATTATTCCATCCCTCGACAGATGGAGCGTGGTGCTGAATATTCCGGGCGTCGTCTAAAGAAAGACCCCAAATACTATTATGAAGACGAGGGTTACACTGGAGAGACGGACGATCGTCCCGGGTTTATAAGAATGATGACCGACGTGAGCCGAGGTCTCATCAAGTACATAATTATGGAAGATTTCGATCGATTCGGTCGAAATTTTGGAGTTGTTGGCAAGCCTTGGGAGTTAATCAAAGAGCTTCAGATTGAGGTTTACTCGATATTTCAGGATAAGCTGCTTGATGACTCAGATGTTGCGTTGTTGACCTTAGCGGCCACGAAGCACCAGCAGTCCTTGAAAAGTAGGTCGAAAGACGGTGTAAACCAAGCCTTTGAGGACGGCAAAGTCGTTTCGGCTCTGCCTTGGGGATTTGTTCGGGACCCATACAAAAAAGGTGTGTATGTCGTAGATGAAACACTTCGAGACGCTATTGTTTGGATGTTTAAAGCGCGTTCGCTAGGAATGAGCGTCCCTAATATTGCGAGGGAACTTCCTAGTAAGACGGAAAATCCCGGTCGGCTGCCCAAGAGCAATGGAGCTATTGCTAGCGCACTGAAAAAGTCCATTTACAAAGGAGTATATGTATTCCGCAAAACCGAATCTCGCCTTAAGCTTGGTAAAAAAACAAGGCGTGTGCGATACCCCTCCGAGTGGCAAACAAAATTTCTGCCGGAACTTCAAATTGTCGGCGACGAAGTTTGGGAGGCGGCAGGAGCAAGTTTCAAGGGGCGAAGTAAACGAGCCGCCGGATTTCGATTTCTGAGTTGCAAGATCCGTTGCGCGCTCTGTGGCCAGAGCTTCCACATGGTATCTCGCAACGATAATGAAAAGGAACCCGTCTCTTATGGCTGGTGTGATTATGAGAATCGCCAGCGCAAAGATGGCAGTACGCCCGTATGCAAAGCGCGTATGGTTAGTTTCAATGCGGCAAACAAGGTCGTTCTCGACGCGATCCGCGAAGTGTTGGCGGTTGATGGCATGGAGGAGGAGTATGAGGCGCTTCTCAACCAGGAGATGGACCGTCAGCGAGATGCAATAACGAAGCGCGAAACGTACCTCAAACGACGAGTGGGCGAGCTGAAAATTGAAATTCTGGAATGGGAGGCAAAATTAAACGGTCGAAGCCGCGTCGCGCGGGAACTAATTGATGAAGAGATCGCCGAGAAATCCGATGAATGGAGAAAGGCGCGGTCTGAGCTAAGCGGCCTGCCTCGACTTGCCGATCGGATTGTCATTGAGGCAACGCGACGGGCATCACTTCTTGAGGTATTCGATCGCGTGACAAAAAACATCGACCTCCACGACCGTGACTTGACGGCAAGTGAGATAGCGGAGAGAGCTGTTTTTCGTCATCTTGTCGACGAAGTGTCTATCTCGCCTATTGTAGGTACTCGTACGGTCAAGGCCGTGGTGAAACTGAGTTTGGCGTCTATTCTTGGAGTTGAGCTACCTGCAGGATTGGCGATCTCGCCGACCGTCGAATCGACTTACTATCTTCACAACCATCGCAACCAGAGCAAGGAGGAGGTCCTAACGGCTTACGAGGCAAAATCGCATGAGCTTAGTGACGAAGAGTGGACGGCGACGGAAGAGAGGTTTGGATCCCGTCTCGGCGCTCTTAAAAATGCTCACGATTTCGGCTCACGAAAGCTCGTTAATCTACTCGTCTTTGCCGCTTCGATGTCAATCCGTCGAAAGGATCTTTCTAGCTTTGGCGTCGAGAATACTATTAGGGGATTTAAGTTGATGAGGCAGTCTTACAATTCCGGGCTGTGGGACGATCTCAGGGCTTTCCTTGAAGAAATGTCGCCTCACCGGCGAAGAACCTTTAATCCCGCTTACCCCGCTGTTTTCTTGACCTGGTATTGACGTAAGCGCCGCCCATCTGGGCGGCGCATCTCTATTAACTGGGGTAGCGGTACGGGCAAAAGGGATCACGCCAACGGCTGCTGTGGCGCTGGGACGTTCCGCTGGCCTGTTCGGGTTCGATTGCGATGCGCCTATCGACGAGCGCTTCAGCGCCGCCAAGTCTCATCGCGCAGGCATTGGCACCAGACGGCAGTGCCTGGGTTCTTCAATACGACGCGGTAACCGGAGCCTACGGCGCCTTCCTGATCTTGGCTGTACTGAATGTCATGCTCTGCGTCGTACTTTGGACCTCTCACCGATCGGGCCGCGCCGGCAAGGAGCCATGAGATTAGCCCCCTTAACACAACGAAACATCCACCCTTCGGGGCGGATTCTATTGACTTTTGCGGTGCATCAACCGACATTTTGGGCGAGGCCACCATGCAAGTCGAACGCTCATATAGCGTCGCAGAACGACGTGAAGCCAAGCGCGCCTCGCGAGAGCGAGATGCCGAGCGGCTGCGCAATGGCGAAATCAGCGCCTCCGAGTTGAATGAGCGCAATGGCTTCTTCTCGGCGCTCGATCGCTCCAAGGCCAGTGTCGTCGTCTGGCGAGGCCGCGTCACACTTGATGGCAAGTGACGCCGACGAGCCGCGATTTGGGGCTGAGGATGTCATTCTGGTGGCGTCGAAGCTGACGCTAGATGACGCGACTTTTGTGGTTGGTGGACAAGCTACCAATCTTTGGGCTTGGTGGTATCAGGGGCGCGATCCAGCGTTAAATCCCAACGATCCACTGACAAGTCGCGATATTGATTTCTTCGGATCGTTCAAGGCCGCCCAGGCATTTGCCAAGGCTTTAGGTGGCGCGGTCAGTTCGCCAGATTCACACACGATGAACAGCCCGAGCACGGCGCTCGTCGTCGCCGATCTAGACGGCAGGCGTTTGGAGATCGATTTCCTCAACGGCGTGCTTGGAGTCTCGAAGCGCGAGCTCGAACGCGGTGTCGCCATCATCCGCGCGGCGGCCGTTATCGACGGATCGCAGTTCGAAGTCCACGTCCCGGTGATGCACCCGATTTTATGCTTGAAGAGCCGGGGCGCGAATATGCTGTCGCCAGCAACGCTTCGGCGCGACACGACCGCTTGGGCTCAGCTCCATGCAGCGATAGCCGTCACGAACGCTCACATTGATGATGCGCTCAGCGAGACGCGGAACCGGAACGCCAGTGGTTGCTTCACTGCTGCCCGTCTCGATCCGCATTGATCGCAGGCTGAAGGCGATCGACGTAATCGACGTGCGGACCTGTTCCTCCTGCGCGGCGTGCGCGAGCATGTTCGCTCAAAACGGGCCGGGATCTTTCGCCACGGCCGTGCAGGAGTGGATTGGCGGGGTTGGCGCGAAGACCGCCAACATCGGACCCGGAAGCCCCTTTGGGACCGGCTTCATCGAGTCGTTCCATGCCCGGTTGCGCGATGAACTCCTTGACGCGGCATTTTCTACACCCTCGCGAAGGCAAAGATCGTCGTCGAAAGCTGGCGGCGGCACTTCAACACGCTACGCCCGCACGGCTCCGCTAGACCCTCGCAGTTTAGACCATCCCCGCGAGCATCGCCGCCATGAATTCGAAGTGCCTTCCTGCCGAAGCAACGGAGGTCAGGTCGCAAACTTGACCGATCTCTTGGCGGTCGTGAGGTCATAGCCAGGTGGAAGCTCCCTCCCTTCCGGCCAGAAAGAGCCGTCCAAACTCATCAGTGTTCCCGCGACCACTCGGTTATAGAGGAAGCGGTATAGGGTCTCAGTCGGAATAATGGCTCTTTGCGAGTGCGCCTTGTTAATCTCAGGCGCGGACATGGGCTTTCCAGCCGTGATGATCATTTGAACCGCTTCCTCGACCGCCCGCTTATTATAGGCGCGGCTGTGATACGGCTTCTCTCCCTCGTACGATGGCGAGAAAGTGGGCACGCCTTGAGGTTCTTCCCCGGCGGATGTCCTCGAACTGGCCTCACCTGTCAGGCGGGCCAGATAGCCCGCAACCTGTACTCGCTCCGCCTTCAAATCGGCCAAGCGGCGATCAATTTCTTCAAGCTCTGCGCGTGCGTACGAAATGGCAGATTTCTTGTCTGTGTCATTAACCATGCGCAACCTTAATGAGCCTCCGAAGGCCTCATAGCCAATTGAGTCGGTGGACGAGGGTATGCCCTCAACGTGCCATGAGGCGCAGCGCAGAGGACAATCGATTCATCCGTAATTACTCGGTGAATCGCATGGCTAATTCTCTCTCGTTTTCGCTTTCTTCCTCCACCGCCCCGTCGATCCAGGCAGTCCTGGATCCTGTGGGTTTGGCCGCAACATTCGCGCTGACGCCATTGATGCGAGAGCTCATTGCAAATGGGGGTGCAGCGTCTCTCGCTACCGTAATCGAGATTATGGAGCCCCAGCGGAAGGCGGCAAAAAAGGCTGCCGCACTCCACTTCGATATCCTGGGCGCCAAGGCTGCCCACTTCGATACGATCAGCCGCACAATGACGGTCTTCGATCGAACGGATGCTGCCTACATGCGCGCGCGATGGGAGCTGATGCGCAATCCAGCTGTTGGCAGCCTCATAGCTGAGGATAGGTCCTGGATTCCGTCCGCTTACGCCGCTGCTGCGGCGATCAAGCACAACTGCGTCATTGTCGGCAACAGCCGGTTTTTCAAGAGACTCGCTGAACGCGTTGTGATCCCCGGCGGTGTCCGGCACCCCATCACCGGGGACTGGTTGGTCCCGCCACGCATCTGATCGCGGCCGCGGTATGATGCTGGACAAGGCGCTGCGACGTAGCTCGCGGCGCCTTTTCTTTTGCTCAGAACTCATAGTTCGAGGCGTCTTCGCCGGACGCGGTGAGCCAAAGACGAATAAGGCGCTCACAGTCCTCTTCAGAGGCTTGCCGGAATGTGACGCTGCCATCGGATTCGCGGACCGTATCCTTCTCAAGCACGGCCGCCATTTCGCCGGCGTAAAGAGCAAAATCGCGCTCATCCACCATTTTGACTGACTGTTTCATCGGAACCTCGCCTTGCGCCCGTCACCAAAACATATAGTCGTTTCCCATTTGCTGTAAAGTAGTCGTAAGATGAATTGGTGGATAAGAAATTGGGATTTTCACTGGGTTGGTGAATGCCAGCCTGGGATTATACGCACCAGCCCAATAAATCATCATAGAACCTAAGTATCTGATATTAACGATATTTTCGATGAATTTCGGCTTATGGTCGCTTGTCGGAGCGCCCTTCGGCGGGCGTTTTGCGGCACAAGAAATTGATTCCGCCACGGTGTCAACATGCCACGTTTCACAGAAATCGTCCGATTTACTTCAAAAGGCAAGCCAATACGCAGATGGTCCAACTTTCTGTTACGTTCCGAGTTATTACGGGTTTTTATTTCTCGGGAAAGGAGGAGCGTTGCTCAAATATAGTGAATAATATTGTGGCGAATACGGCGCTATAACTGCAGAGAAACCTGCCGTTTGCATGTTGCTCAATTGCGCATCGAAATGATCGAGTCGCGGCGTGCAGGCGGGCCCTGCGGCGTGCTTGGGCGCAGGTTCTAGCTGCCATGAGCAATTCAGATTTCTCGTGAATGAGGCGCGTCTGAGCCTGCGCGGCGAAGCTTCGGGCGAACCAGAATGATCGTCAGGAGACCCGCGATGGCATGCCAACGGACGTTGCGCGCGGACACTTCCTGGATGCTCAGATCGCGGCGTGAAAAGATATGCACCTCGGTTGATCGTCGGGCGGCGGAAGCGATTACGTCAGGGCGTCGGCCGCTAGCGTCGCGTTCCACGCTTCGATGAGGGCGTCTGCATTTTGAAGGAAGCGCTCTCCATGCTCTGAGAGTTTCGCGGTGCGTTTTCGGCCCGTTATGAAGAAGGGACGACCGCCCATGGAGGCTTCAACGCGGTCTAGTGCTTTTTGAACGATTGAAGCAGGGGCGCCGTAATTTGAGGCGATCAAGCTTATCGGTCCGCCGCTGCCGGTACTCGCAGTTCGGCAGACCATCCAGGCCAACGTCAGGTCGAGATGGCTAATTCTGACCGCTTGCCAGTCGGGGGTAGGTTTCATGGCGCCTCGCTTGCGTGCGCGGTTATTTAGCGAATCTCGTTAAAAAATGAATGAGACCGGGTCATTCGCTCCAAGATTTGCTGATCTTCGCAAGACCGCCGCGGCCCCGGCGCCAATTCGAGAGAGCATGATTTTGCGAAGATCGCGAAATCGACGCGATTAGATATCTGACCCGGGTTCTCGGCACTCGCGGTTAAAGATCGTCATTGGGGCGGAGACAAAGCGTGTAACGCAATCGCGTCGGCTCGCGGGATTGAGAATCCCGCCCACTTCCTTATGAAACTTCGGACAGCTGCTGAAACTCCAGAGGCGCTTGTGACGACGTTCAACCGGGCGACAGATGCACCTGAGTTTCTTTTTGGGGGAGGTGAGGCTGGGGCGCTGATGCGCCGGTTGAACTGGCATGACACGCCTTTCGGAAAGCCTGAAACCTAGCCCCAGAGTTTGCGCTCAGCCGTCAGCAGCTGTCTGGGCACAAATTCCCCGATAGCGATATATTGGGGCCTGACCTCGCGGTGCTTTACAACGATGCATGGAGCGAAATTCCTGGTGAGAAGCACCCGTGGGCTATGGGACGCTCAGGCCGCCAGGTCTGGCCGGAAATCTGGGACGCGATCGGACCACTGTTCGATCGAGTTCAGTCGACGGGGGAGGAGGTATGGCAGGAAGACCAGCTCTTTCCGATGCATCGTCGGAGCTATACCGAGGAGTGCTATTTCAACTTCACCTTTACCCCGATCCGCGGCGAGAATGGCGCCGTAGAAGGGATCTTCAATGCAGTGTTGGAAACCACCTTCCGCGTCATTGAGGAGCCCCGGGCGCGAGCGCTTCGCGACCTCGCCGAGCGCGTTGCTGCCGCTCGGTCTGAGGAGGATGTCATCACGGCGGAATTTGAATCCTTACAGACAAAGCCTCAAGACCTGCCCTTCTGTCTTCTATACGCGGTTGACGACGCCTCACTGAGGGGGGCGTTCAGGGTTTCGAGCTGAGCCACATTGCCTCAGCATGGGAGCGTGAGATCAAAATACCCTCGCATGGAGGTTCCGGCCAACGCAGCGGAACCATCACTCCCCCGGCGAAGTTCGCTGCGGCGGTATGGCCAGTCAGGATTAGTCGTCATGGTTGCGGACGGATTTCGGTGCGATAGCTGCGGCTCACCCAGCATTGCTGTTCCTTACGATCTCCGGCCCACCAGCGATGTATGTTGCGGCGGGTGCTCTCGCCGTTTGACGACATGGTCGGATTATCGCGCCTTCGTGACGACGGCCGTTCGGACGGAAGCGAACGGCCGCCAGCCTATCGCCGCTGATCCGCTTTCGGACGGCCGCGCATCGCTTCCCTGGCGCTCGAAATTTCCGGTGAATGCCTGACATCGGCGAGCTTCCTCCCCAGGCATGTTTTGTGACGGACGGCAGTGGGGAGCGTTCGAGACGCCCCTACAATTACCGAGGGATGAAACCGAGCTGCTATGTCGAAGCGCATCAAGCTATTGAGCTCGCGAATACGCGCTCCGAACAGCCCCCACAGACCTATTCAGCGGCGGGCGAAACTTCTGCCTGCGCTAGCGCAGAGCGGCTGTAGCGTTCCCGTAGCTGTATCGGCGTGCCCTGATCAGCGAGTGAAGGCTGCGGGCAGGGGAGGTATGCGCAGTGGCCAAGAACGATCGCGTGGTGACTGCGGTCGGCGCCAGGGGGCGGAGCCTGAAGCTCGGCGAATAGGGAACCCCTACAATGGGTCCTCGTTGATTTTCTAAGGTTGGATCGCGAGGCGCCCTTGGTCGCAATCTGGAAATCTGATGGACCGAACAAGCGACCGACGCAGGTGCGGCGCGCGCTCCATACGGAGCACTGTCGTGACAAGGATGGCAATCGCTACAAGGTCGTCGTCTGGCGCGAGTGGCCGGGCCTCTCACTGACGTCATACACGCGAAGACGGCACCCCCGTGCATTACGAGAACGCGTGCCATTTCACGCTTCCCTCTGGAAAAATGCTGACGCGCTGGGAGGATGAATGAACTTTTATACCCCTTAGCAGCGGTACCAGTCGCTACCACGGTTATTGCGGCTCGCCCGCGGCACCAGCACATTGGTAGGGACAATGTTTTAGCCCCTACCTACCATACCAGCGCTTATGCCTAAGGTTGCTTCTGGGGGCTCGCGGGAACATGCTTTCGCCCAGCGAGCCAAGTCCGGAGGTTTGCCGGCGTGGGATCAAGCTGCTTGCCGATCCAGTTCTGGACATCGACAGGATGCGCGACCACGATCTCGTGCCCGTCGCTCCTCGTCAGGATCTGACTGGTTAGAATCCGCTCGGTTCCATCGGTCAGCCGCATGGTCGACGTCTGGAAGCACTCGCATACAGCTGGCATGAAATCGGCCAGGTTGTCGGTGACGAGCAAGTGGGCGCGGGCAGCGAACGCTGTCGCGAGCACTCCGCCATCCTCAGGATCCTTGAGCGACAGATCCGGACTGCCACCCAGGATCACATAGGGTCTCAACTCTTCAGGCCCCCGCGCCATCATATCGATCACGGTCCGGGCGACATCATCAGCAACGTCATCTGCTACCGACAGCCGCTGGAGGACCTGCGAGAGCGTGTCGATCATCTGGAACGACGTCACAAGCTGTACCGGCCGCCCGGAGATCCAGCCGGACGCGATGGCGGCAAAGATGCGTTGAACGGCGGTATTGGATCGCTTCTGGAGACTGGCTTTGGTCAGGCGGACGAAGAAGTTGATATCGAGGACGACCCGAAGCGGGGACGTCACGGATAGCTCTCTGTGATGACCGCGTCGTCATAGTCTTCGGGGTCCGGGTCGATCTTCATCTGGCCGGCCGCCTTCTCGATAGCCTCGTCGAAACGCTGCACGGCATCCTGATACATGATCCGCCGGCCGATCTCGGCCAGACGCTTGCGACCCTTGCCGGCATCCGAGCTCGCATCAAGGAGAACGTCCCGAACCTCCTTGGGCAGGAGGGTGAACGCCTTCACTGCACTCTCGATAACGTTCGCCTGTGACCGGTTCTCGCGATGCGCGATCATTTTGACGCGCATCGCGACGTCGCTAGTCAGCGATGTTGAAAACGCCTTCTCTCTTACTGCGGTCATCGAAACCTCCCGAGAGGACAGCATATCATTTGGAATGCATGAATTCACATAAATTATGGGGTGGCCGGCCGCGGCTGATCAAGCCGAGTGAGATACGCCGACCGCGGAGCTGCGGAAATCGCTCAGGCCGGCTCCGCCAACCTATATCGCCGCAGCTTCGCGAGTATCTCGTCCGGGCTCCAAACCAGCCATCGCGGCCGTGAGGAGCATCTTGTCGCTGAGCGGTGAACCGTCCGGGCAGACGTGGACCTCGATATGGCGTTGCAGGGCAGAACCGCTCGAAGGCGGCTTGCATCTTCCTCAGCGGGTGGCCCGCAGGGTCGCGCTCGGGGCAAGACGCTGTGAGGGCCGCTGGCCCTCATGGGTATTGTGCGCAGGCGCTCAGATAGGACTGAAGGCGCAGGAGGGCGTCGAGATCGCCCGAGCCCAGCATGTTCAGCGGGCTTTGGCCAAAGACATCGTTCGCCTTGTTCATCCATTCGTAGCCGCGCTTGCCCTTGCCGATGACTGCGGCGAGCTGAACATGGATATTGAGCAGCAGTATGAGACGCAGCTTGAGATCATCGTCCATCTCGGCGAGGCAGCCAGACTTCCAGGCGGCGTAGAGCTCGGGCTTCATAGCCAGGATGCGGGCTCCGATCTCGGCATCGACGCGCCAGCGATCGAACAGGTTTGCGATAGCCCGATCGAGGGCGGCTACTTCCTCGGGCGTCATGCGAAGAGCTTCCGCAGTTCGTTGCCGGTTAGCGCGCGCCGGTTGAAGAGCGCATCCGCTATCGCCTGGAGTTGAGGGAGGTGCTTCGTCAGAAGGTCCCTGCATCGGGCGTCGAGAGTTCGAAGCTCGGTTTCCACCAACTCCCGGAAGCTACGGTCGATCAGGCCATCCCTGGCATCGCCGATCGGCGCGCGTTGGACGATATCGGCGCCTAGTCCAAGTGATCCATGGATGGAGCAGACCAGGTTAGTTGCAGCCTCGAGGTCGGCGTGGGACCCGGACGAGCCTTCGCCGAGCACGAGCGTCTCGGCTGCTCTGCCCGCGAGCAGGATGACGACTTGATCCTCGATGCGCGTACGTGTGCCGATGTTGCCGATGGCCTCAGCCAAGACGCCCCCGCCGCGTTTGCCGACCGAGACGGTGGATGCATGTTCGACGCGGCGTCCGAGCGCCATCGCCGCGACGGCGTGGCCGGCTTCGTGGGTCGCTATGCGGCGTAGGGTCTCGTCATCGTCGTCCTTGCTGCGGAACTGGGAGGCGACGTCATCGAACGTCAGCTCTCGTCCGACGCGGCGCGCTTCAGCGATCGCGTTCTTGGTTCGGAAAGCGACGTCCGCGCCTGTCGCGCCACAGGCGAGGTCTGCCAGGGAGATGAGCTGGGCGGAGGACAGCCTGTCGCCGAGATAGTGATGGAATACGTCCACGAGTTCAGTCGCGGAGGGGGGCGTGATCTCGAAGTGAAGTTCGATGCGCCCGGCGCGCGTGATCGCGGGATCGATGCGGCTGTAGAGGTTGGTCGCGGCGATAACGACCACGCCCTGGCGTTCGTCGTCGAGCAGTTTCAGCAGGCGCGTGACGACCACATTGAAGTAGGCATCGTGGCGGTCGTCATGACGGGCAGTACGGCTGGGGAGGGCGTCGATCTCATCGATGAAAAGCACGCAGGGTGCCTTTGCACGGGCCTCATTAAACGCCTGATCGAGAGCCTTTACGACGGAGTTGAGGTATCCGTCGGTCGTCGCGAAAAGCTTCCCGATCGAGGTGGAGACGATCGGCATCTTGCACTGTCGGGCGAGCGCAGAGGCAAAGAGCGTCTTACCGGTGCCGGGTTCGCCATGCAGCAGTGCGGCGCTGCTGAGCTCTGCCCAGGCCAGCTCACCGGCGCGATAGGATTGGATGTCGCGAGCAAGCGCCAGGCCCCACTCTTTGGCCGCGCCATATCCCGAGAGATCCGATAGCGAAGGTCCATCCGCCAGGCCGGAGGCGCAGGAGAGGCGCTGGTCGAGTGCGCGCAGACGAGCAACAGCGCGGCCGGCGAATTCCGAGGGTCTGATGGCGGCGAACAAAGCGCTGGCGGGGGCGATCGAACCGATCACGGGAGGAAGCTTTCCAATTCGGCCATTGCCGTAGACGGCGCGCAAGGTTGAGGCGATCTGCGAGTTGGCCGGGTGGGGGACCTTGAACCGGTAATCAGCGCAAGCGAGGATCGCGGGCGACGCCTGTGCCTCGGCGTCCATCACAATCAGAACGACGGATTGCCCGGCTTCCATGGCGGCGCGCAGCGAGGTGTCCTGGAAGGCGTTGTTGGCATCGCCGGATTTCTTCTCGATGGCGATGAAGTTGGCCGGGCGGAGGCGAGCCCGGGCTGCCTGGTGGATCATGTCGAACCAGTCGCGAGACGGTGCTTCGATGATCGCGATGAAGTTGCGCCGGCGGTTCGCGTCCTTGATCAGCCTGCGTGGCATCGCGTCGTCCAGCATCAACAAGGGCAGGTGGACGCTGGCGCGGACGGCGGTTTCCTTGTCGTCTTCGATGAGAAGCTCATCTGGGAGTTGGGCGTTGATGTTCATCGTGCGACCTCGGTACGCGACACGGCCGTGATGGCCTTGAGGCTGGGGAGCGAATGCGCCTGAGGCGCTTGCCCAGCCTGGTGACGGGCTAGGGCGTCGATCGGCGCGGAAGCCGTTTGGGACCGGATAGAGGCCGCGGGCTTGAGCGTTGCCTTGAGGGGACTTCGCCCGCGAATGCCGAATTCTACGGGGGTTTTGCGATCGGAGCGTAGCGATTGTCGGGCGAGAAAAGCGCCTGCCAGATGGCGAGTCGTCGACTCGGTGTCCGCTGGTACCGGGTAGCGTTACCAGCTACCTCCTACCATTGATGCTTAGATGCATTCAGGTGCCGAGATTAGACGCTTGCTGTGAATTTTGGGCGTGCTGAAAACGGTGCCTGGTAGCGCTACCCGCTACCTCTTACCGTTCATATGGTAAGGGGCTGCATCCACGGGATGGTGGAAGCTGGCGCGTGGGGCTGGAGGCGCACCTGGCTGCAAAGTGAGAGCGGCTCGGCAGCGTTGTAGTGGAGAACGCCGGACGAGACGAGCTTGAGGGCGGCATCGCAGCTGTCATGGCTGGCCTCGCATCTCTTGGCGCACTCGATCAGCGGGGCATGGCCGACGTCGCCGAGGAAGTCGATGACGCGAGCTTCGTCGAGGGCGTCGACTTCTACATGTGCGCAGCGGGCCACCTGCTGGGCGTTTGACCAGAACGGCTCGGACTGAAGCGCTGAGCTCGTGGTTGAGAATAGCCAGATATTGCGGCTGGCGAGGATACGGTCGGCCTCATGCCAGCACTCGCGGAGGAGGGGCGTGCTGACGAAGTCGTGGGCTTTGACGGCGATGACGAAGACCCCGACCTCGTGGCGTAGCAGATAGGCGTAGAGCCGTTCGAAGGCGTCCGCTTTTGCCGGCGGCAGGATGGAATGGAAGTCGAAGCTGCCGAAGGAGTGGGCGAGGGGATCGGCTTCCATATGGATGATCAGTTCCAGGCTGCCGTAGCTCTGTAGATCGAAGGATCCTGCGGCCTTGGTGGCTTTCAGCTTCATGACGCGGCCCTCTGACGGAGGGAGCTTATCGGCACGGCGCCGTTATCAAGCCGGTAGAAGCGCGAAAAGGTCCGAGCCCACTTGCCGTTCGAATCCACGCAGAAGAGCTGTGAGGTGGTGATCATCCTGGTGCCTAGGCGTGGATGATTTTCCGCCCAGCCGACCAGGCACGGAACCTGATGCTGGCCGATCATGAAGTCGCGGAGGACCACGGCGCTCTCCAGGTCCTGCGGGGTGGGGCGGGTGCCGGCGATGATATCGGTCAGATCGTCGGTAAGGCACTGGAGGAGGCGGATCCTCTCCAGAGCGCCGGCGCGTGCCTGCGGGTCGTCGAACATCAACGCGTTCTCCATAGGGGCGGGAAGATGGATTGGTCGCAGTGAGCGCGAGGCTCGGACACACGCGACGAAACAAGGATTGAGCTACACCAAATCGGTGCAATCCATTGCCCGATCGTGAATTGGCGCCGGCGGAGCAAGGATTGAGCTCAACGCCTCATTAACTACGCGACTTGCACTGTCCGAAGAGAAGTGGTGATCGTGCCGGCACAAGGATTGGCTGGCCGACTCACACTGCTGCTAGACGCAACAGGACGCAGATGGACGGAGCTGCCTTCAAGGAAGCGTTGGCGAAGTTGGGCCACACGCAATCCAGCTTTGCGCGCGAGAACCGTCTGCCTGTACGCACCATCCAGAATTGGGCTCGGAGCGGCCCTCCCGAGCACATGGTGCTCATCTTGAGCTCCATGCTGCGTCAGAAGATCGACCCACCACCTACTCTCGAATTCGGGTCGGACGATGCCGGTACCGACGATGCTGCCCGCGCCCTGGACCACACGCTCCGGTCAGTGCTCCAGCGCGCTACTCGGGCCGGCTGGCCCAAGGAAGTTGCCGCGGCTGGTGCCATCACCTGGTTCGCAAGGCAGTTGGCGAGCAAGCGCTAGTTATTTCGTATCTCCACCATAAATGCTCGATCGTTACCAAAGAGTTAATCCCCCGACGGATCTTCGAGAGGTCGCCAGTGAAAGTCCGGGACTGGTCTCCAGCCCCGGAACTCTTGTCAGAATGTCAGCCTGCAGGCTTGGCGGATGGCGATCTGAACTGGCGATGGCGGCAGCGACGGATCAAACTCCGCCCGCGGCAACAGCGGAGGCTGGGCCATGAATCGCGGCTCGCGACCTCGATGAGGCTGCGCTGAATGGACCAGGAACGGATGGCAGAGATAAACCGTCCCCGCCGCGCCGACCGCAAGATCGATGTGGCAATCGGCGGTCGACGCGTATCCGTCGGCCGATAACTCCCGCAATGACGCGCCTCGTTCACCGTAAGGCAGCAGTTCTCTAGCGATTGTCGCGTGGGATTCTCTTCGAATACGCGTGGGGGCATCGTCGGCCCCGACATCCGATAGCAGGAAGAGCATGAGCAGCGCTCGCCCGCTGCTTTTGACGTTCGCTCGCCATTCCATGAAGTCGGGATTTTCCAGCCCGAAGCTCA
>JGI25151J46595_10000700_pt1 | contig 28085 bp, 12 predicted proteins | sample AraplaMF_Col_mLB_FD_46595 | JGI IMG/M metagenome (IMG submission 46595) | reverse complement strand
ACTGCAATTTTGCTAGAGGAAATTCAAGATTTAAATTATTTAAGTGAGAGCAATGCTGAGATTATATTCTCTTTCCGTCAAGTAAATGGCTGTATAGAAGTTGATATGTATTTTAATGAGCATCTATACAAAACATCTACTGTTGCGCGATTTGGTCATCATTTTATAGACTTGTTAGAGCAAGCTTTACTACAACCGAATACGCCGCATATAGATTTAGATTGGGTTAGTGATAATGATATAAGAGAGTTAATGACATTTAATCAAACTGAGTTAGATTACCCGCATCATTTAACGGTGATACAGTTATTTGAAGAACAAGTCATGCATAATCCAAATAAACTTGCTGTTTCTGATGACAAAAGAGAAATAACATACGCTCAATTAAAAGAAAAGGTAGATCTGGTTGCCAGTTCGCTACATAAAAAAGGAATTGGAAAAGGACACATTGTTGGTCTTATGATGGATCGATCCATTGATGCAGTCATTGCAATGCTAGGTATTTTAAAAAGTGGGGCTGCTTATTTACCTATTAACATATATTTGCCGTATAAACGGATAGAGGCGATGCTAAAAGAATGTAAATCTCCACTTTGTATAGTAAAACCAGAGGTTATTAGTGAAGATTTTACAAGAGAAATCCAGGATTGTAGTATGGTGAGTTTTAATGAACTACTTGAAACAGAGTTGATTAGTTTCCCTTCAGTAAGTACACCTTACGATTTGGCATATGTTATTTTCACCTCTGGAACTACAGGTAATCCTAAAGGCATTATGGTTGAAAATCGTAGTGTTGTAAATTTAATATTTGGGTTAAAAAATGAAATATATGATAAATATAGTTCTTCTATGCGAATCGGGTTAGTTTCACCTTTTGAGTTTGACGCTTCAGTACAAAACATGTTTGGTGCGCTTCTATTAGGAAATAGTTTATTTATAGTACCTGAGGAAGCAAGAACTGATGGGCAGGAGTTAATTAATTTTTATCAAGAAAAGCAAATAAATATTGCTGATGGAACGCCGATGCATCTTCGATTATTAACTAATTTTATAGATGAAGAGGTAGAATATTCATTTAAACATTTTATTATTGCTGGAGAGGAATTACCACCGAAATTAGCACGGAAGTTCCTTGGTTTATTTAATGAAAACTGCCGACCAAATTTAACAAATGCTTATGGACCTACAGAGACAACTGTAGATTCTACATGTTATCATGTTCAGCACGCTGAGTTAGAATTTATGAATCAATTACCAATAGGAAGACCTCTAGCTAATCAAAAAGTTTATATTATGGGTGATAATCAACAATTACAATCCGTTGGAATTCCTGGGGAATTGTGTATTTCAGGAGAAGGATTAGCAAGAGGTTATTTAAATCAACCTAAGTTAACTATGGAGAAATTTGTTCCTATACAAATCAACAAAGAAGGTTCTTCTATTATAGATGACAAGGTATATCGTACTGGAGATTTGGCACGCTGGTTACCAGATGGAAATCTTGAATATTTAGGCCGTATGGATGATCAAGTCAAAATTCGTGGATTACGAATTGAATTGGGAGAAATAGAAAAGCAACTATTACGATATCCTGAAATTGGTGAAGCTATTGTAATTACACGTAAAAAAGAGGGAGAAGATGCTCCGGTTTTATGTGCATATGTTGTTATGAATTCTTCAGCTAAAGTAGAAGAGGTACGCCAATTCCTTAGAGAGTATTTACCTTTTTATATGATTCCTGCATACATCATCCCGATTGAGCAGTTTCCGATCTCATCAAACGGTAAAATAGATCGGAAAGCTCTTCCAGATCCAATTTGGGAGCAATCCACAGCTTTATTTATTGAACCACGTAATGAAATTGAACAAATGCTCTCTGAGATATGGAAAGTAGTACTTGGAATAGAGAAAATAGGTGTGAATGATAACTTTTTCGAATTAGGAGGTAATTCATTACAAATTACTTCTGTTGTTTCACACATATATAAACGTTTAGGTGTAGATGTACCTATACGTGAAATGTTTCAAAGGCCTACAATTATGCTATTAGCGGANTATATAGAGAAATATGAAGGGAAGAAAAATTATTCTCAAATTGAGATCGTACCTGATANAGAATTTTATCAAGCTTCTTCNTCACAAAAAAGATTATATATATTAAANCGCTTTGCTGGAATAGGAACTGCCTACAATATACCAGGTGCAATGTTAATAGAAGGTGAGTTTGATTTTATAAAGGCAGAACAATGTGTCAAAGAATTAGTAGAACGTCATGAATCATTAAGAACTTCATTCCAATTTATTAAAGGTGAACCAGTTCAATTTATTCATGATAGTTTAGATATTAGAATTGAACATTTATATAAATCTGATAGATCAACAATTGAAGAGCTAATACAGGAATTTGTTCGTCCTTTTCAGTTAGATAGGGCTCCACTTATGCGCGTCGGTTTAATGAAATTAGAATTCAATCAATATCTGTTACTATTTGATCTTCATCACATAATAGCAGATGGAGTATCTTTAGCGAAGTTAGAAAAAGAGTTTATAGATTTATATTCAGGCAAAGCCTTAGAGCCTATTAAAATACAATACAAAGATTATGCCAATTGGCAAACCAACCGTTTACATGATGAAGGGCTGAAAGAAATTGAAGAGTATTGGGTAGAGAAGTTTAAAGGTGAGTTACCAATTCTTATGTTCCCAACCGATAAGCCACGTGGGCTAAATCAAACTTTTGAAGGTGATAGATTAGTATTCCATTTAACACCTGAACTTTCTAATAAATTAAAATCCTTTGCGGATGAAAGAGAAGCTACTTTATATATGGTACTTCTTTCGTCACTAAATATAGTATTGCATGTGTATACGCAACAGGAAGATATTATAGTAGGTTCTCCAATTGCAGGAAGAATTCATCATGATCTTGAGCCTATCATAGGTATGTTTGTAAATACTCTACCTATGAGAAATCATCCTAAAGCGGAAAAGACGATAATTCAATTCTTAAATGAAGTAAAAGAAAATGCGCTAGAAGCATTTCAATATCAAGAATACCCATTTGATGAGTTAGTAAATAAGTTAGACATGGCTTATCATACTAATCGAAATCCTGTATTTGATGTCATGTTAGTAATGCAGAATATCGGAAGAACATCAGAAAAAATAAAAGATATTACATTTAAATCATACGAAATTAAGCATCAAGCTTCAAAGGTAGATATGAGTATAGAAGTATTTCCGGAAGAAGAGGGTCTGCGATTAGAATTGGAATACGCGACAGGACTATATTATCCGCAAACTATAGAGCGGTTTATGATGCATTTTATAAATACGCTAGAGTGGATGGTAGCTAATCCTGAAGCGAAAATTGAAGACGTTAATGTTTTAAGTAAAAGTGAATCCACAAGGATGTTAAATGAACTTAATAATACAAAATTAGATTTTACTCAGGGTAAATTAGTTCATCAATTTTTTGAGGATCAGGTTGNAAATAAACCAGAAGAAATCGCAGTTATTTCAAATGATATACCGTACAGTTATTCGTATATCAATAATCGAGCAAACCAGCTTGCTCGTATTCTTAGACAAAAAGGTGTAGATCAGGAAACTAAAATTGGTATCGTTGTGGAAAGATCCGTAGAAATGATTATAGCTATATTTGCTGCGCTAAAATCTGGAGCTGCATATGTACCAATTGATCCTGAATATCCAAAGCGTCGAATGGTACATATTTTAGAGGATTGTAATCCTCAATTTGTACTTACAGAATCTAAATACGTAGGTGAAATTCCATTTGTAGGAGAGATTATTGATTTAAAGCAAGAAAATTTGTACGTTGGTGATACAAGTAACCTGGAGGTTACTGGAAAACCAAATAACTTAGCTTATATTTTATATACCTCAGGTTCTACAGGTAGACCAAAAGGAGTCATGATTGAACATTGTAGTATTGTGAATTTCTTATTTTCAATGACTCATTTATATCCTATGGATGAATCAGATACGTATTTACTGAAGACGCCTTATATATTTGATGTATCTGTTTTAGAGTTGTTTGGGTGGACCATAGTAGGTAGTAAATTAGTAATAATGGAAAATGGGGAACATCGAAACCCAAGGGCAATTTTAAGAACTATAGATAAATATGATGTAAAATTATTAAATTTTGTACCGTCTATGTTTAGAGCATTCGTAAATACACTTAATAATGAAAATTGCCAGGTTTTAAATAAAGTAAAGTATATATTACTTGCGGGTGAAGCTTTGACACATGAGGTGGTCAATAAATTTAAAAAGCATCGACTATCGACTCAAATAGAAAATATGTATGGTCCTACTGAGGCGACGGTTATCGCAAGTACATTTTCACTTCAAGAAAGTGAAAACTATAATACTATTCCTATTGGAAAGCCTATTCCGAATGTAAGGCTTTATATACTTAATCAAAAACAGAGACTTCAGCCTATTGGCGCGGTAGGAGAGCTGTATATTGCGGGAGAAGGGCTTGCAAGAGGATATGTAAATCAAATGAGATTAACTGAAGAAAAGTTTTTACCAGACCCATTTGTAAAAGGGGAGAAAATGTACAGGACAGGAGATCTTTCACGCTGGTTACCTGATGGGAATATAGAATTCCTCGGTAGAAATGATGAACAATTAAAAATTAGAGGATATCGAATTGAGCCAGGGGAAATTTTAGATGCTTTATCTTCACATCATGCAATTAAAGAAGCAGTGATAGTAGACATTCAAGATGAAGATGGGCAGAAAAAACTTGTAGCTTATTTCGTAGCAAAATCACTTGTATCCATTTCTGATTTGAAATTGCATCTTGCGAAATTAGTTCCGAGTTATATGATACCTACTTTCTTTGTTGAAGTTGAAAACATACCATTAACACCAAGTGGAAAGGTTGATCGACATTCCTTACCTTCACCTAGATCTTTACCTAAGAATGAGGAGGAGAGTAGGATGTCTCCTAGTAATGAGTTAGAATCTCGTTTGGTTGAAATATGGAAAAGTATATTGAAGATTGAAGCTGTCGGTGTAGAGGATGANTTCTTTGACTTAGGAGGAAATTCTCTACTAGCTATTGAGCTTGATCTTGCTTTAGAAAANGAGAATCTTAATACGGACGACTTAGTCGCATATACAAAACGCAATATTAAACAACTAGCTGCTTATATAGCAGAAAAGAAAAATAATTAGTATTACTTCATATTGTAAACACGACTTTTAAGAGTTTAAATTCACACTTGCTATACTGTGGGATTAAAGGAGCTTTCCCTCTTAGCTTTCTAGAATGTTAGTGTTTATTCTGGTGACTATGAGTTAGGGAATTCTCCTCCCTATTATAGAATGATTAAAATAAAAAAGTGATTCGAGAAATAAGATTCTTTATATGAAATGCGTTAATAATAATGGATAGCTTTTTAAAGAAGATATACATATCTCTGTCAACTTAGTATAGAGAAATAACCAAATTACAATAGTTTTTCCTGTTGGTAAAAATATAGAGGTGAGTAAATGGGAAATTATACTTCTTCAATCTTATATGATGTAGAGCCTTGTAAAAGTTCTGAACAGAATTGTATTGATGATGTAATTGCTACGTTAGCTAATTGGTTTAAGCGTAAACATTATTTAATGTACGCTAGATTATGGGATTTTGGTTTTTCTCCTGTCGATAATGGAAATCTAGGGGATGGTTTATATACAGAGTCTGGTTATTTTGTAAGTGATTTAGAAAAATATCATGGTATAAAAAGTACTATATTTGATACAGATTCATCCGATGAAGGATTTGAAATTATATTAGAACAATTATACTCGGGATTTCCTGTGGTGGTAACCATGAATGCATACTGGCTTCCTTGGGATGAGAATTATCTGAAAAATCATATTGTTCATTCATTTGTTATTGTAGGATATGAGCCCGAAGAAGACTGTTTAATTATTACCGATCCATATTTTATGGTTAAAAATGCACAACTTTCAACAGAACTTTTTCATAAGGGTTATCAAAAAGTAAGTACTTTAAAAGTTACTGAAGATGAAATCACAGACATACAATCGATTACAACCGATTTGTCAAATTGGATAAAACATATAAAAGATGAAAAACATATTTTTTCACAAATGCACCTTTTTGCTACGAAACTAATAAGTAGGTTTGATTTAAATAAAGAGACAGATGGATATTTAGACTTTAATGATGTTCCGTTATTCTCACATTTAGGTCAAGTTGTAGATGGCCGAGTGAAGTTTTCAAAAATGCTTTCGTTTCTTGGTGAGCGTTATCACTCGGACTTCCAAACTATCGCTGAATCTATGAAGACAGCAGCTGCCAATTGGGGAGTAATTCGTGGATCATTGATAAAAATGCACTTAACAAAATCAGTAACTAAAGAAGGAATAGTAAACATTTCAGATAAAATTCACCATGCTGCAGAATACGAGCAAAATTTAGCTGAACAAATAATGATATTTCTTTTTTCTGTTATAGAAGGTAATACAAAGAATGTAATTATAGATTCTTCTCCATCGATGGAGACTACTAATTATGTAAAACCACTCGATGATATGGAGAGAAAGCTAGTTGATATATGGAAAGAAGTTATAGGTAATCCTTGTATTGGTGTGGAAGATAATTTTTTCGCACTTGGTGGTCATTCCCTTCATGCTACTCTAATCAACGCTAAAATATGGAAAGAATTTAACGTGCAATTATCATTGGCAAATCTTTTTGAGTATCCAACAATAAGCACTTTAAGTCATTTTATTAAAAATTCAAAAGAAAATAGGTTGCAAGATATAGAAATAGTACCGGAATCTGAGGTATACCCGGTTTCATCGACTCAAAAAAGAATGATGTTATTACAAGAGATGGATGGGGCACAGATGACATACAATGTACCAAGTTGTTTTATTCTTAAAGGAANGGTGGACCGGAAAAGGATAGAATTAGTCTTTGAAAAGCTTATTAAACGCCATGAAATACTCAGAACACAGTTTGAGTGGCAGGGAGATCAGTTAGTACAGAGAGTATTAGAACAGGTAACATTTGAGCTAGAAATGATAAAGGGAGAGTATAAAGAATGGTTGCAACCATTTAATCTTTCTAAGGTTCCGTTAATGCGGGCTGGACTAAAGGAGTTAAAAGATAATAGTTATTTACTTGTAATTGACCTTCATCACATCATAACAGATGGCGTGTCTTTAAGTATNTTTATGCATGATTTTAAGGCCCTATATGCTGGGGAAACATTGCCGGAAAATCGTTTGCAATATAAAGATTATGCTGTGTGGGAACAAAAATTATTATCTTCTAAAGAATTTGATATCCATGAGAAATACTGGGAAGAATTATTCTCAGGGGATATACCAGTTCTTGAATTACCATATGATCGAGGTCGGCCACCTGTAAAGAGTTTTGAGGGTGAACAATATAATTTCCAAGTAAACAAGGAAATTACTCGGAAAATAAAAAAAATAGCACTAGAAACTGATACGACACCTTTTATGTTACTTATGGCTACCTTCACTATTTTTCTGTACAAGCATGGGGAACAAAAGGATGTCATTATAGGATCACCAGTTGCAGGTAGGCCGCATGCTGATCTGTTACCTCTTATGGGGTTGTTTGTAAATACAATTGCATTACGTTATCAAATAAATCCAGATCAATCTTTTATTAATCACTTGAAAAAAGTGAAAAACGATACGTTAGAAGCTTTCGAACATCAGGTGTATCCATTTGATCAGTTAGTGGAAAAATTAGATCTTTCTAGAGACTTAAGCCGAAGTGCTTTATTTGATGTCATGTTTGTATTACAAAATTCGGATGAAAAACATACAGTTGTGGATGGATTAGAAATTAGCACGGAAACAAACACAGATACACTAACAAGTAAGTTTGATTTAACTCTTATTGCTGAAGAAAATAAAGATATATATGAATTCACTTTTGAATATGCTACATCTTTATTTGATAAATCAACAATAGTAGAATTTGGACGGCGATTTAACCTTCTATTAGAAGAAATAACAACTCATCCTAATGTTAGTCTAAAAGATATTCAAATGTTAACAAGTGAGGAAAAAGAACTTGTTTTATCTGCGACTCAGGAGAAAGAAAAAATAAAAATAGAGACTGATTTTAATTGGGATATAGGTTAATTGATTTCCCAGGTCTCAGAAGGAGTAATTACATGGATAATCATGAAAAAATACGTCAATACATTAAAAAAAATCTTATTATTTTTAATGCAGAGGAAACTATTGTTGCTAATGATGACAACATATTTGAAAAAGGTTATGTAAATTCGCTCTTTGCTATGCAAATGTTAAATTTCATAGAAACGGAGTTTGATATAGTAGTAGATAATGATGAACTTGATATTATTAACTTTTCTACTATTAATAATATGGTTGATCTAATTAACAAAAAGAAGAATGGGAATTTCACAGTATGAGTAATGCAGAAGAGATTCTGGGAGTAGTTGATGAGTTTGCGGAAAAGAAGCTTCGGCCTCGAGCAAGTGAGTTTGAAAGTAATGAAGAGCTTCCCTATGATGTGATACAAGAAATCTCAAGTTATGGTGTATTGGGTGCAACGATACCAAAAGAATATGGTGGGCTTTCTCTTGATTCTTTAGATTATGGTCGTCTTACTGAAATCATTGGTAAAGCTTGTAATTCGGTTCGTGAATTACTTACAGTTCATGTATCTTTAGTAGGGGAGTCAATTAAAAGGTGGGGGACTGAAGAGCAAAAGAGAAAATGGTTACCTGAGATGGCAAAGGGGAACCTATTATTTTCATTTGCCCTAACTGAGCCAGAGGTTGGTTCTGATGCAAAAGCTGTTGGAACTTCCTATAAACAAGTTAATGATCATTTTATTCTTAATGGGCACAAAAAATGGATTTCTTTTGCTGACATTGCGGATTGTTTTTTAGTTTTTGCGTCTAGTGAGGGAAAAGTTAGCGCTTTTATTGTTGAACGGTCAATGACGGGTGTTTCTACAAATAAAATGAGTAAACTGTTAGCAAGTAATTCCTCGCATATAGCTGAGATTCATTTGCAAGATGTAAAGGTACCAGCTGAAAATTTGTTAGGACCAATTGGGGGTGGATGGAGTTATGTAGTTAACACAGCTCTTGATCATGGTAGATATAGTATTGCCTGGGCGGGAGTAGCCATTGCTCAAGAAGCACTAGAAGCAATGGTAGCTTATTCAAGAAGAAGAAAACAAGGAAATAAATATATATGTGAATATGAAGCAATTCAAACAATTTTAGCAGAAGCAAGTGTAAATATAAAAGCAGCTCGTTCGTTATGCCAAGAGGCTGGGAAAAAGCGTCAGGATAGACATACTGATGCTGTAATTGAAACAACCATTGCAAAATATTTTGCCTCAAAGATGGCTATGAAGGTAGCCACAGACGCTGTCCAAGTGTTTGGTGGAAACGGGTTTTCAAGAGAATATCCTGTTGAGCGTTTATTTAGGGAAGCAAAGGTTTTAGAAATTATTGAAGGTACCTCGCAGGTACTTCAGCCAATTATTGCGCAGCATGCACTTCACACTTGTTCTCAAAAGGGAGGACTTTTAAGAATATGATTTATGAATTGGTAAAAGAAAAGGATGAATTNAAACAAATATCNCCACTTCTCGTTGATTATAAGAACCATCCAATACTNAATGGTATAGCTCATGGTTACAATAAGGGACATATTTATGTGGATAATCCTAATAACCCTAGATGTGCACTTGTATGGGCAGAACAAGAAATTTTTTATTTATTAGGTGATCCTACAAGTAATTTTGTTTCAAGTCTACCAACTTTTATTAAAGAAGTAATTGCACCTGAGGCTCAGCAGATAGGGGATGACTTTTTTCAGGTTGAATTATTACCCGAATCAAAATGGAAACAGGTTGTCGAGGAACAATTGCAAATGTTTATTCCTAAACCTTACACTCGAGTAACATTTACTTTTGATCCGGAGTCTTATAATAAGTTATCTAAACCTAATATGCCTGATGAGGTAACGGTGGAACGAATTACAATCGACATGCTATCAGATAAAAAGTTCGCAATGGTACGGGATGATATTGTTGATTTTTGGGAGTCAACTCAGGATTTCATCCGANATGGATTTGGTTATGTAGTAATGGTACATGAACAAGTTGTAACTAGTTGCTTATCGGTTTTTGCGACAGATACTGATGTGGAAATTGGAATTAACACTTATGATTTATTCCAGCGAGGTAAAGGGTATGCTTGGTTGGCTGCAAGAGCATTCTTGGATGACTGTTTAAAACAAGGAAGAACACCACATTGGAAGACAGAGGATTTTCGTATTCCATCTATTAAACTAGCGGGAAAAGTTGGATTCACAAATCTTCAAACCTATACAGCTTATGTGTTTCCTTATAACGAATTAGATAATTTCGTTTTTACCGCATACCATCAACTAAGATACTATTCAGATTTTAATAAAGCTAGTGAGTTTGTACAAAAAGCTCGTACTGTAGGAGATTTAAATGCATGGCATCACTTTTTACTTTCATGTGGTTATTCATTAATTGATAGAATTGATCTTTCGTTAAAGCATATGAATCTTGCACTGGATTTAGGATGGAATGATGTATCAGATATTCGCTATGTAGTTGATTTAGTGAATTTAAGAAAAACTGAAGAGGGACGAGCTTTATTAGATAGAGTTGAAGATAGCTTAAGATGAAAAAAAGGGAGATAAAAAGATGAATATTGTATTTATGTTTCCTGGCGTAGGATCCCATTATTCTGGAATGGGTAAGTACCTTTATGAAAACTTCCCTGTAGCACGTGAGATATTTGAAGAAGCAAGTGACACTCTAAAAATAGACATGGCTTCCCTTTGTATGGAGAAGATATACAAAGCTGACCTTGAAAAGTTACAAAATTCACAGACTGCTTTAGTAACAACTAGCATGGCAGCTTTTCGAGTTTTTGAACAGGAAATAGGCAATAAACCAGAGGCAATGATTGGATATTCTTTGGGAGAATATACAGCTCTATGTGCTTCTGGAGCAATTGCATTTTCAGATACCTTAAAATTAGTACAAGAACGTAGTACGATTTTGAGTAGCTATGCATTGACTATAGATGGAACTATGGCATGGGTTAACAATCTTGCTCCAGAAATTGTTGAAGGTATTTGTTCAGAATTGTTAACCAAGGGACAGGAAGTATATATATCGGCTTATGACACTCCAAATAAAACATCAATTTCTGGTACAAACTCTGCGGTTCAGTTAGCTTGTGAAATGGTAGTAGAGCATGGGGGAATTGCAATCCCCCTTAAATTAAGTGGGCCATTTCATTCTCCTATGATGCAACCTGCTGCTGAAAAATATAAGAGTGTACTAGAAAATATAGATATGAAACAGCCATTAGTACCTGTCATAGCGAATCATGATAGTTCAATGTATAAAGGTGTAGAAAATATAAGAGAAAACCTTTACTTACAATTAATAAAGCCTGTGAAATGGTTGGACATGATTCACTATCTAATGAATCAAGGGTCTATGAAAGCTATTGAAATGGGACCAAAGGAAGTCTTGAAGTATCTTCTGCAAGCTATTAACCCTGCTATATCGACATNTAATTATGAAAGGGAGAAAGATATCCTAAATACAAAAAATTCTTTTACATTACAAGAATCTGATTATGAAGAAGTTATATCAGGGTGTTTAACTGTAGTTGTAAGTACAAAAAATTATAATACAGATTTAAGTGATTATCAGAAAAAGGTAGTACTCCCATTTCAAAAGGTCCAAAGTCAATTGGAAGAAAAAATTAATTCGGGGTATTCAGTGGAGAAAAGTGATGTAGAAGAAGCAATCCAAATGATGAAAACAGCACTTACTGAAAAACAGATTAAAGAGAGAGAACAAAAACGTTACCTGCAAAGAGTTCTTCAATGTAAAAGTTTTTAGATATAAATTATAAATATATTAAGGGAGCGATGATGGATAAATGTTCAAGAAAATTGGTATTGTAGGTGCTGGAACAATGGGGATCGGCATGGCAGTAGATTTAGTGCTGCATGGTCTAGAAACGGTATTAATTGATGTTACAGAAGAGCAGTTAGAAATAGCGGAAGAGAAAATATTAGAGACAGTTCGCTTTGCTCCTCTAATTAATAAAGCATTTCCTAGAATGCATAAGGAAGAAGTACTTTCGTTAATAAGCAGCTCTACTAATCTTGATGAAGTGGCTGAATGTGATTATATAGTAGAAAATGTTCCAGAAAACTGGCAAATTAAAGAGCCGATCTATAGAAGATTAGATGAGATATGTAAAAAGGATACAATTTTTGGAGTCAATACGTCTTGTATCTCAATAACAAAAGTAGGAGGAGTAACAAAGCGTCCAGATAAAATAATAGGAATGCATTTTATGAATCCGGTATATATGAAACCATCTATAGAAGTTATTAGAGGGTATTTAACTTCAGATGAAACGGTCGAAAAAGCTCAATCTTTCCTCAAACAATTAGATAAAGATGCAATTGTGGTTAATGATCAGACTGGGTTTGTTTCTAACCGTATCTCCCACTTATTCATGAATGAATCGGCTTGGGTNGTAATGGATGGTGTAGCAACNCCTAAACAGGTAGACGATATATTTAAAAAATGCTTTGGACANACAATGGGTCCATTAGAAACAGCAGATTTAATTGGGTTAGATACAGTATTACATTCNTTNAATGTACTTTATGAGGAATATCAAGATCCAAAGTTTAGATGTTGTCCATTACTTAAAAAGATGGTNGATGCAGGTGAATGTGGNAGAAAGAGTGGTAAAGGTTTTTACGCTTATTAAAATTAAAAATTACAAATAGGGGTGTATAAAATGCAAGATAAAAATTTAGAACAAATTATTCATATGTATATTCAAGATCATGTAGGTATTGAATTTAATGATGATACTGAGATTTTTGAAGAAGGATTAGTTAATTCTTTATTTGCAATCCAATTGATGACTTTTCTTGAAAAAGAATTTGCCATAAAGGTAACTATGGATGACTTAGATATGGATAACTATAAGTCTGTAAATTCTATTGGTAATTTTATAAGAAATAAGCAAATGGTTCGGTAATGGACATGAAACAATACTTAGAGCCATCTCAATATAAAATGTATCAGAATTTTTTGGATTTTGTTTATGAAAATATAGAACCTTACGCTAATAGTTGGGAGATTGAACAGGGCATTCCATCAGACATAATAAAGACTTGTGCTAAAAATGGTTATTTAGGTGGAACACTTCCATCAGAGTATGGTGGATTAGAATGGGATAATGTAACGTATGGGTTATTTACTGAAGCAATAGCAAGAGGTAGTGTCTCTCTTTCGGGATTATTTAATGTCCATACGATGGTAACAGAAACGATTTTAAAATGGGGAACAGAAAATCAAAAAAATCAGTGGTTACCATTACTTGCATCTGGTAATCAAATAGCTGCATTAGCCCTTACTGAACCTGGAGCAGGATCAGATTTAAATATGATTAAAACGAACTTCGATCAACACGGGGATAAATTAATACTTAATGGAGTGAAGAAGTGGATCACTTTTGGTGCAGCTGCTGATGTGTTTTTGGTATTTGGAAAACTAAATGGTGAACAACCAGTTGCCTGTTTAGTACCAAAAGATAGTGCGGGTGTAAATGTTACTCATATAAGAGACATGCTTGGATTTAAAGCTGCATATTTGGCAGAAATTGAATTCAATAATGTAGAAATACCTTTAGAAAATATCATTGGTAGACCAGGATTTGCTTTTACTTACCTTGCACCGTATGCTTTAGAATTTGGGCGTATTTCAATTGCCTTTGCTGCTCTTGGTGTATTACGTACTTGTTTAGAAATCTGTGGGAATCATGTATTACATAGAAGTGCATTTGGTAACTCTCTAATTGATCATGGCATGATTTCACATATGATTACGGATATGGGAGTAGATTTAGAAGCTTCTATACTCCTTAGTTTAGAAGCTTGTAAGGCCAAAAATGAACATCGAGCTGATGCTACTGAAAAGATTATGATTGCAAAATATTTTGCATCGCGCTCAGGTACAAGGCATTCAACGAATGCTGTACAGATTATGGGAGCACTTGGTTGTAATGATAATTATTCAATATCAAGGTGCTTTAGAGATTCCAAAACAATGGAGATCGTTGAGGGGAGTAATCAGATTCATCAGCTATTACTTGGTAAGGGATTTGCTAAAAAAGCGAAACGTGCCATTGAAAAAATACCTGTAACTAAAGGAGTGATACAACCCGGATGAGTACATGTATACAAAAGCTGTTTGAAGAACAAGTAGTCCGTACGCCAGATGAGGTTGCTGTTATCTTTAAAAAAGAAACATTAACCTATAAGGAATTAAATGAAAAAAGTAACCAATTAGCTCGTCTTTTACGTGAAGGTGGAGTTGGTCCAGATACAGTTGTAGGTATTATGGTAGAGCGATCTATCGAAATGGTTGTCGGAATTTTCGGGATATTGAAAGCGGGCGGAGCATATCTTCCGCTTTCCCCGAATCATCCATCATCACGATTACAATTCATTATAGAAGATAGCGGTGCTAAATTAATACTTACGCAAAAGCAAATCCTACATCGTTTTCAAGATAGTTTGAAGGCTGATATGTTGGCTTTAGATTCGATTTCCTATGAAGGAAAGAGTGAAAATCTAGAGTGTATTAACAAACCCTCTGATCTTGTGTACGTAATATACACTTCCGGTTCAACCGGNAAACCTAAGGGTGTTATGATTGAGCATTCGGCCTTAATAAATCGAATTGAGTGGATGCAAGAGGCTTATCCAATTAGTTCAAAGGATACTATATTACAAAAGACCCCTTATACATTTGATGTATCCGTATGGGAGATGTTCTGGTGGGCCATAGTTGGAGCCAAAGTATGTATTCTTGCGCCGGGGATGGAGAAGTTTCCACAGGCTATTATTGAGACAACTGAAAGTAATGACGTGACAATTATGCATTTTGTACCATCTATGTTAAGTGCATTTTTACACTATCTTGATGTGACAGGTGAAACTAACCGAATAAAATCGTTGAAACAAGTATTTGTTAGTGGTGAGGCACTACTGTCTCAACATGTAAACCGTTTTAATAAGTTGCTAAATTTCTCTAATGGTACACTTCTTACTAATCTGTACGGACCTACTGAAGCAACCATTGATGTGACTGCTTATGATTGTCCGACACATGAGATTACAGAAGGGAGCGTTCCAATAGGGCGACCAATTAAGAATATNGAGATGTTTGTTGTTGATAAATATGGTAATAAACTTCCNGAAGGCCATATAGGAGAATTATGTATCTCAGGTATAGGATTAGCACGTGGATATGTAAATAGGCCGCAATTAACGGCAGAAAAGTTTGTACAATATTCCCTTGATACCCGTATATATAAAACTGGTGACTTAGCTTTAATAAGATCGGATGGGAATATTGAGTTTCATGGAAGAATTGATTTTCAAGTTAAAGTTAATGGGCTTCGTATTGAGTTAGGGGAAATAGAATCGTGTTTAATGTCTTGTGAAGGAGTTTTACAATGTGCGGTAATTGTAAGACAAGAATCAGAGATGGTAGTTAAGTTAATAGCTTTCTATGAGTCAGAAAATGATATTGAGTTAGAAAGGTTAAAAAAATATCTTCGCTTATTTTTACCAGATTATATGATACCTAACCGTTTTGTACGTGTAAATGAAATGCCATTAACGGATAGCGGAAAGATAGATAGAAAAGCACTTGCCTTATTAGGTTCCGATAAATATTCACACCATACCACACTTGTAGGAGGTTCTGTTAATGAGGAAAGCAGTAAAGATTCATAAAGAAGATATTGAAGATGTAATCGCCCTTACACCAGTGCAGGAAGGTATTCTTTATCATTATTTGAAAGAACCCGAAGGAAAGCTATATCATGAAGAACTTCGACTTTGCTTAACTGGAAAAATTAATATTCCAAAGTTTGAAGAGGCGTGGAATTATGTAACGCGGGAAAATGAAATGCTGCGTACAATTTTTCGATGGGAAAAAGTTAAACAACCTGTACAACTTATACTAAAAGAGCATACTCCGAACATTATTTATAGTGATGGCAAAGTATCTAATGATACAGAAAGCTTTGATTTACAAACAGTTCCCTTTTCTATCGAACTGTGCCATTTGAACGAAGGCGAATATGAAATGGTTTTACGTCATCATCATATTTTGTTTGATGGTTGGAGTAATAGTATTATTTTACAAGAGTTTATTAAGGTATATCGAGAGTTAATAAAGGGAGATGTACCATCATCTATAAATAAAAAGAAATTTAAAGAATATATACTATGGCAACAAAAACAAGATAAATCAAAACAAAAGCTTTTTTGGGAACAATATTTAAATGAATTAACTGAACAAATAAATTTATCCAATAAAAATTCTAATCAACTAAAAAAAGCAAAAACATATGTAAAAGAGATAGATAAAGAGCAAAGTGATAGATTTCGAAGTTTTGCAAGTAATCAAGGTGTAACATTGGCTACATTATTTTATACAGCCTGGGGTCTATTATTACAAAGGTACAAAAATTCAGAGGACGTAATATTCGGTACAACAGTATCCGGGCGTTCAATTCCAATGCACGGTCTGAGTGAAATGGTAGGTTTATTTATAAATACACCACCACTTCGTGTAAGTGCTGATGGGAGAATGACTGTTTCAGATCTTTTACAAAGAATTCAAAGTGATGTCCAAAGAANAACTGAATATGAAACGACTCCNATTGTTGATTTAAACGTGTCATTTGACACTATTATGGTAGTTGAGAATTANCCTCTTGATATAGAANAGCTGAAAGAAATTGATGAAAGTGTAAGAATTTCAGGTTATGAAGTAAATGAAATGACCAACTATGATTTAACNGTNTCAATAGAGTGTTTCGATTCTATTAAACTTGCAATGATGTGGCCTGAAGATCTATTTGATGAATCCATTATTACCAGTATAACTAACCATTTTATACAACTATTAGATTCAATGCTTTTAGATGAAGGACAACCAATACAAACTCTTAAGATGTTAGATGAGGCAGAAGAAAAGTTTTTGCTTCAAGGTGGTCAAAATCAAAGTGCTACATTCCCACACACAACACTTCATCAATTAATTGAGATGCAAGCTGAAAAGCATCCTGAGAGAGTGGCACTTACATTTGAGAATAGTGAGATGACTTATGGAGAATTGAATGAGCGTGCGGATAAAGTGGCATTTGCTCTTCTAAAAGAAGGTGTAACTTTAGATTCGCCAGTAGCTGTAATGTTGGATTACTCATTTAATATGATTATCTCTCTACTTGGTATTTTAAAAGCAGGTGGGGCTTATGTTCCAATTGATCCTGATTATCCGCAGGAACGCATTGATTTTATTCTTCAAGATAGTGGTTCAAATGTAATAATAACCTCAAATTTATTTGAGGATAAAGTTAAATTTGATAGCACAATACTTTTTATTGAAGAACTTAATAAGACACCGATGCAAGATTTCGAGAGAGTAGATGTTGCCCCAAATAATTTAGCATATGTCATTTATACTTCTGGAACAACAGGACGTCCTAAAGGGGTTATGATTGAACATAGTAATGTAATACAACTTGTCATGCATCAACCAAATAGTTTTAAATTCTCTAGTAATGATGTGTGGTTACTATTTCATTCTTTCTGTTTTGATATGTCAGTTTGGGAGATATTTGGATCACTTACTTATGGTGGACGTCTTGTCCTGGCAACAAAAGAAACAATCCGTGATACGTATAAACTTGCTCAGTTGATTGCAGATGAGGGAGTAACGGTATTGAATCAAACTCCATCTGCATTCTATGTTTTTCAACAAGTAGTTGAAGAGATGCCTAAACTTGCTTTTAAAATTAGGTTAATTACATTTGGAGGGGAAATGCTGAAGCCAGGTTTACTGCAAAGTTGGTTTAAGCGTTCACCTAATACGGTCATAGTAAATATGTATGGAATAACTGAGACAACAGTACATGTTACTTATAAGGAAATTGGAGAAAAAGAAATGCACAGTAATCTTAGTGCTATAGGCGTGCCTCTTCCTACGTATTCGTGCTATGTATTTGACAAACAAATGAATCCTACACCTAAGGGAATGCAAGGGGAACTTTATGTTGGAGGGTATGGAGTTGCGCGGGGATATCTAAATCGTCCTGAACTAAACAGTGAACGTTTTATACAGAATCCTTATAATCCAAGTGAAAGATTATATAGATCAGGAGATTTAGTCCGTATTCTTGAAAATGGCGAAATGGAGTATATAGGTCGTAGTGATCATCAAGTGAAGATACGTGGTTATCGAATTGAAACAGGAGAAATAGAACATCATTTACAACAGCATGCGGATGTGAAGGAAGCGGTAGTTTTATCTATTGCTTTTGGAGAGGAACAAGAACTGTGTGCTTATATACTAACTGATCAAGATATATCTCAAAATGAATTACGTTATTATCTTACTGACAAAATACCTTCGTATATGATACCTATGTATTTTGTACTTTTAAGTGAAATGCCATTAACTACGAATGGAAAAGTTAATCGTCGTGCTTTNCCTAAGCCTACTAAGTTAGTACAACCAAATGATTTACTAGATGAGCTTGAAACAACGGTAGCTGATGTTTGGAAGGAAGTTTTGGGGGTAGAAAAAGTAGGGTTGTATGATAATTTCTTTGATGTTGGAGGGAACTCCTTAAAAATGGTTCGATTGTTCTCTCGTTTACGAAGCAAGTTTGAAAAAGAACTTACAATGCCTATGTTATTCCGATACCCAACGGTTCATGATCAAGCTTCCTACTTTAGAAGTGATAATGCTATGGAACACCAACCTGAAGAAGTTAAGAAAGAAAATCTTTTATCTATGAATAAAAATGATGTAGCAGTGGTTGGTATGGCGGTTCGTATGCCAGGCGCTTCTAATCTTAAGCAATTCTGGTCAAATTTAGAACAAGGGATAGAATCCATTCGTACATTTACAGATGAAGAACTTAGTGAGATGGGCATACCAAAAGAAGTGATTCAAAAACCTAATTATATAAAATCTAAAGGGTATTTAGAAGATGTAGATGCATTTGATAATGAATTTTTTGATTACAGTCTAAAAGAAGCTGAAATGATGGATCCACAACTGCGAATACTTCATGAATGCGCATGGGAAGCACTAGAACAAGCAGGTGAGGTTAATTCTTCTCATATGGATACAGGAGTTTATGTTGGAGGATCACCAAATTTCCACTGGCTTCGTTCTATTGCTAGTGAATCTTCTAATACATTAGAAGATTTCCAAGCAATGTTGTTAAACGAAAAAGATTTCTTTGCTACTCGATTGGCTTATAAATTAAATCTAAAAGGACCAGCGATTACAGTACAAACAGCTTGTTCTACCTCCTTAGTTGCTATTCAAAACGCATGGGCAGATCTTATCGATGGACGATGCGACATAGCCTTGGCCGGGGGAGTAAGTATAACTTATCCAACAAAAACAGGATATTTATATGAAGATGGTATGATTTTCTCACCAGATGGTCATTGTCGAGCTTTTGATAAGGATGCTCAAGGAACAGTGGGTGGAAATGGTGCTGGTATTGTAGTACTGAAAAGGTTNGAGGACGCTCTTCGAGATGGNAATTTAATACATGGAGTTATTAANGGAGCTGCAGTAAACAATGATGGNTCCAATAAGGCTGGATTTACAGCGCCAGGGGTTGATGGACAAGCTGCTGTTATAAAATCGGCTCATGAAATAGCTGGNGTTAAGCCTGAAGAAATCTCATATATAGAAACTCATGGNACTGGTACGCAACTAGGTGATCCTATAGAAGTAGAAGCATTGAAGTTAGCTTTTGGTAAGCAAGAACCAGGTAGAGTTTTAATTGGATCAGTGAAGACGAACATTGGACATTTAGATGCTGCAGCAGGAGTTGGAGGATTTATAAAGACGGTCTTAGCTTTGAAAAACAAGAAAATTCCGCCGAGCCTTCATTATAATAACCCAAACCCTAGCATTGATTTTGGAAAAAATCCGTTTCGTGTAAATACGGAACTTATCCCATGGAAAGAAGAAGTAAGAAGAGCGGGTGTTAGTTCGTTTGGGATAGGTGGAACTAATGCACATATAGTGTTAGAGTCTGTTCCTGACAATGCTAAGAATTTTGAAAAACAATCTTGGAACTTATTAACTGTTTCAGCAAAAACAGAGGAATCCTTAGATAAAGCTACTAACGATCTATTATTGCATTTGAAGGAGAATCCAGAGATATTACTATCTGATACAGCTTATACATTACAAAAAGGTCGTCGTGAATTTCCATATAGAACTGCTGTAGTTGCTAATGGAATAGAGGATGCCATAGAAAAACTTGGTGATACGGGACTAGAGAAAACAAACGCAATGGAGAGTAGACCTTTAGCCTTTCTTTTTTCAGGTCAAGGATCACAGTATATCAATATGGGTAGAGATTTATATGAAAATGAACCTGTATTTCGTGAACACGTTGATCAAGGTTTAGCCTTACTCTCAAATTGGTTAGATATAGACATGAAAAATATTTTGTATCCTACAAAGGAGACAGAGGATAAAGCAACTGAACAGTTAAATAGAACTTCAATGACGCAACCTCTACTATTCACTATTGAATATGCATTAGCCAAGCTTCTAATGAATTGGGGAGTTTATCCAAGGGTCATGTTTGGCCATAGTATTGGTGAGTTTGTAGCAGCTTGTTTAGCAGAAGTAATGTCTTATGAAGATGCATTACATTTAGTAATGATTAGAGGGAAGTTAATGAATAGCGTACCAGAAGGCGCTATGCTAAGTGTAAATTTATCTGTTGAAGAATTAAAAACCTATATAACAGATGATGTAGATATAGCAGCTGTAAATTCCTCTCAACATTCAGTAATTTCTGGTACTGTACTTTCAATCAATAAGATTGAGGAATTACTTTTAAATCATGGAGTAAAGACAACGCGTCTATTTACTTCGCATGCTTTCCATTCTCGAATGATGGATGAAGTTCTAGATGCATTTGAGCAAGCTGTAGGAAATATAAAATTATCAAGTCCTAAAATACCTTATATATCTAATGTTACAGGTGAAATGATTACAGCAAATCAAGCCACATCACCTTCTTATTGGGCACAGCATCTACGAAGTACTGTTCAATTTTCAAAGGGATTATCTGAAATTTTTCATTTGAAAAATGTAATTTGCCTTGAGATTGGACCAGGTAATGCATTATCAACTTTTGTATTAAAACATTTAAATAGAAGTAAAGATCAATTGGCTTTAAACATGTTACGTCATCCTCTGGATAAATCAAATGACTTCGAGCATTTATGCAAGCAAATGGGACGGTTATGGATGCAAGGTGGAACTATAAATTGGAATACTTTTAATAACAGTGAGAATAAAAGGTTATTAGATTTACCAACGTATCCTTTCATGAAAAAACGATTTAAAGCTGATCCATTTTTTAATACTCAATCTCAGAGTTTAACTCAGGAAACAAGAGGCCATAATAAACAGGCTAATATTAAAGACTGGTTTTATTTGCCTTCTTGGGAACGCAAAACATTAAAATCTATACAAATAAAGAAAGAACAAAAATATAAATGGCTTATTTTCAATGATCATCTAAATCGATTCAATCGACTGATAGAAAAATTAAAAAGAGAAGGTCATGATGTAATTGAAGTTAAAACAGGTGGTATTTTCTCTGAAAAATCCGACGGTTTATATACGATATGTCCATCTCAAAAAATGCATTATGAAATGTTATTTTCAGAATTAGAACAAAAAGATTTATTACCAAATAAGATTATACATGCTTGGAGCTTTAATCCAGTTAATGAGGTTATTCTCGATCAAGAGAGAATTGAACGATCAATGGATGAAGGATATTATTCGTTACTCTATATTGCACAAGCAATTGGGAAAATTAATTATGAGGGAGCATTACAGTTAAACATTTTTACTGACCGTATGTTTGAAGTTACAGGTACAGAGCTGAACTTAAAGCCAGAGCAAGCTACAATTCTAGGCTTTTCAAAAATATGCAATCTTGAGTTTCAAAATATAAAATGTCGTACCATTGATATGGATACAGATTCTCAACAAATGTTTGAAGAAGCGGGTTTAATGGAGAGTTTTGTGGATTCTACTGATATAGTTGTAGCTTATCGAGGACGTCATCGATGGGCGCAAACGATTATTCAAAGTCCTTTTGAGGAAGAAGATGTAGAAATTGATAGATTACGAGAGGGTGGCGTNTATTTAATTACTGGTGGACTTGGTGGANTTGGATTTGAAATTGCAAAAGATTTAGCTAATAGAGTACCAAATGTCAAACTTATATTGATTGGCCGCTCAGAGTTCCCACCTCGTAATCAATGGGAACAGTACTTAGAAAATAAAGACGAGCGTGTAAGCCGAGTTATTTCTGATTTGTTGACAATGGAGTCTCAAGGTGCAGAATACATGATCCTAAGTTCTGATGTTTCCAATCAAGATGATATGAAACAGGCAATTGAAAAGGCTAAATCTCGTTTTGGTTCTATTAATGGCGTAATTCATGCAGCAGGTGTCGCTGATTATCTAGGTATTATGATGAATCGTGAAAAAGAATCTAATAATAAAATTTTAGCTCCGAAAATTAAAGGTACACTAGTACTCGATGCTTTATTAAAAGATGAACCAATTGATTTCTTCGTACTATGTTCATCAATTGGTAATGTGGCGTATCATATGAAATTTGGTCAGAGTGGTTATAATGCAGCGAATGAATTTTTAGATGCATTTGCGTTTTATAAGCGGGCTCATGATGGAGTGTTCACTGTAGCTATTAACTGGCCAGATTGGCAAGAGGTGGGTATGTCACTTAAGTCGGCTGAAATATGGGCAAAGCAATTTAATATGGATATGGAAAGTGTATTACATGATGGTGTAACTGTAGAAGAGGGTTTAAAAGTATTCCGTAGTATCATCAATAGAAATCAACAACAAGTCGTGGTTTCTCCAATAGATTTACATTGGAAACTTTTAAATGGTGCCAACTATTATAATGAACTATTGGAAAAAGGAAGTAAGAATAGATTAAAGCAGAATCGTTCAGATGTTTCCACAACGTATAGACCACCAACTAATGAAATTGAACAACAATTATANGAATTATTAAAAGATATGTTTGGAATCGAAGAAATAGGAATTTACGATAATTTCTTCGATCTAGGAATGAGTTCTTTAGATCTTGTTCGTATTAATGTGAAATTAAAAGAGGCCTTTAAACGAGACTTACCTATAGTTGTTCTTTATGAGCATACGTCAATTAAATCTCTTGCTAAATATTTAAGTAATCAAGAAGTAAATAACAATTTAACAAATAAAAAAGAGTTATTGAAAGCGAAATCGGTTATGAAAAATACATTATCTGCTTTAAAAAGTAGAAAGTAGTAAAGGGAGGGGAACAACATGATTAATAAAGAAGTAGTTCCGTCAAAAGTTGAGTTTTGCTGGGGATTACCTGTTATTCCAACACCACAAACAAAAGAACTTCTAGAGGAATATGTTAATCAAGCTAAAAGAGCTGAGAAGAATAACTTTGACTCGGTATTGGTTTCCATTGCACCAACATCTGTTGATCCAATGATAGCAGCGTCTATGATTGGAATGAATACGGAGTTTGTAAAGATTTTGGTTGCGCAAAATACAAACCAGATGCTTCCTACCGTAACAGCAAAAGCATTGAATACTTTAAATAGTTTAATTGGTAATCGTGCAGATATTAACATTGTAACTGGAAGTGCCTCGCTTGTCCTTGCGCGTGATGGATTACCAGAACCGCACCATGTTCGATATGCTAGGACAAAAGAATATATTGAGCTGTTACAACAATTAAGACGAGGAGTAACTAGCTATAAAGGTGANTTTTATCAAGTAGAAAATANTGATATTTATCCAAAGGAAGATCTCTCTCGAAGTGCCCGCTACTTTGTAGCGGGGTCCTCCGAGGAGGCAATGAGAGTAGCTGCAGAGNATGGTGATGCTTATATACTTTATGCAACAGANCGCAAAAGTCTTAGAGAACACTATCAAACAGTTAATAATTACGCTAAGCAATATGGGCGCGAGAAAATTCCAGGTGCTATTTTAGTAGACATCATTGCTCGTGAGACTTCNGAAGAAGCATATNAAGANGCATATGAATTACTTGAGAGAACACCAGCAGCCTTAAAGNGGATGACTAAGCTATTTTTAGATAATGCAGATTCTNTTGGACTTCGCCGATACAAAGATTTAATTACAAAAGATAGTATGTGGATAGATGATCATCTTTGGGGAGGTCTAAGTTTAGTTAACCCATCTAATTCAATTTCTATTGTTGGTAGCTATGAGGAAGTCATCTCGACATTAACTGATTTTTGGGAAATAGGGGCAAATTATTTTCTTATTACTTCTCAGATTAGTGAGCATGAAATTGAACGTATTGGTCAAAATGTTGTGCAACCATTTAAAAAGAAAATTGAAAAGTTAATCCAAGTTAACTAAAAGAGGGCTAAAAATATGAAGTTAAACATATGGTTGAAGTTTATCATTTTAATGACTTTAATAGTACTCCCTTATCGACAGGTGGAAGCACAGGAAACGGTACAGTTTAATGAGAAGAAAATACAGAAGCATATAGAAGAACAAATATCTCAAGCGGGTATTCNTGGACTTTCAGTAGTAATTGTAAAAGGAAANGAAACGATTTATAAGAAGAATTATGGCTATGCCGATACAAACAAAAAACGTCAAGTTACGAATGAGACGCTTTTCGAGCTAGGTTCTACTTCAAAAGCTTTTACGGCATTAGCTGTATTGCAGCTAGAAAAAGAAGGGAAAATTAAACTTAGTGATTCTTTAACTAAATATGTTTCATGGTTTGAAATGGAGTATAAAGGCAAACCTTATGAAATTACACTTTATGACTTATTACACCATACTAGTGGAATACCGGAAAAGGCCATTGGATATATTCCTATAACCAATGGCAAAGATTCTATTGAGAAAACGATTAGGAATGTTATGCCAATAGGACTAAACCGAGAGCCGGGTAGCAGTTTTGAATATTCTACGGTTAACTACGATCTATTAGGCTTAGTAATCGAGAAGGCAACTAATCAATCATTTGAAAGATATGTTCAAGATCATGTGCTATCAAAGTTGGATNTATTGAGTACATACGCTGGACGNGAGATGGCCCCATTAGATAACATGGCCCAAGGTTACAAGCGTAATTTCTTACAATCATTACCCTATGACGCTCCTAATTATAGGGGGAATACACCGGCTGGATATTTTATTTCAAATATAAATGATATGGAAAGATGGTTAAAATTACAGCTTGGGGTTGAAAAGCCTAGGATGTTTCCGGAGGAATTGATTAACGATTCTCATAAAGCGAATAGAAAGGTTGCCCCAGATAGCAATGGAGCTTCATATGCAGCTGGATGGGAGGTCTATCAAAGTGGTGGAGGGGAAATTTCACATGGTGGAAGTAACCCAAATTATTCATCGTATATTGGTTTCCGTGATGAGGAACAGATAGGGGTCGTAGTATTAGCAAATCTGAATAGTAATTACACTTACTATATCGGTAGCAGTCTTTTAAATATGATGATAGATAAAGAAGTTAAACCGTTACTCTATGATGAATATAAGAAAACGGATCAAATAGGAACAGCCTTATTTGTGATCTCATCTTTGTGTTTACTAACGTTATTGGTCATGTTATTTCATTTAATCAGGGAGATTATTTTTAGAAAAAGAAAGTTTATATTACCAACGGGAAAAACATGGTTACATATGGTATTAGTTGTTGCGATATATGGGCTAATGATTTATGCACTTTATCAACTACCAAATCTCTTGTTTGGAGGGCTTCCGTGGACATTTATAAAAGTTTGGGCTCCTTCAACTGTTGTACTTGCAATATATGCAATTGCTGGGGTGGGTTTGGCCTATGTTATCCATACATTCTTAAATCTTTGTTTTCCAAGACAAAAGGGAAAGTCGCTTTTGACTTTAATTGTTTTGGGATTAATATCAGGATTTGGTAATGCCTTTCTCATTTTTGTGATTAATGAAACGTTTGTTAGATCAAATAATTTGGAAAATGGCTTGTTGTTTTACTTTGTACTTGGAATCGTTATGTATGTCTTTTCACAACGTATTATTAGAACTAGCATTGTATCGTATACAAACGAGCTAGTTTATGAAAAAAGGATGGAATTAACAGATAAGTTGTTACAGACTCCTTATTACAAATTGGAGTTGATTGAGAAGGGCCGAATAGAGGCGACATTAAATAACGATACGGAAGTTATCTCTCGTTCTCTCAATCTATTAGTTACTGCTGGAACAAGTTTATTAACGTTACTATTTTGTTTTCTCTATCTTGGTGTAATGAATATGTATGCCTTTTTACTATCCTTGTGTATCATCTTTATTACTGCAGGGGTATATTCTTTGATCGGACGACAAGCAGATAAAGTTTGGAATGAAACAAGAGATATTCAGAATGTATATTTTCGTTTGATTGGTGATCTAAGNCATGGTTTCAAAGAGCTTAGGCTTCATACTGGAAAACGAAACGATTTTCGAGAAGTTATGAATGAAAGCTGTAATAACTATCGTGTTAAACGAACGATAGGAGATATTAAATTTGCAAATGTGTTTGTTCTGGGAGAACTATTATTCATTTTTGTTATTGGTATTGTAGTTTTCGTATTTCCAGAAATTTTTGTTAATATGCCGAAAGAGACGATAAGTAACTATGTAATCGTTTTTCTGTATATGACAGGTCCAGTTAATGAAATACTGGGCGGTATCCCTCAGCTCGTAAATGTACGTATTTCTTGGCAACGTATTCAACAAATGGTGAAGAGTGTAGATCATATAAAGGCAAATGAGCAAATCGCGACAACAAAAGAGTACTTAGATGTGCCAATTTGTTTGCAGCTACAAAATGTAAGTTATAAGTATAAGAATAAAGATGGAGATTTTACTGGTTTTGGTATTGGTCCAATAGACATGGAGTTTAATTCTGGAGAAATAGTCTTTATTGCTGGTGGTAATGGGAGTGGAAAATCTACTTTATCAAAACTGATTACTGGGTTATATGAACCTAATGAAGGTAACATTTTATTAAATGGAAAAGAAATAGCTCCAGAGGAATTGAATCAATACTATTCAGCTATCCTGAGTGATTTTCATGTTTTTGATAGGCTATATGGAATTAATACAGAAGGAATGAAAGCAGAAATCGATCATTATTTAGAACTTCTCCAACTGAGTGACAAGGTTGGCATTGAGAATGGGCGCTTTACTACTACGCAACTATCAACTGGACAAAAGAAAAGGTTGGCATTGCTGGTTACGTATTTGGAAGATCGACCTATACTTTTATTTGATGAATGGGCAGCAGATCAAGATCCTGGTTATAGACGCTTCTTTTATGAAGAATTGTTACCTCAAATGCGAGCGAAGGGTAAATGTATTATTGCTATTACTCACGACGATCAATATTTTCATTTGGCAGATAAGCTTATAGTGATGGAGATGGGAACTGTGAAAATGAAGAAAACAAAGGAGGCATTATCATGAGTAAGGAAATTAAATGTGTTGTTTGGGACTTAGATTGTACAATTTGGGATGGTGTTTTATTAGAGAGTGGTACAGTTACTTTAAAACCTGGAATTTATGAAATTATATGTGAATTAGATCGACGTGGAATACTGCAATCAGTTGCTAGTAAAAATAACTACGAAGATGCAATAGCTAAATTACGGGAATTTGGAATAGAAGAGTATTTTTTATATCCGGAGATTCATTGGAACTCTAAATCTAGTTCCATTGAGAAAATTAGAAAAAATTTAAACATAGGTATTGATACTTTTGCGTTCATTGATGACCAACC
>JGI25151J46595_10000666_pt1 | contig 29207 bp, 30 predicted proteins | sample AraplaMF_Col_mLB_FD_46595 | JGI IMG/M metagenome (IMG submission 46595) | reverse complement strand
TCTCTCCCCGAAATGAAGCCATTGCAGGAAAGGCAGACATCATGGACAGACTCGATGCGGCGTTCCGCTTCCAGCAGGAAGCACTGAGCCTGCGGACCCAGCGGCAAGGGGTAATTGCCTCCAACATCGCCCACGCGGATACGCCGGGCTACAAGGCACGCGATTTCGACTTCGCCAGCACGCTGGCCCAGTCGGTGGAGCGCGGCAACCAGCAGCGCGACGGCGTGTCGCTGTCGACCACGTCCGCGCGTCATCTGCCCGCCCAGGCGCCGGCCATGAGCACGAGCGACCGCGACCTGCAGTACCGCATTCCGCTGCAGTCGAGCATCGACGGCAACACCGTGGAAATGGACACCGAGCGCGTGGCGTTTGCCGACAACACGGTGCACTACGAAGCGGGCCTGACGGTGATGAGCTCGAAGATCAAGACGATGCTGTCCGCGATCCAGCAGTAAGGAAAGAGACACCATGGCTTCCATGAACATTTTCGACGTGGCCGGCTCGGCCATGGCCGCGCAGTCGCAGCGCATGAACGTCACGGCGTCGAACCTGGCCAACGCCGACAGCGCCGTGGCGCCGAACGGCCAGCCCTATCGCGCCAAGCAGGTCATCTTCGAGATGGCACCCACGCCCGGGCAGTCCGACGTGGGCGGTGTGCAGGTGGCCGGCGTAATGGAGGATTCCGCGCCCGCGCGGATGATCCACAACCCCACGCATCCGCTGGCCGACGCCAACGGCTACGTGACGATGCCCAACGTGAACCCGGTGGAAGAGATGGTCAACATGATCTCGGCGTCGCGTTCTTACCAGGCCAACGTGGAGGTGCTCAACACCGCCAAGAACATGATGCTCAAGACGCTGACCATCGGTCAGTAACGGCAGCAAGTCCCGATCGAAATCTCTTCCGGAATCAACCGCACAACCATGGCAACTTCCTCCGTAGGCAACAGCACCTCCAACTCGGGTGTGAACCAGGCCCTGCAAAGCGGCAGCGCCAGCGCCGCCGACCTGCAAAGCAACTTCCTGAAGATGCTGGTCACGCAGATGAACAACCAGGATCCGCTCAATCCGATGGACAACGCGCAGCTGACGTCGCAACTGGCGCAGATCAGCACCGTGAGCGGCCTGCAGACCATGAACGAAACCATGACGCAGCTGCTGACGCAGACCGCCGCCAGCCGCGCCATGGATTCCGCCAGCCTGATCGGCAAGACCGTGATGGTGCCGGGCTCCACCGTGAGCGTGGCCGACGGTGCCGTCGGCAAGATCGGCGTGGACATTCCGTCGACGGCCGATGCCGTCACCGTGCAGGTGCTGGACAAGAACGGCAACGTGGTGCGCAACATCGACATGAAGGGCCAGACCGCCGGCGTGCACGACATCGCCTGGGACGGCAAGAACGACCAGGGCAACGCCGTGGAAAACGGCGACTACACCTTCAAGGTGGCCGCCACCGCCAACGGCAAGGACGTGGCGCCGATCGCGCTGGTCTACGGCAAGGTACAGGCCATCAGCGGCGACAGCTCGGGCGTGCTGGTGGAACTGGGCGACGGCAAGAAAGCCAACGTGGACGACGTGCGCCGCATTTCCTGATAACGAATCACCCGGTCCGGGCATACGCGCGGGCATTTCACGAACGACAGCCTACTTAGGGGAAACATCATGGGTTTTGGTCAAGGGGTAAGCGGCCTCAACGCCGCGGCGTCCAACCTGGACGTGATCGGTAACAACATCGCCAACGCGAACACCGTTGGTTTCAAGCAATCGACCGCGCAGTTCGCGGACGTGTACGCAGGTTCGAAGATCGGCCTGGGCACGCGTGTGAACGCCGTCGTGCAGTCGTTCACCAACGGCAACATCTCGACGTCGGGCCGTAACCTCGACGTGGCCATCAGCAACGGCAACGGCTTCTTCCGCCTGACGAACACCGACGGCTCGGTGTTCTACTCGCGTAACGGCCAGCTGAACCGCCTGGACGACGGCCGCCTGGTGAACGCCACCGGCCTGCAGGTGACGGGCTACCCGGCAGGCACCACCGCCGGCGGCGTGGCACCGCAACCGATCGTCATCAGCAACGCGCAGATGAATCCGCAGCCGACGACCAAGATCGAAGCCCAGTTCCAGCTCGATTCGCGCAGCGCGCTGCCGACCAACCCGGCGTTTACCTCGAGTGCGGGCAACCCGCCGACCTCGGCGATGTTCAACTACAGCACGTCGATCACGGTGTACGACTCGCTGGGCAACAAGCAGCAGTTGACGGCGTATTTCGCCAAGACCAACACCACGCCTGCCGCCCCTAACACCCAGGGCACGATCTGGAACATGTACCTGACGTTGCCGGACGGCACGCCCGTGGGCAACCCCACGCCTGCGGCGCCCGCGGCCATTCCCGTCGAATTCGACAACAACGGCAAGATGGTCACGCCGGCCGCGCTGGCGACGGTTGCCTTGCCGCCCAAGAACGGCGCTGCCGCGATGTCGGCCACGCTGGACCTGACCGGCTCCACGCAGTTCGGTTCGGACAACGACCCGAAGAAGATCGTCCAGGACGGTTATGCATCGGGCGCGCTGCTGGGCTTCTCGGTGCAGGAAGACGGCACGATCCTGGGCTCGTACTCGAACGAGAAGACCCAGTCGCTGGGCCAGATCGCCATGGCATCGTTCGGCAACGTCGAAGGCCTGAAGCCGGAAGGCGACAACGTGTGGTCCGCCACCGGCGCGTCGGGCCAGGAACTGCTGGGTACGGCAGGCGGTGCGATGGGTACGTTGAAGTCGAACGCCGTGGAAGAGTCGAACGTCGACCTTTCCGGCCAGCTCGTGAACCTGATCGTGGCGCAGCGCAACTACCAGGCCAACGCACAGACCATCAAGGCGCAGGACACCGTCCTGCAGACCCTGGTGAACATCTGATCGACGCCTAGCCAGACGCACTCGCCATGGACCGCATGCTTTACACCGCCCTGTCGGGCGCCAAGCAGATACTCGACCAGCAGGCCGCGGTATCGAACAACCTGGCCAACGCCTCGACGCCCGCCTTCAAGGCGCAGGTGAACCTGTACCGGGCCGTCCCGGTGCAGGGCCAGGAAATGCAGACGCGGGCGTTCACGCTTGCGTCCACGCCCGGCGCCGACATGAAGGCCGGCCCGCTGACCTACACCGGCCGCGATCTCGACGTGGCGCTGCAGGGCAACGGCTGGCTGGCGGTGCAGATGCCTGACGGTTCCGAGGCCTACACCCGCGCCGGTTCGCTGCAGGTGTCGGCCGACGGCCAGCTCCAGACGTCGGCCGGCCGGCCCGTGCTGGGCGACGGCGGCCCGATCGCCGTGCCGCCCGGCTCGACGGTGTCGATCGGTACCGATGGCAGCATCGTGGCGCGCGGCCCGGGCGAGGCCGCCAACGGCCTGGCCCAGGTGGGCAAGCTGCGCGTGGTGACGCCGCCGCCCGAAGGGCTGGCGCGTGGCGACGACGGCTACTTCCGCCTGCGTCCCGGCGTGGACGCGCTGCAGCAGGACCCCAACGTGCGCGTGATTTCCGGCGCGATCGAAGGCAGCAACGTCAACCCGGTCGAGGCCATGGTGGACATGATCGCCAACGCGCGCCGCTTCGAGATGCAGATGAAGATGATCTCGAGCACCGATACGAACGACCAGCGGGCCAATTCGCTGCTGTCGAACAACTGATGACGCGCGCGGCACCCGTCGCGCGCACAACGAACTCTCGAACCAGGAAAACTCCATGATTCGCTCTCTCTGGATCGCCAAGACCGGCCTCGATGCGCAGCAGACGCAGATGGACGTGATCTCGAACAACCTGGCCAACGTGTCGACCACGGGCTTCAAGCGCAGCCGCGCGGTGTTCGAGGAACTGATGTACCAGACGATCCGCCAGCCGGGCGCGCTGTCGTCGGACCAGACCGTGCTGCCGTCGGGCATGCAGCTGGGTACCGGCGTGCGCCCTGTGGCCACGGAACGCATCCACACGCAAGGCAACCCGACGCAGACGGGCAATTCGCGCGACGTGGCCATCATCGGCCAGGGGTTCTTCCAGGTGACGATGCCGGACGGCACCACCTCGTACACGCGTGACGGTTCGTTCCAGGTGGATCCGAACGGCCAGCTGGTGACGTCCAGCGGCTTCGTGCTGAACCCGGCCATCACGCTGCCGGCCAACTACACGTCGGTGAACATCGCACGCGACGGCACGGTGACCGTGATGCAGCCGGGCTCGACCAACGCCGCTACGGTGGGTCAGATCCAGGTCGCCACGTTCCCGAACCCGGCCGGCCTCGAAAGCCTGGGCGAAAACCTGTACGTGCAGACCGATGCCTCGGGCGCGCCCAACACGTCGGTGCCTGGCCTGAACGGCGCCGGCACGCTGCAGAACAACTACGTCGAAGCTTCGAACGTGAACGTGGTGGAAGAGCTGGTCAGCATGATCCAGACCCAGCGCGCTTACGAAATCAACAGCAAGGCGGTGCAGACCTCGGACCAGATGCTGCAGCGTCTGAGCCAGATGGGCTAAGAATGGGAATGATCATGGCCGCCACGCAGTATCGCATCAGCACAATCGTCGTTCGTGTCATCGTCGGCCTGGCCGCGCTGGCAAGCGGCGGCTGCGCGATGATGCCCAGGGAGCCGCTTGTGCAGATGCCCACCACCGCGCGCGCCGAGCCGCGCGCGATGGCCCCTGCCACGGGCTCGATCTACGCATCCTCGTACGCGGGAAATCCGCTGTTCGAGGATCGGCGGCCGCGTAACGTTGGCGACATTCTCACGATCGTGATCAGCGAGAACGTCAACGCGAGCAAGAACTCTGCCACCAACGCCAACCGCACCGGCAGCACCGCGCTGGCGTTCAATGCGGTACCGCGCGCCCTGAGCGGGCTGTTCAGCACGAGCCAGAACGCCGACATCAACGGCGCCAACTCGCTGAAGGCCGGGGGCGGCGCCAGCGCCGCCAACACCTTCAACGGCACGATTACCGTGACGGTGATCGAGGTGCTGCCCAACAGCAACCTGGTGGTGTCCGGCGAGAAGCAGATGGCGATCAACCAGGGCGCGGAGTTCATTCGTTTCTCGGGCGTGGTCAATCCGCGCACGATCACCGGCGACAACGCAGTACCGTCCACCCAGGTGGCGGATGCGCGCATCGAATACACCGCGAAGGGGTATATCGACGAGGCGCAGAACATGGGCTGGCTGCAGCGTTTCTTCCTCAATGTCTTACCGTACTGATCCCGCCATGTTTCTGCCTCCGATGCCTTTCCACAAGCCAGGCTCGTATTTTGGCAACCCGCCCGGCCGTCTTTCCCGCTCAGGTCGCGCGGTATCTTTTGCCTGCCTGCTGCTCCTGCTCGTGCTGGGTCTGGGCGCAGGCGCCGCGCATGCGGAACGCCTGAAGAACCTGGCGACGTTCCAGGGCGTGCGCGACAACCCGCTGGTGGGCTATGGCCTGGTCGTGGGTCTGGACAATACCGGTGACCAGACCATGCAGACGCCGTTCACCACGCAGAGCTTGAGCAACATGCTGTCGCAGCTGGGCATTACGCTGCCCGCCGGCAAGAACATGCAGCTCAAAAACGTGGCCGCCGTGATGGTCACCGCCACGTTGCCGGCCTATGCCCAGCCGGGCAGCCAGATGGACGTGGTGGTGTCGTCGATGGGTAACGCCAAGAGCCTGCGCGGCGGCACGCTGCTGATGACGCCGCTCAAGGGCGCCGACGGCCAGGTCTACGCCATCGCCCAGGGCAACATGCTGGTGGGCGGCGCGGGCGCGTCGGCCAACGGCAGCAAGGTGCAGATCAACCAGCTGGCCGTGGGCCGTATCGCCAACGGCGCGATTGTGGAACGTGCCGTGGCGTCGTTCCAGCCCGAAAACGGCTTCACGAACCTGGAGCTGAAAGACACCGACTTCGGCACGGCCGAACGCGTGGTCGAGGCGATCAACCGCAATATGGGCCCGGGCACCGCCGCCGCGATGGACGGCCGCGTGGTGCAGGTTCGCATGCCGCAGACGCCGACCGCACGCGTGGGCTTCATGGCACGTATCGAGAACATCGACGTGACGCCGGCCAAGGCCGCCGCCAAGGTCATCCTGAACGCCCGGACCGGCTCGATCGTGATGAACCAGGCGGTCACCGTGGAAGACTGCGCGATTGCGCACGGCAACCTGTCGGTGGTCATCAATACGCAGCCGGTGATCAGCCAGCCGGCACCGTTCAGTCAGGGCCAGACCGTGGTGGCGCCGGTGTCGCAGATCGACCTCAAGCGTGACGGCGGTTCGCTGCAGATCGTCAAGGCGGGCGCTTCTCTGGCTGCCGTGGTCAAGGGGCTGAACGCGCTGGGCGCCACGCCGGCCGACCTGCAGACCATCCTGGAGGCCATGCGCTCCGCCGGCGCGTTGCGCGCCGAACTGGAGATCATCTGATGTCGGCGGGTACCACGCTTGGCGGCCAGGCCGATATCTCGCAGCGATTCGCCCTGGATACGCAGGGGTTCGAGTCGCTCAAGAACCAGGCTCGCGCCGGCAACAATTCGACGACGCTGCAGGCCGCTGCCAAACAGTTCGAGGCGGTGTTCACGCAGATGGTGCTCAAGAGCATGCGCGACGCCACGCCGTCCGATGGCCTTTTCGACAACGAGCAGACCAAGCTCTACATGTCGATGATGGACCAGCAGATGTCGCAGCAGTTGTCGTCGCGCGGCATCGGCCTGGCCGATGTCATGATTCGCCAGCTGGCGCGCGCCACGGGCACGCAACTGCCCGCAGGCATGAACGGCGCGGGCGGGATCACGGGCGCGAGCTTGCGCGACGCGCAAATGGCGCAGATGCTCGACAGCCGCGGCGCCACCGACGCCGACGGACCGCCGCCCATCGGCACCACGCTGCCGGGCGCGGCATGGAACCCGACCGCCGGCGTGCGCCAGTACCAGAACCAGGCCGACTGGCAAGGCAATGGCCAGAACCAGCTTGGCCAGTTGCCGGACGACTCCCCGGAGCACATCAGCAACTTCGTCAATCGCATGGCCGAGCCGGCCATGGCGGCGTCGCGCGCCTCGGGCGTGCCGGCCAAGCTGATCGTGGGCCAGGCCGCGCTGGAGTCGGGCTGGGGCCGCCGGGAAATCCGCAATCCCGATGGTTCGAGCACCTTCAACGTGTTCGGCATCAAGGCAGGCGCCAACTGGAAGGGACCGACCACCGAGATCCTGACCACCGAATATGTGGACGGCCAGCCGCAAAAGGTGCGCGCGAAGTTCCGCGCCTACGGTTCGTACGAGGAAGCCTGCAACGACTACGCGAAGCTGATCAGCAACAACCCGCGCTATGCGGGCGTGGTGACCGCCTCGAACGCCGAGGAAGCCGCCCATGGCCTGCAGCGCGCGGGTTACGCCACCGATCCGGCCTACGGCGAGAAGCTCGTGCGGATCATGAAGAAAGTCTCGACCTGACGGCGCCGGCGGTGATGACTGCAGCATACGTCGCCGCCCCGTTCCCCATCCAGCGTGACCGTTTAGCGGTCGCGCTGTTTGCGCTTCTGCACTGCATTCTCATGAGAGTGATTGCTCACAAATGCCGTGTATTTCAAAGCATTGCGCCGCTAAAGTCGCGCGGCATTTCCGCCGATAACCAACACATCCACCGCCGTCGGCCGTTCGCCGCTGGCTAGCCATTCGATCCGGAGTCAGACAAACATGTCTCTGTTTAATATCGGTCTGTCGGGCCTGAACGTCGCCCAGAACGGGCTTACCACGGTCGGCCACAATTTCAGCAACGCGGCCACCGCGGGCTATACGCGCCAGAACACGATCATCGCGTCGGCCGGCGGCCAGGCCACTGGTTCGGGCTTCTACGGCATGGGCTCGAACACGGTCACCGTGCAGCGCGTGTACGACAGCTTCCTGACCGGCCAGTTGCGTGGTGCCACGTCGTCCAGCTACGACCTGTCGACGTACTCGGATCAGATCCGCCAGATCGACAACCTGCTGGCAGACGAGAAGGGCGGCCTGGCGCCGCTGATGCAGAAGTTCTTCGCGGCCGTGCAGGCCGTGTCGGACACGCCCTCGGACCCGGCCACGCGCCAGGGCCTGATCTCGTCGGCGCAGGCACTGGCCGGCCAGATCAAGTCGTCGAGCGATTACTTCAAGCAGCTGCAGGACGGCATCAATACCCAGCTGCAGTCGTCGGTCACGCAGGTCAACGACTACACCAAGCAGATCGCCAGCCTGAACAAGGAAATCACGCGCATGACCGCCTCCGCCGGCGGCCAGCCCCCTAACGACCTGCTTGACCAGCGCGACCAGGCCGTAGCAAAGCTGACCGAACTGGTGGGCGCCAAGGTGGTGGTGCAGGACGGCGGCACGTACAACGTGTTCGTGGGCAATGGCCAGCCGCTGGTGATGGGCAGCGATTCGTACGACATCAAGGCCGTGGCTTCGGCAGCCGATCCCAGCCGCACGGTCATCGCCTACACGATTCCGGGCACGTCGAATTCGATCGAGGCCGAACCCGGCGCGATCAGCGGCGGCTCCATCGGCGGCCTGATGCGCTTCCGCAGCGAGACGCTGGATACGGCGCAAAGCGCCATCGGCCGCATCTCGCTGGCCATCGGGCAGACGTTCAATGCCCAGCACAAGCTCGGTATCGACCTGAACGGCGCCATCGGCACCGACATGTTTGCCATGGGTTCGCCGGTGGTCTACGCGAACGACAACAACACGTCCAACTCGGTGGTCACCGCGACGATCACCAACGCCGGTAATCTGACCACCAGCGACTACACGCTGAGTTTCGTGGGCGGCCAGTACTCGCTGACGCGCAAGACCGACAATGTGGTCGTGCAGAGCTTCCCGGGGCCGGCGCTGCCGACCTTCACGGCGGACGGCATGAACATCACGCTGAGCGCGCCGATGAATCCGAACGACTCGTTCGAGATCCAGCCAACGCGCAACGTTGCGTCGAGCTTCAACTCGCTGATCACCGATCCGGCCAAGATCGCCGCGGCATCGCCGGCACGCGTGGACGCCAACACGCAGAACACCGGCACGGTCAAGGCGTCGCTGTCCAACGTGACGCCGGGCTACTCGCTGCTGACCAACCCGGTCAAGGTCACGTACACCGCTGGCGCCTACGTGATCGTGGATTCCGTCACCGGCAATCCGCTGGCCCCTGCGCCTGTTGTGACCACGACGGCCACGGGTACGGATATCACGATCAACAACATGACGTTCAGCCTGAACGGCACGCCGAAGAATGGCGACCAGTTCACGCTGTCGAACAACACGGGCGCGGTGGCCGACAACGGCAACATGCTCAAGCTGGCCAAGCTGCAGACCGCCAAGACCATCAACGGCACGTCGAGCTTCAATGACGCGTATGCCCAGCTGGTCAACGACGTGGGCAGCAAGGCCAAGTCGACCGACATCGCGTCGGCATCGCAGGACAGCATCACGGACCAGATCTACACGGCCCAGCAGTCGGTGTCGGGCGTGAACATGGACGAGGAAACCGTGAACCTGCTGAAGTTCCAGCAGCTGTACCAGGCCAACGCCAAGGTCATTCAGGCGGCCAGCACGATCTTCGACACGCTGGTCAGCATCGGCTGATCGCGGACTCCCCTGACAACACCGGAAAAGAAGGAATCACGCCATGCGCGTCGCAACCTCCACCCTGTATCACCAGGGCCTGTCCTCGATGAACAGCCAGCAGTCCAACCTGCTGCACGTGCAGCAGCAACTGGCTACCGGCCGCCGCGTGCTGACGCCGTCGGACGACCCGGTCGCGGCCACGCGCGCCCTGGGCGTGTCGCAATCGGTCGCCGTGAACGGCCAGTACACCGCATCGCGCAAACAGGCCAATGCTTCGCTGGGACTGGAAGAAAACACGCTGTCGACGGTAACCACCGTGCTGCAGAACATCAAGTCGCTGCTGGTGAACGCCGGTAACGGCACGCTGAGCGACAACGATCGCGCATCGCTGGCAACGGCCCTGCAAGGCCAGTACGACCAGCTGGTGGGCCTGGCCAACGCCGATGACGGCAACGGCAACTACCTGTTCGCGGGCCTGAAGACTGGCACCGCCCCATTCGTGACCGATGCCGCCGGCAACCTCACGTACCAGGGCGACACCGGCCACCAGCTGCTGCAGGTGGACGTGGCGCGCCAGATGGAAGCCGGCAACAACGGTGCGGAGATCTTCCAGACCGTCACGGCCAATGCCGGCTACGTCATCAAGGGCAACAGCGCCAACGCCGGCACGGGCACCTTCAGCGCGATTTCGGTGACCGATCCGAGCAACGCACTGTACGGCCACAAGCTGAGCGTGACGTTCTCGGTCGCTGCCGGCGTCACGCAATACACCGTCAACGACCAGACCACGGGCAACCCCGTCGGCCCCGCGACGAACTACGTCGATGGCGGCTCCATCAACGTGGCCGGCGTGTCGTTCTCGATCAAGGGTACGCCCGCCAATAACGACACGTTCCTGGTACAACCGGCCCAGCAGGCAGGCGCCGACATGTTCACGAACCTGAAGGACGTGATCACCGCGCTGCGCACGCCGATCGACTCGGGCACTGCCCAGGACGTGGCCGCGGCCAACCTGCAGAACGCGATCTCGACCGGCCTGCGCCAGAACAACAATTCGCTGGACAACGTGCTGACGGTGCGTGCGTCGGTGGGTTCGCGCATGAACGAACTCGATGCGCTGGACACCATCGGTTCGAACCGCGACCTGAGCAATTCCAAGACGCTCTCCGACCTAACCGAACTGGATTACGCATCGGCCATTACCGAGTATTACCAGCGCCAGACGGCACTGCAGGGTGCGCAGCAATCCTTCATGCAGATCCAGCAAATGAACCTGTTCAGGTTCCTGGGATGATGTCGTGAGGTGGCCTGGCGTCACCTCTTGTTGTCGTGCCGGAACAGGGTTATGCAAAGCCCTAGAAAGAGCTCTGCAAATGTCGGCGAAATCGCCCGGAAAGGCGCGCCGGCTCTAGGGCTTGCAGGATTCTTGCGCTGCTGGCGGCGATCCTCCCGGAGGGTCTTGCCCGCCCGAAATTTTCAGCGCTTCCAGAGCATGTTTCCGCGCTCCAAGACGGAGCAATCTGCAGTCCGCTACCGCAAAATATAGGACAGTTTCGAGTTGTTGGCGTGTACTAGGACTACGCCTTCAGAAGCCCCCGATTCTGTACGCATCTTCCCGACCTTCGAGCCATTTGGGACGACGTCCCTGGCCTGTCCACGTCTTCCCCGTCACTGGGTCCATGAATTTTGCACGCCGCGCGACGACTAGACGGTCGGATTGCCGACGGACGTCCTTCTGTTGACCCGTTTTTTTTCGGGGTTCACCACTTGCGGGTCGACAAGGACATACGCCTTCCACTGCTCGAGTGAAATTTTCTCGCCCGAAGTATTCGCCCAAAACGCCTTTCGCGTGATGTGAACATCGTAGCCAGCCCAAGCAAGGCTGCTAACTAGCATAGCAAGCAACGCAACGATAACGCACACTTGTCTACCGCCTATCGGCCCGAAGAGTGCCGACATTGTTGACCATATCGGGTGGTCCGTCGAGCGGCCGCTCCTCGCCGATCTCGGCCCTGTGCGAGTCGGGGCGTGGGCTTCCTGAAGCCGGGGGCCGCTACCGAACCCATCTCGGCCATCGGAGCAGGAGTCATGGGATGACTGCCCAGGATCCCAGATGAGTCATCGTAAGCGGCTTAGATCGCGATGAGGGCCTTGAGCCTAGAATTAGCCGGTCGAACGCTTGAGCCGCATCGACACGGCAAAGCTGTCTGCCGGATGCACGGTCACCGATACTTCGAACGTCTCGCCTGCGTCGTCTATGTAGCGCCGCACGATCTTCAGCACGGAAGCACCGGGCTCGATATGCAATGCGCTGCTGATGCGCGGGTCGGCCAGCGTTGACGCGCGCACGACCTGCTCGATCTCCGCGATGTGTTTTCCGTGCCGGCTCTCAAGCAGCGAACTGACCAGTTCGCCCGGAAACTGGTACACGGCCTCGGCAATGTCGGTGTAGACCGGGTCGATATAGATGTCCGTCCACGCGATGGGCGTGGCGCTGGCGGCGTCGCGCATCCGCACGCTGGACACGCGCAGGCGCCGGGTGTCTTCCGCGCAGCCGATGTCCTTGGCCGCATCGCCGGTGACCGACACGATTTCCACCGACTGCACCACGCGCCGGTGCTCCTCGCTGAACTGCATCAGGTCGTCCACCGACGCCAGCGTCGGGCGGAACGCGGCGCGCGGCCGCGATGTCTCCACACGCGTACCGACGTTCTTGCGGCGCGACACCAGCCCCAGATCCTGCAACTCCTGCAGCACGGCGCGGATGGTGTAGCGGCTGGCCTGGAACTGCTCGCACAACTCGAATTCGGTGGGCAGCAGCCCGCCCACCGGGTAGCGGCCCGACGTAATGCCATCCAGCAACTGGCGGGTGATTTCAGCGGAATTGGATCTGCTCATACAAGCCTGACGCATCGCATTTTTGCGGCGGCGCACAAACGCTGACGCGGGTTAACCCTCATTTTCTTAATATGTTCGAACATATTTAATGCTCGATATGTTCGAACATATTAAGACTCCTGTCTGATCGCCACAAGGTAGCACCATGACCCCGATTTCCATCCCCGCCGCCAGTACCGTTGTCGACTCCGCGCTGTTCCGCGATGCCTTCGGCACGCAGAAAATGCGGCAGATCTTTTCCGATGGCGCGCTGGTCCAGCGTTACATCGACGTCGAAGTGGCGCTGGCCCGCGCCGAGGCCCGCGTGGGCGTGATCCCGGCCGATGCGGCCGAAGTCATCGCCCGCGAATCGCGCATCGACCGCATCGACTTCGACCACATGCGCGAGGAAACCGACATTGTCGGCTATCCAATCCTGCCGCTGGTACACCAGCTCGTGAAAATGTGTGGCGAAGCTGGCCGCTACGTGCACTGGGGCGCCACCACGCAGGACATCATGGACTCGGCCGTGGCGCTGCAGGTGCGCGACGCGCTGGACAGCATCGATGCCGATATCCGCGAACTGCGCGGCATCCTGGCCGACCTCAGCATCAGGCACCGCGACACACCGATGGCGGGCCGCACCCATCTGCAGCAGGCGTTGCCGGTGACGTTCGGCTACAAGACCGCGATCTGGCTGGCCATGTTCGACCGCCACCAGCAGCGCATCGCCGAACTGCGTCCGCGCGTGGCCGTGGTCGAGTTTGCCGGGGCCGCCGGCACGCTGGCATCGCTGGGCGACAAGGGCTTTGACGTGCAGCAGGCGCTGGCCCAGGAGCTGGGCCTGGGCGTGCCGGCCACCACCTGGCATGTGGCTCGCGACGGATTTGCCGAGGCGGTCAACCTGCTGGCCCTGGTCACCGGATCGCTGGGCAAGATCGCGCTCGACATCATGATCATGGCGTCCACCGAGTTTGCCGAGGTCTACGAGCCGTTCGTGAAAGGCCGTGGCGCCAGCAGCACCATGCCGCAGAAGCGCAACCCGATTTCCAGCGAACTGATGCTGGCCGCCTCCAAGGCCGTGCGCCAGCATGCCGGGCTGATGGTGGACGCCATGGTGCAGGATTTTGAGCGCGCCACCGGCCCGTGGCATGCGGAATGGATCGCCATTCCCGAGAGCTTCATCCTGACGTCCGGCGCGCTGCACCAGGCCAGGTTTGCGCTGGGCGGCCTGATCGTCGACACCGACCGCATGCAGCACAACCTGGGCATCTCGAAGGGCCTGATCGTGGCCGAGGCCGTGATGATGCGCATGGCGCCGCATATTGGCCGCCAGCAGGCCCACGACGTGGTCTACGACGCCTGCCGTACCGTCAACGCGTCCGGCGGCACGCTGGCGGAGGCGCTGCTGGCGCTTCCCGAGGTCACCCGCCATTTCGATCGCGCCGCCGTCGAGCAGATGGTGGACCCGGCCAACTACCTGGGCCTGGCGCCGCAGATGGTTGACCGCGCGATTGCCCTGTCCAAAGAAGTTGCCTGAGGCCGAACGGCCCGGGTGGAGGAAGACACCATGCAGCACACATCGACACAAAGTCCCGCCGCACCGCCGGCTCGCAAGCATCTGCCCTGGTATCGCCGGCTCGGCATGCAGGTGCTGCTGGCGCTGATCCTTGGCATCGTGGTGGGGTTCGCGCTGCCGCAGTTCGCGGCCAAGCTGAAACTGCTGGGCGACATGTTCCTGTCGCTGATCAAGGCCGGCGTGGCGCCGCTGGTTTTCCTGACCATCGTCCATGGCATTGCGTCGGCCGGCGATGTGAAGAGCGCCGGCCGCGTGGGCTGGCGGTCCATCGTCTACTTCGAGGTGATCTCAACCATCGCGCTGATGGTGGGCATGCTGGCGGGCAACCTCCTGGAGGTCGGCAAGGGCATGAGCCACGTTGCCGGCAGCGCCGCCGCGCCCGCCGCCAAGGCCGCCAAGGCCGCCGCGCCGCAGGGCTTCCTGGAATTCATGATGCATATCGTGCCCGACAACTTCGTCGGCGCCTTTGCCAAGGGTGAGTTGCTGCAGGTGGTGGTGCTGGCCGTGATGGTGGGTATCGGCATTCTGGCGATTCCCGAGGCACGCCGCGAGAAGGTCAACGCCGGGCTCGACATGATCTCGGAGGTGCTGTTCTCGTTCATCAATCTCGTGATGAAGCTGGCCCCGATCGGCACGTTCGGCGCGGTGGCTTATTCGGTCGGCAGCAACGGGTCGGCCGTGCTGATCGCGCTGGCGCAACTTGTGCTGAGCTTCTACGCCGTGGTGTTCCTGTTCATCGCCGTGGTGCTGGGCATCGTGGCCCGGCTGGCCGGCTTCAGCCTGTGGCGCTTCCTGCGCTATATCAAGGACGAAATCCTGATCGTGCTGGGCACTGCGTCGTCCGAAAGCGCGCTGCCACGCCTGTTGATCAAGCTGCAGCGCCTGGGCTGCGCCAAGCAGACGGTGGGGCTGGTGCTGCCCACGGGCTACGCGTTCAACCTGGACGGCACATCGCTCTTCATGGCGATGGGCGTGATGTTCATCTCCCATGCCTATGGCGTGCCGCTGACGCTGGACCACCAGATCGGCATCCTGGTGCTCATGCTGCTGACGTCCAAGGGTGCGGCCACGGTGTCGGGCGGTTCGTTCGTGGTGTTCGCCGCCACGGTCACCTCCACCGGCCTGCTGCCCGTGGAAGGGCTGGCCGTCATCTTCGGCGTGTACCGCTTCCTGTCGATGGCCATTTCCACCTGCAACACCATTGGCAATAGCGTGGCCACGGTCGTGGTGGCCAGGTGGTCCGGCACGTTCGATGCGGAAACCGCCAGACGGCACCTGTATCCCGAGCTGTATCCCGGTGTGGCACTCGACGACGAACAGGCCGACAACCCTGCCGTGCAAGGCCGCGAATCGATGAAGCTGCGCACATCGGCCACCTGACGGGCGCCGGGGAAGCCAGCCTCCCCCATACGCACCGGCCGGATCAGACCAAGAATTCCAACGGAGACAACATGAAACCCATCATCGCCGCGGCCATTGGCACGCTACTGGCCGCCTCGGCCCACGCCCAGACCTACCCGTCCCGGCCCATCACCTGGATCGTCCCGTTCGCCGCTGGCGGGCCCACCGACGCGCTGGCGCGCACCATCGCCGACCGCGTGTCGCGCGAGCTGGGCCAGTCGATCATCATCGACAACTCGCCCGGTGCGGGCGGCACCATCGGCGCTGCCAAGGGCGCCCGCGCGCAGCCGGACGGCTACACGATGCTGGTGGGGCATATGGGCTACATGGGCGCGGCGCCGGCGCTCTACAAGAAGCTGTCCTACGACCCGGTGAAGGACTTCGCGCCGGTCTTCCGCTTCCCGGACACGCCAATGGTGTTGATGGTGCGCAAGGACCACCCGGCGCGCGATGTGCGCGAGTTCGTCGACTACGGCAGGAAGCATCCCGGCAAGCTGAACCTGAGCAATGCGGGCATGGGTTCCACGTCGCACTTGGTGGCAGCCATGTTCGCGTCGTCGGCAGGCATCAAGGTATCGCTGGTGCCGTACAAGGGCGCCGGGCCGGCACTGATCGACGTGATCGGCGGCCAGGTGGACGGCATGTTCGACCAGACCAATACGGCGCTGCCGCAGATCACCGAATCGAAGGTGCGGCCGCTGGCGGTAACGTCGGCCGCGCGCGTGCCGCAACTCAAGAACGTGCCGACCTTGGCGGAGACCGTGCTGCCGGGCTTCGAAGCGGCCACCTGGTACGGCATCTATGCACCTAAGGGCACCCCCCAGGCGGCTCTCGACAAAGTGCAGCAGGCCTACCTGAAGGCGATGGGCGACCGGGACTTCACCGCGAAGCTAGCGGGGCAGGCCATCCAGATGCTGCCGCCGGATCAGTACACGGCAAGTGCGTTGGGCAAGCACACCGCCGCCGAAGTGGCACGCTGGAAAGTGCTGGCCGCCAAGGCCAATATCTCGCTGGATTGAATCGATGCAAGACGTACGGATGGAGCATGACGCGTTCGGCCCGGTGGAAATTCCGGCCGACCGCTACTGGGGCGCGCAGACCCAACGCGCGCTGGCGGTCTTCGAGATCGGCGACGAACGCTTTCCGGCGGCGCTGGTCCACGCGTTCGGCCTGCACAAGATGGCCGCAGCGCAGGCCAACCTGCACTGCGGGGTGCTGGCGCCAGACATCGCCGGGTCTATCGTCGCGGCGGCGGCCGAAGTGCGCGAGGGTCTTTTCGACGCGCATTTCCCGCTGACGGTCTGGCAGACCGGTTCAGGCACGCAGACCAACATGAACGCCAACGAGGTGATCGCCAACCGTGCCAACGAGCGGCTGGGCCAGCCCTTGGGTGGTCGGCTGCCCGTGCATCCGAACGACCACGTCAACGCGTCGCAATCGTCGAACGACAGCTTTCCGTCGGTGATGCACCTCACGGCGGTGCTGGAACTTGAGTCGCGGCTGTTGCCTGCGCTGACCACGTTGCGCGATAGCCTGCAGGAACGTGCCGTGGCCTTCGCCGACATCCTGAAGCTGGCACGCACCCATTTGATGGATGCGGTGCCGATGCGGCTGGGGCAGGCCTTCGAGGGGTTCACGCTGCAGATCGACAACGCCCTGGCACGCGTGCAGTCCGTGATGCCGCACCTGCTGGTGCTGCCCCAGGGCGGCACGGCGGCCGGGACGGGGCTCAATGCGCCGGCCGGCTTTGCCGAAGCGTACTGCGAAGCCGTGAGCGTGCTCAGCGGGCACGCGTTCCGTGCCAGCCCGTGCAAGGTGGAGGGCATGGCCGCCCATGACGCCCTGCTGGAGCTGTCCGGCGTGCTTAACGTGATCGCCGCGTCGTTCATCAAGATCGCCAACGACCTGCGCTGGATGAGTTCGGGCCCCAACAGCGGCATCGGCGAGCTGCAGATGCCGGAGGATGGCCTGACCTCGTCGATCATGCCCGGTAAGCGCAACCCGACCATCGCCGAAGTCATGGTGCAGGCCGGCATGCAGGTGGCCGGCAATCACGTAACCGTGACGATGGCGGGCGCCTCCGGCAACTTCGAGCTGAACGTGGCCAAGCCAGTGCTGATCCACAACGTGCTGCAGTCGATCCGGTTGCTGGCGGACAGCGCCCGCGTGGTGGCGCAACGTGTTGTTCCCGGCCTGGAGCCGCGGCGGGATCAACTGGCCCGCAACCTCGAAAGCCCGCTGTTGGCCGCTACGGCGCTGAACCCGGCAATTGGATATGACAAAGCCGCTGCCATCACACGCCATGCCCGGGAGCAGCAAACCTCGCCACGCGCCGCCGCTATCGCCCTGGGCCTGTTGAGCGGCGACGAATACGATCGCCTTGTCGACCTGCGGAGGATGGCCGGCGGCCTGGCATCGTCTGGCGACTAGCCCTTTCTTCTGTGGCGCCAGACGAGTGACATGTGCTTCACGACTAGGGTGTGCTCGCGCCCAAAGGCCTTGCACAAGCCAGCAGCGCGAACCTGCAGGAAGCGCTGATTGGCGCGTTCCCTTGCACGCAACGCGTCGCACTGCGACACAGATTGAAGAGCCGTCCTGTACCGTGTAGAAGTCGTTTGTCAGCCGCTATTCCAAGGGCCAAAAAATGGCCGAGAATCGCCCGGCCAACCCGGCGGTCCGCTAGCCTGACTGCCAAGAGCGGCCAGCCGAACGGCGATGTAGCGTAATGGCTGATGCTGTGCGATTAGCCGGCTGTTACATCAAACGGGCTGATCACCGCAGTGGCTGGTGTAGAAGCTGACGCCATATCCGTCGGGATCGAGCATGGAGAAATAGTGGTGGCCGTACAGCTCGCCATCCGCAATGGCCGACGGCGAATATCCCTTGCCAATCAGTCTGGCCCTGTACGATTCGAGCTCGGCCCTACTATGCCCCGCGATCATCAGGTCTATTCGTTCGCTGCTGAAATCCGCTCTCTGACCGCTCTGGCTGTTCAGCAACGCGCCAACCTGATCATCACCTTTCTTAAACAGCAGCAGATGCGTTCCGCCGCGCATTTCAACGATCGCCATCCCGGGAAAGGTACCGAGCGCTCGCAGACCCAGACCGGCATAAAAGCGGTAGCTGGCATCGACATCCTGCACCTTCATGACGAAGTGACCGAGCGCTACAGCCGGCAATCCGTCATCGGTATCGGTCTCATGTTCGTTCATCACTTGCCTAGCCTGCTTGTTGGAAAAAAAGTTGCACCGCGTGCATCTCTGCACTAATCTGACTGATCAGTCGGAAATACTATACGACTGACCAGTCGAAAATCAAGGGGGAGGGTGTGGCACGCAAGAAAGAAATCGATAGGGAACGCGTCCTGGACGCCGCCGAAGCCGTCATCCTTGAATCCGGAGGTAAGAACTTCACGCTCGATGCCGTCGCGGAACGCTCGGGAATCAGTAAGGGCGGTCTTGTTTATACCTTTGCGACCAAGGACCAACTGATACTTGCGGCGCTGGAAAGAGAAGTGTCGCGGTTTCAGGAGGCGGTACGACGGCGATTAGGGAGTGGAGGAACGGGGCCAGTCGAATGGATCCTCGCGTATATCGAGGAAGCGTTGGACGAGGATGACGCCACAACCCAGAAGGCGGCGTTCCTAGTAACTGCCTTGGTGCACGCTCCTGAGATGCTAGAGCCTGTGCGACGCCATTATCGCGCGCTGCTCGATTTGCTTCGATCGGAACACGGCGAGTTTGAGGAGGTTCGTCAGGCGCTGCTGGCGGTCGAAGGCATCTTTCTGCTTCAGGGACTCGGGTTCGTAGAAGTCGACTCGGACGAACACAAATCCGTCTTGCTTCACGCGCGCAACACAGTCCTTGCGGCGTCTAAATCGACATACCGGACGAAGAAACAACGATAAGCACGGCGATCCGCCGATTTTGGGGGCATGTTGAACATGAGTCACGGATGCCCCTACATAGCCGGAGTCGGAAGCCGGACCTCGTTCACAGGCTGGGCACACCTCAATAGGCGGCTCGCAACCCATAGCGGACGACAGCGATTCCCGTGAGCGGTCATTTGCGAGGCGTATCGCCGCGGTCGCGAGATCGTCAGAGGCACAACCATCGCCGGGACCGAACGCTAGATTTGATTCACAACTCTCGATCCAAAAAAAGGCCTCCGCCTGGCGCCATTACGTGAGGTTCAACCCGCCGTCTGATAGCAAGATTTCTCCGGTCAGATAATCTGATGCGACAAGCACGGCAACAGCCTGTGCAATATCTTCAGGTTTCGCCGACCGCCGCATTGGAGCGCGTGTTTTCCACAGATCTTGTGCTTGCGTCCAATCTGCGGTCAAAGGTGTGTCTACCAGGCCTGGAGCAATTCCATTAACTCGAATATCGGGCCCAAGTGATAGCGCCAGCAGTCGGGTCATGTGGTTGAGTGCCGCTTTGGTCGCCGAGTATGGAATTGACGCGCCCTTGGGCCGGACACCCGCGTGCGAACTGATGTTGATGACGCTGCCCGGGCGTCCTCGCCGAGCTGCTTCACGTAATGCGGGTTCCGCTTCAGCAATCAAACGAAATGGCGCGATCACGTTGACCTCGTATAACTCTTGCCAAATGGCTGGCGTTGCCGCAATCAGGTCCGCATGAGGGATGACACGACTGATCCCCGCATTGTTAATGAGCACGTCGAGCCGTCCCCAAGGAGCGACAGACTCGCGGATGAGTCGCACTCTGTCAGCGTCATTGGCGAGGTCGGCCTGAATGTAGATTGCCGAGCCCAGTTCACGAGCCATCGCGTGCCCTGTTTCCGGGGAGCTTCGCGAATGCAAGACAACCGAATATCCATCGCTTGAGAGTCGCCGGGCAACGGCAGCGCCTATACCGGAGGTCGAACCAGTGATAAGCGCAACAGGTCGCCGAATCGTCATAGAAGTACCGATTGGTTCAGGGAAATGGGAATTCTCAACAATCTCGGCCTCGTTGTCCAACGGCGGCTTCTGGCCGGGAAGTGCCCGATCGCTTCGGCGAGCCGTTAGCTGGGTGGCATCGGGCGGGAGCCGACCCGAAGCGGTCAGTTAGAATCCTCGAAAGCGGTCAATAGCTTAAGCACACAGTACGGATAATCACGCCATGTTCACCCCAGAGTTTTCGGCCCGTGATCGACCTGAACATGTTTTAATCGTCAATCATTTTATCGAGACGGAGGAAGCGCTCAAGTTGAGTCTCGCTTTCGTTCGCGCTCGTGTCCATTACGGGCGTCAACACGTCACATCGCCCGCAGCGAGTTTTGTGGCGTACTACGATGTGCGCGGGCAAAAGGTCGGGGGCGACCTCGAAGCGCGCTTGACTAATGCTCTTCAGGACCTCGCTGAGGTTAAGGTGAAGCGATCATGAGTCTTCAGCTCATCGTTCAGTGCGGCACTGTCGCCGAAGTAGAGACCATGCTTTCTGCGTCCTGCGGCAGCGCTGTCGAAGTATTCGCTATCGATATGGACAACATTGGGGTTTCCATTCCAACGTTGTTGCTGGACTCTGTCGGGGAAGAGAGGATCAGAGCCGCGCTCAGTCATGCACGCGTGTACGATCTCTACTCTGGCATTTGGAATGACGCCACGTGACTGGATCACATACACCCAGATCTGCACCATCCCATGGCTGACGGTTTTTTGCCGACTAACGCCTTCCGTTGGCTGGCCTCTACCGTGACCGCCGGTTCCCGACCCCCAACGGCCCTTAAGCCTTGCCTCTAACAGCCATTCGTCGGGTGGCATTTACTGCAACTTGACCTAGATCCTATCTAATTCTCTATGGGGCTCGGGAGGAAGGAACACACGAATCTCATCGCCCGGACAAACAGCACCACCGGAGATGACGACGCCCATTACACCGGCCTTGCGGATTAGCTTGCCCGCCGAGGAGCGGTCCAAGACAGCCTTAAGCAAGCCAGGCTGAAACGCATCGATCTGTGAGCACGGGTTACGTAATCCGGTAAGTTCTAGAACGGCATTGGACCCTATATGAAGCCGGGTTCCGACGGGCAAAGTAAGTAACGATAATCCCACCGTTGTGATGTTTTCACCAAGCTCAGCGGGGCCGACCGAAAGTCCCTTGTCCGCCAATTCATCAAACAGTTCGCTATGAATCAAGTGAACTTGCCTAAGGTTTGGCTGCGAAGGGTCAACCGCTACACGGGAGCGATGCTTCACCGTCTCCCCGCAATGCGCATCCCCTTTCACACCAAGATCGGTCAGTAGCTCGATATGGTCTTGCCGGAATTTCGAGAAAGAGTGCGTCGGGCTTGCACTCACGGAAACAACACGTGGACTCATCACGCTTCCGGTTGGAGATAGGTCAAGGCATTGTCAACGATTTTGCTGGCGATGTCGAACGACCGAATGTGGCCGAACTCGGCCCTCGGCCAACCCGGGCACGCGCTTGCCGGAGCCAGAGGCCATTTCCGACTGCGGATTCAACCGGTAAGAGTCGATTGCGTCCCAGAGTGCATAGTGGAAGCGGCTCGTCGCCAGAATCGAAGGATGCGCCTCGCTCTACGCTGCTCGGATGTCTGCGAGGCTAAGTGAGCATTTGCAAAACTCTGATCCGTCGGCGAGAGTTTTGCATCTGGGCCAAAATTTCTCCGTCAGGACTGCGCCCCTTTGCATGACTCGGGCGGGGGAGTCTGCTCGGAATGGCGCTCCAGCTCTAGGTTTCCGGCCAACCGATCAAGAATCTTGCAAGCCTTGCAGAACTTTCTTCCGGTACAACACCTCTTGTCGTTCCCGTACAGCGTCGTGCAAGGCCCAGGGGGCGCCCCGAAAGGTCGGGCTCCCTGGCTTTCATAACGCTTCCGTCTTTGAAACGGTGTCGAACTCAAGGTCTCGACCCGTCGGAACCCACCGAAGCGGTACGCATCTTCCCCGCCTTCCAGCCATTTGGGGCGATGTCCCTGGCCGGACCGTATAGAGACCCCGTCTCAGGCCACGGATACCGGTTCGCAGGTTTCCGATTGCTCGTCCCGCGAGAATCTCCTATTGATGCGGCTGCTCGTCCCGACAGCGGATTTGAGTGGCTCGATTTTCCATACAGACAGCAGCGCGTCGAATTCGTCCTCCACAGGCGACGCGCCACGCAGGTACGCTTCAGGCGGACCGCCCAATACATGTATGGACAATGTATATCCCGATTTATGGACATGCTGGAGCATTCCTGTCGCCACCAGGACTTTTCGGGCTCTTCCGAAATCGTGGTTGGACAGCAGGTTTCGTGCAACGATTTCCTTGCGGGTGAGGCACTCTCCGCCTCTAAGCAAGGCATACAACGATTCTGCGCACTCGTAATCAGATTTGGTGGACCTCAAAACGTCTCCTTGGCAGGTTGACTGGTCGGTACGATGAGAATCGCGGGATCGGAAAAAACGCGCTTTGGTAGGACGAGCCGTCGGAGCGGTGTCGCGGGGGGAAAGGCTCATCGACGCCGGCGTCCTCGATTCGATGAATCGGGATAGCACCGATCACACTCCCCATTTTTGAAAGACGTGCCGAAAAATGGGGAGTGTCGCCCGGCGGGTAACGGTGAAGACCCGCCCGTCAATTTACGGAGCCAACCTCCAGGGCGCTTCGCACACTCGCATTCCGACTTGTCGCAGGTGGAATGTACGTCATTCCCAACTTGTCGGCGCATCGCACAAGTTCCGCGAGCGAGTCGATCTCCAGTTTGTCCATGATGTGGGCGCGATGGACCTTCACGGTTTTCTCGACGATGCCGAGGAAGTTGGCGACCTCCTTGTTTCGGAGTCCGGTCGTGACCATGGCCATGACCTCTCGCTCGCGATTTGTCAGCCGCTGCATCTTTGCATCGAGGGCTGCCTTGATGCTCCGCTCCATACCGCGTTGCGCGGCCAGCTCCAGCGCACGGACCACCGCCGTGACCAGACGGTCCTCAGCCACGGGCTTCTCAAGAAGATCGATGGCGCCAGCCGTCATCGTCTCGACGGTTTGCTTCACATCTGCACAGCCTGTCAGCATGATGAAGGGCACATGCGACGGCAATAGTTTCAGCAGTTCGTGACCGCTGATGCCAGGCAGAATCAGCTCCGCCACCACGCAGGTCGGGCCGCGGATGCCGTCAAGGGCAGCCCGACATTCTTCGGCCGAACCAAAAGTCCTTGATGAGAATCCCTTTGCAAGCAGCAGCCGCCCTAAAGCCTTGCGGATGCTTTCGTCGTTGTCCACAACAATTACAGTCCCGGTCATCGCGCGTACCCTCTTTAGAAAATGGGGTGACTCCTCGCCACATTACCGAGCGCCGCTTGCATCCACAACCGGTCTTCGGGTGGAGCGAAAAGTTTCATACCGACTTGTGAAATGACTTTCGACGCGCTGACGCGGGGTGGGGGACGCGAGGCGGCGGCGTGGAGAAGTCCTCATTGTCTGCGGTCCGGGTCTCGATCACAGGATTTCAGCCGGAACTGGACCACCCGTTCGCGGGTTGTCCGAACCGGACACCCGCGCTTCCTGTCCGGATGCCTATTCCGGAAGATTATTTCAACAAAACTAGATTCGATAGCATTGGATGCTAATGAGGTAGCGGCCAGAGCAGGATTTTAGAAGCAGTTTTTAGAGTGTTCGTCGTAGCATGGTCTTCCTATTCAAGGATGACTGGAAATGAGTGCGACCACCCTGCGGTACTTCGATTACGCTGCAACCACACCAGCGGACCCTCGCGTCATGGAGGCGATGTTCGGCTGTCTCGGGGCCGACGGCGTCTTCGGAAACCCTGCGTCGAATTCTCACGCCGCGGGCCTATCGGCGAAGGACCTCGTCGAGCAGGCTCGTGCGCAGGTTGCCGATCTCATTGGCGCGGAGCCGTGCGAGATTGTGTGGACGTCCGGTGCAACGGAGTCGAACAACCTGGCTCTCAAGGGTTTCTTCGACTACGAACAGGGACGACGCCATCTGATTACCAGCAAGCTGGAGCACAAGGCGATCCTGGATACGGCGGCGCATCTCGAGCGTCTTGATGTTTCGGTCACCTACCTTGCTCCCGATGCGTCGGGAGACATTTCGGTGGCCGCCGTGGAAGCGGCTTGCAGCCATCGTACGGGCCTCGTTTCGTTGATGATGGTGAATAACGAAATTGGCACCCTGACCAACATCGCCGAGATCTCGCGGGTCGTACATGCTGTGGGCGCGCTACTTCACGTGGACGCAGCACAGGCTGCGGGCAAGACGGAAATAGACGTCAAGGCGATGGGGATCGATCTGTTGTCGATGTCGGCACATAAGCTCTATGGGCCAAAAGGCATCGGCGCACTCTATGTCAGCCGCGAGGTGGCGTCGCGCATTGCCTGTCAGATGCACGGCGGAGGGCACGAACAAGGACTACGATCTGGCACGCTTGCCACGCACCAGATTGTCGGCATGGGCACCGCGTGCGAACTGGCGCGCCTGCAAATGGCGTCCGACAATCAGCGTATCGCGCAACTGAGCGAGTGCCTGCTGAATGGTGTACGCGCATCGGGTGTCGTCACGCAGAACGTCGCCAACGCGATCCGCATCCCACACACACTCAGTCTGACCGTGAATCTGCCGGACTTCCTCCCATTTATGCTGGCCGATCGCCTGGCGGTCTCCTCCACGTCGGCCTGCAATTCGGCGGCTGGCAAAGTCTCTCACGTGCTGACATGCATCGGGCTGGATGAAGACGCTGCGCAACGCACGGTGCGGCTGAGCCTTGGACGGTTCACAACGGAGGCAGATGTGGACGTTGCGGTCGACTGCTTCCAGCAAGTCATTGCCCGGTGCCGGGAGTCGGGAGCGGGGGGACCGGAGATGCAGATCCGGCATCTTTCGGACGACGTCAGCGTTGCGGCGCAGCTGAGCGATGCCGACGTACGGGCCGCGCATGCACTGGGGTTCCGCTCCATCGTGTGCAACCGGCCCGATGAAGAGGCTGCCGGTCAGGCCCGGTTTGCAAATATCGCCGAGGTTGCGGGTTCGCTTGGCATGGCTGCGCACTACCTGCCGGTGAAATCGGACAGTGTCACCGCAGAGGATGCCGCAGCCTTCGGCTCGCTGGTGGCAGCACTGCCGAAGCCCGTGCTCGCGTACTGCCGTACGGGTACCCGCTCGGCGACGCTGTGGAATCTGGCGGGAACCAGGCTAGGCTGACGGCGGGCTGACCGATCGTGAAACCGTCATTTGGGATGGTCTACAGGAATCAGCATTGCGCTCAGAAGCGGAACGCCACGCTAACCATGGGGCCCTTCAGCGTCAGCCTTTGAACCAGTTCGCCGCTGCCGAGCTGGTAGGTCAGGTAGCGATAGGTCAGTTGTATGTCGCCCCACCTGGCCGCATAGGCGGCGCCTCCCGACGCTTGAACCGTGTATCGGGAAGCGCCGGTGCCCACGTCGAGGTAGTACGGCAGATACCATCTGTCGCTGTTGCCGAGGCGGACTCGCCCGCGCACGCCAATGATCGCGTCGACGATGTTCTCGGTCTGCGACACGCTTCCCTGCGTGGCCAGCGTGGCGCCCTGTTGGGTGAACGTGGTGGATAGCGTCCAGTTGGCGCTGGCGCTGAGGTTGAGGTAACGAAGCCCGCCGAGCGGCTCGACGGTTCCCCATGGCGCGCGCACCGCCGTGTAGGCGGCGTAGAGCCCGAGCAGTCCGCCGCTAAGGCTGCTGCCTGTGTTGGTCGCCAGTTCCCGCGGAATGACTACCGAGCCGACGGTGTTGAGCGTAGTCTGGTGGTTGCTAAAGTCAAGGTAGGCCGCGTCGGCGATGACCGTCCAGTCCCCCTTGCTGGCTTCGGCCTGCATCATGAAGAGGAACTTCAGGTTCGAGAGATAGCTGTCCGGACCGGTGCCAAGGTCGAGCCTGCCGCCGCCGGTGGATGAGTTCCCGGAGAAGCTGAACGCCCCGCTCACGTTGGGCAGCCACAGGTACGGCGCGACCGCAAACCTCCAGCTATTTGCATCGGGCGACTCGGCATGTCCGGCACCGGCGGCGATAGCCAGGCAAAGCGCAATGCCGAGCCGCGTCCCGCCAAGCCTTGAGAAAGGCAGCTTGATATCGCCCCCATCGAAGCGACTACCTTCTTGCATCGCCTTCATCATTCACGCCTTCGCTCTGCCGTGCGGTTGTCGGTCACGCCACGCTCCAGTTGCCAAGCTAGCCGGTCTTGATGGGACGCTCAATTGGCCCAAAGGGCTAACTAATGAAATTGCCGGGTGGCAGCAGGGCATTTTGTCCAACGGACGGATCCGGCAGGCCAGGACAGATTCGTACGCCATCCCGGGCAAGAACAGGAGCGCCCGTGTCGTGACACGAGCGAAAGTCGATGTGGGTGGCCGCGCGGCGCAAGGCCGTTTATCCGAATACGGTGGCATCTGGGTAGCGAGGCCGGTGTGCTGGTTTCAGTCGGCTGACGTCACTTGGCATCGGCCTGGAACTGGATACCTAGTGCGCACGAGCGGCCGCTAGGCCTTCGGCAATAACGTGTCAGGCGTTTCGCCGGGGCTGGCCGCCAGCTTCCGAAAGGCGTTTCAGCGCGGCGCCCGGAGGCTACCACTGCTGCTGTTGCTTGCCTTTGATGTTGCCCGCCACGCCGCCGGCCACGGCGCCGATCGCCGCGCCTGTCCAGCCACTGCCGCCGGCAATGGCGGCGATGCCGGCACCGGCCGCGGCACCGAGGCCAGCGCCGGTGACGGTGCCTTGCTGCTGCGGGGTCATGTTCGTGCATCCCGCGGCGCTGACGACGATCAGGATCGCGCCAGCCAGATGGAGTCGTTTCATGGCGTCACCTCACTTGCTGGTCTTCAGCCCAGGAACAACCATTTCGAACCAGATGGTTTCAATGACCGGCCGCTGCAATCGGTCGGGATGTGCCGCGTACCAGCGATCCAGCCCCTGGCTCACCGAATCGAGCGAATGGCTCTTGAGCCCTTGGGCAAAGCGCGGAAGAATGCTTTGCGCGTCGGGCGGCGGCTTGCCCTCGTGATAGGCGATATCCACCTGGACCATATTGGCGATGCCTACCAGGTAGGCCTTCTTGGTCTGCTCGGTGGAGGCTGTCCATTGCTTGCCGGTAACCAGTGGAATTTCGTCGCCACGGGCGCCGGTTGCCAATACCAGTGTCGCGAGTGCCCCAGCCGTCACTGCGAGCCGGCTTAGTCTATTTGCCATTGCGGTCTCCATCAGTGTTGCCATTACTCCACGCAGCCCTGCGCTCGTTCATATTAGTCGCTATTCCGGCGTATAGGAGCCGGCTAAACCGCGCGCTGTCGCTCAGAACTTGTGGCGCAGTCCCAAGGCGATGCCCAGCATGGAGCTTTGCCCGTTGGCCAGGGCATAGCTGTTGCCGAGCGACAGGCTGTTGGCATAGAAGATGGCGGCGGATTCCAGACCAAGGCCGGCATTTTTTGCATAGGCGGCACTGATATAGACATCGGTGCGTTTGGAGAATGCGTAGTTGGAAATGAAGGCGATCTGCCAGGGATTGGGCTGGCTGGCATTGCCGAACTGGTTCTTGACGTCGTCGTAGTTGTACTCAAGCATCAGGCCGATTGAGGGTGTCAGCTGATACGTCCCGCCGATCCAGTAAAAATTGTCGCGAAAGAATTCGGCACCTACCTGATTCTTGTTCTGGCCCCAGCGGTAGCCACCCATGATCTTGGCGGCACCGAATGCATAGCTGGCGCCTGCACCAGCCTTCTTGAACGTGCCGCTGCCCGCATTGGCCGGGTTTGCGGCGGGTGCGATGGTCGGATTGAACTGGTCATAGGTGACGACCAGACCCACCGGCCCTGCCGTATAGACCACCGACCCACCATAGGCGGTATCGCGCCGGAACTGGCCCGGTACTTCGCCGTTGCCGCCAAGAATGAACGGTGCACCAACCGTCGGCGGCAGCGCCAGGCCGGTGCCGAAGGAAAAGTGGGCCAGTGCCGTGACGGGCCCGAAATTGCCGGTGTACTTGATGGTGTTGTCCTCGCGGAAATTGGCCCCGGCCAGCACCACCGCAGGCTCGTACTGCGTGGCATAGGCAGCCGGGACGAAGTTCGCCAGCGACTCGAACATCGACGTGTACTGGCGGCCGATCGACAACTGGCCATACTCGCTTTGCAGCCCCACGAACGCTTGCCGGCCAAACAGGCGGCCACCTTGCTGCGAGGTGCCACTGTCCGCATTGAAGCCGCTTTCCAGAACGAAGACCGCCTTGAGGCCCATGCCCAGGGCCTCCGTTCCGCGTAGACCCCAGCGCGACCCGGATACACCGCCGGAGTCCATCCGCACCAGGCTGTGCGAGGGGCCAGGGTTGAAGCCATTTGCGGATGTGGGTACGGCGCCAAGGTGATTGACGTATTCAACGTTGACGTCGACAACGCCATAGAGCGTCACGTTCGATTGCGCGTGCGCCTGCCAGGCAAGAGCCTGCAACGCCACAAGTGCAAGAAGTCTCAGTCTCATGTCTGCCGCCTCCTCCTTGTTTTTATGGGTAGTTCATGGCTGCTGGCGTTTCGGTTTCACGCTCTTCGCTTGCATGGAATGCCACCCTGACGCTTCGATCTGTCTGCTGGCGCACGCACGTGTGGCGCGTCGGCGGTCGATTCCGACGCCGATGATTGATGAGGCAACGGCCCGGGCTTCCGGAAATCTATCGATCCATTCCAGTTCGGCATATCGAACCGGCATCCGGTCCCCCACTATGTCCACATGCATGGACAAGCATAGTCGCGCGCCGGCTGTCCCGTGCCTCTTGTTTCTTGTGG
>JGI25151J46595_10000663_pt1 | contig 29308 bp, 29 predicted proteins | sample AraplaMF_Col_mLB_FD_46595 | JGI IMG/M metagenome (IMG submission 46595) | reverse complement strand
ACCGTACTGGAATGGTACGACTTCATCATTTATGGCACCGCCGCGGCCATCGTCTTGAACAAGGTGTTCTTTCCAACTAGTGACCCATTGGTGGGCACCCTGGCCGCCTTCGCCACGTATGCGGTCGGCTTCCTTGCTCGTCCACTGGGCGGCTTGTTGCTCGGCTATCTGGGGGACAAGGTCGGTAGAAAAGCCGTGCTGGTGCTGACGCTGTTCCTGATGGGCGGCGCGACGACGGCCATCGGCCTGTTGCCGACTTACGAAAGCATCGGCCTGTGGGCGCCCGCGCTGTTGGTGGTCCTGCGTTTGGTTCAGGGTTTCGGCGCAGGCGGGGAATATGCCGGCGCGGTGGTGCTGTCCGTGGAGCATGCGCAGAAAGGTAAGCGGGGTGCGGCAGGAGCATGGGCCCCGCTGGGATTCGCGGCGGCCACCCTGCTAGCCAACGCTGTGTTCTTCTTTTTCCTCAACACCTTGAGCGAAGCGGATTTCCTGGCGTGGGGCTGGCGTGTTCCATTCCTCTTGGGCGCCGTCTGCGTCGTGGTGGGTTATCTGATTCGCCGCAACATCGAAGAGCCAGCTGCTTTTGACAAAGTGCAGCAAAGTCAGCAACCGAAGAAGATCGGCCTGTTGTCGGCGATCAAGCATCATCCGCGCAGTTTCTTTATCGTCATCGGTTCGCGCATGGGTGAAAACGGCTTCGCATATCTCTATCCCGTATTCTGCGTGTCGTATCTGGTGACGACGCTGAGGATGGAGAAGTCGATGGCGTTGTGGGCCGTAATCATCGCGTCGGCGATCCAGTTGGTGACCATCCCGTTCTATGGCGCACTGTCCGATCGCGTTGGCCGCAAGAAGGTGTACCTAGGGGGCATCATCTTCTCAGTGTTGTGGCTGGCGCCCTTCTTCATGCTGCTTGACATAAAGGCGTTCTGGGCCGTGACGTTGGGTTTCGCCGTGGGCCTGGGCTTTGCGTACCCAGCCATGCTGGCCCCGCAGGCCGCGTGGTACGCCGAACTCTTCGACACGGAGTTCCGCCTGGCCGGCTTCGCATTCTCGCGCGAGCTGGGGTCCTTGTTGGCGGGCGGCTTGGCGCCCTTTATCGCCACGGCGCTCTACACCTATTATCAGCACTGGTGGCCTATCGTCATCTACATGGGCGCCATGGGCATACTGACCCTGATCGCGCTGGCACTGGGACCTGAAACCGTGCACAAAGAGATAGATTAGCCCCGACGCAGCTGGCGGCCGCCCACGCGGCGGCCCTGGCCTTTTGAAGGAGACGACATGAACCTCAAGAGCAACTATTTTCCGGCTTGGCAGTTGGAGAGCCGCTACGACGCCGTGCCCGACCTCCCGGTGCTGGCCGAGGTGGACGTGCTGGTCGTCGGCGGCGGCGCCGCCGGCGTCGCCGCTGCCACCACCGCCGCCGAACAGGGGAAGCGGACGCTGGTGATCGAGCGCTACGGTTTCTTTGGCGGCGCGGCGGTAGCGGGTATGTCCGGCACGATCTGCGGCATGTATATGGCGAGCGATCGGGATCCGACGCCGCAACAGGTCGTGCGAGGATTCACCGAGCGCTTCCGCTCCGCGCTTGAGCGACGCGGTGGCGTCACCGGCCCGCAACGCTACGGCAAGACCTGGACCGTCACCCACGATCCCCTGATGTGGAGCGAGACCGCTGATCAGTTGGTCGAAGATTCTGGAGCGCGAACGCTTTTCCACACCAGTGTTATCGGCGTCATTGTGAAAGACGACGCATGCACTGGTGTGGTCATTGAATCGGCCGCGGGGCGTTCCGTGGTGATGGCGGAGCGCATCATTGATGCCTCGGGCGATGCCGCGGTCATTGCGCGTTCAGGTTATCGCTATGTGTTTGGCGATCAGGGAAAGATCCAGAATCCCACCATGTTCTTCCGGCTGGGCCAGATCGATATCCCCAGGTTCCTGGCGTATTGGGGCGACGACACCATCAATCCGCCTAAGGTCACCGAGGCAATCGCGCAGGCCGATGCGGCCAAACGCTATGGTCTTCCGCGGAAAAAAATCTGGATCTTCCCGACGACCCGACCAGGAGAATTGCTGGTCAACGCTACCCGCCTGACCGCACGCGATGGTCACATGCTGAACGTGATCGACCCGGAAGACTTCACCGAAGCCGAGATCGCCGGACGGCGTCAGGTGCGCGAGTATGCTGCCTTCCTGGCCGACAACATTCCTGGCTGCGAAGACGGTTATGTGATAAATACAGGCACACAGGTTGGCGTGCGGCAAACGCGCAGCATTGCTGGCGTGGCGACTCTTACCAACGAGGACGTGCTGGCCTGCCGCAAGCGCGAGGATGGCATCTGCCGAGTGCCGTGGCCCATCGAGTTACACGCGGGCGAGAAACCAAAGCTGAATTGGCTGCTGGACGATTACTACGAAGTGCCATACCTGGCCCTGGTCCCCGAGCGCGGGGAAAATATTATCGTCGCCGGTCGTTGCCTGAGCGCGGAACATGAGGCCCTCGCTTCGGCCCGCGTCACCGCACAGTGCTTCGAGTACGGCCGCGCTGCCGCCGTCGCGGCAATCCTGTCCCTCGATAGCGGGCGACGATTGCGAGATATTCCTGGGCAGGAGGTCCGCAAGGCGATGCAGGCGTTAGGCAGCACCTTATAAGCAAGATGCCGTGGTATCGATCCTATATACGCGTGCCGCCGTCGCGAAGAACAAATCGTTCTTTTCATCTTCGCTGGCATCGGCCGCGATCCTCTTGAAGGCGTTCCAGACGGTCGCGTAGCTTCCGGATGACCGATCCACGGAGAAATTGCTTTCAAACATATAGCGACTTGTACCGAACGCCTCTATGACCACCTCCATAGAGGGACGCCAAACATCAGCCAGGAAAGAGGAGGACGGCGGCGCCGAAAGCATCGCGGACCTTACGTTTCAGTTGGCAGTTTCCAATCGCTTTATGTCTCTTCTGACACTCACGTGTGCCGATGGCCGGCGGATAGAATTCCCAGTTCCTTGATGACCCACTTTCCGGAAGCAAAATGACTTCGCATATCAAGCCAGTAGCCACGACCGAATACGACGCCGTCATTCAAGCAGCACAAGCGTATGTCGATGGCTACCGAGCCGGGGACATCTCAGGAATCGAGCAGGCCTTTCATCAGGACGCGATCATGTGGGGCTACAGCGGCGATCATTTTCTACAAGGTCCCGCAATACCCGTGTTTATGAATTTCTTCAAGGAAGTTGGCGCCTCACCGAACACTCGTAGTCGCCTGGACATTTTGGCAATCGCACCCACGGCCGCCGTGGTCCGAGTAGACATGGAGAACGATGCCTTGGGTTCGAGCTTCCACGACTTTCTCTCCCTGCTGAAGATCGACGGTCAGTGGAAAATCATTTCCAAGGTATTCCAGCGATATTCCTGAACGAATCGCGCCGCCGGAGCGCTCACGGCAACGCTGGACATCGTTTGGGGGCTTCGAAGATTGACCGCCGTGCCCTTAAACCGCCATGCGCCGTATGCTTTGAGGCGGATGGCCAGTGACGCGGATGAAGGCGCGTCTCATCCTTTCAGAATCGACGAAGCCCACTGCCCGGGCGATGATTTCGATAGGTTCCCCGGCCCGCTCAACTCTAGGCCGTGCCAGCTCTACCCGAAGTCGCTCAACCGCCTTCGCAGGGGTTTCACCTGTCTCAGCGAGAAATGTCCGGCCAAACTGACGCGTGCTTAAACATGCAACTGCTGCGAGACGCTCTATCGATAACGTCTCGCCCAAATGGGCCCGCATGTAGCTTAGTACGTTCCTGATACGGTCCGACTCTGGTTCCATGTCTGCGATGGCAGAGAACTGCGATTGACCTCCAGGCCGCCTGTAATAAACGACCAGCATCTGAGCGACTTCTTGTGCGGCATCGCTTCCCAAGTCGTCTTCGATCATCGCAAGGGCAAGATCGATACCGGCCGCGACGCCGGCCGATGTCCAGATCCGGCCGCACCTCGTAAATATTCGATTTCCTTCAACCTTGACCTTCGGGTACAAGCGCTGAAGTCGAACCGCGTGCTTCCAGTGGGTTGTTGCAATACTTCCATCGAGCAACCCCGCCGCCGCGAGTATGAAAGCGCCAGTGCACACGCTCGCAACTCGTCGAGTGCCTTTGAGCGTCTCTTTGGTGAGCCGTTTGGTGAGCGGAGGAAGATTACCTGGATCATCCCAGACATTGCCGCCTGCCACGATAACCGTATCGTAGGCGCTGGACCGTAGCTTTCTGGTAATGACATCCAGGCCGGATGAGCTCGATACGGCGCCGCCCGACGCGGACACGACGTGGCATCGATAGGCTTGGTGCGAGCGGCTGGCCATCTCGAACGCCGCAAGCGGACCGCTCAGATCCTGAATTTGAAATCCGGGGTAGACAACAAACGCCACATTACGCCGTTCGAACCGGCTATGCACGTGTCGATCAACGATTGAGAACATTATTTTCGCCACATTCGCGATAGTGAGCTAATCAAAGCAGACATGCTGCGGGGAATCCCAACAAGAAACAAGGTCCTATTTCCCTCGAAAAACGCCATTTGTCGATGTCAGCGTCGCGGCGCCGATCCGCGGCCGACCGTCGGTGACGGCCCTGTCTCGAAAGGAGGGAACTATGTCCTTTTCCCAACTCCTATAACTCCCAGACAATGCCCGCTATCTCACGCAGCGTTTGCATCATCCCGATGTAGCCCGTGAACATTTCCCAGGCGCCAGGTGCGGAATGATGAACGACGGCGAAACCATGCCTTCTGTACAAGCAAATAAGAGCAATGCAATTGTGCTTGCGGTCGCGCAAGGGCTTTTCACCGCGGCCTTGGCTGTCGATCTGACGTTGACTGGATTGACCGGATACGAGCTCGCTCCGGATAAATCTTTAGCCACTTTGCCCTTCGCATTGATCACTGTCGCGGGAGCTGTAGCAACCTTGTTTGCATCGTTCCTTATGCAGCGCATAGGCCGACGTCTCGGCTTCGTCGCCGGGTCGGCGGTCTGCGCGATAGGCGGAGCAGTTTCCGTTTGGGCTGTCATCAATAACGACTTTTGGACGTTCTGCGCAGGCACGGCGGCAGTCGGCGTTTTCCAGGCATTTGCCCAGTACTATCGTCTCGCGGCAGCCGACTCTGTCGAGAACCATCAGAAAGCGTCGGCGATTTCGATAGTACTCACTGGCGGAGTGATTGCTGCCATCGTTGGCCCGGCATTGGCGTCGTGGAGCCGCAACTGGTTCTCGACATTATTCGCAGGCTCATATCTATTGGTCGCAATCCTGGGCGCCGCGTCAGCGATATTGATCGGCGTAGCGTACCGCGACACAGGCGCTGCCCGAACAGAAGATGTGGGCCATGCAGCCCTGCCCCAACGCAGCCTGAAGGTTATCTTCCTGCAGCCCATCTCCCTGGCCGCACTTGCGAATAACGTTTTGGGTGGCGTTGTGATGATGTTCGTGATGACGGCCGCGCCGCTGGCAGCAGTCGCCAGTCATCACACGATCGACGATGGCGCCAACATCATCCAGTGGCATCTGGTTGGCATGTATGCCCCCTCGTTCTTCGCGGGCCGTCTGATCAAGATATTCGGGATGCCGACAGTGCTCTTCGCCGGCATAATTCTAAGTGCGCTCTGCGGCGCCATAGCCGTCATGTCGTCTACTTTGCTTGCGTTCTATGTTGCGCTGCTATGCCTGGGGATCGGGTGGAACTTCATGTTTGTCGGCGGAACCGCGCTTCTTGCTTCGTCACATCTACCGTCGGAGCGCGCGCGTGTGCAAGGCGTGGCGGAGTTGATCCGATATGGTCTTACGGCCATCGCAACCTTGGGCGCGGGCCCGGTTTTGGAGCATTTCGGTTGGGCGAATTTGAATTTCGTCATCTTTCCTCTCCTCGTAATCGCGGCCGTAATGACGTTCATCTGGGTAAGAGCGGGACAACGCGCGATTACAACCTGAAGCCTGTCTGCTCCATGGCACCTGAGCACAATATGAATCCCGTGGCTTGTTCCCAATTACATCCTTACATCGATGAAAGCATGCCCCGCCGCACAATGCTCCTGACTGGAGCGAGCCGTGGCATTGGACATGCAACCGCCAGACTATTCCATGAGTCGGGATGGCGCGTGCTCACCGTCTCTCGATCCAGATTCGCCGACGACTGCCCATGGCCCGGCGGACCGGAGAACCATCTCATCGCGGACCTTGCGGACCCGGATAGCTATGCAGCGCTCGCGAACCAGGTTCGGGACCGTCTCTGTGGAGAAGGGCTGTTTGCGCTTGTCAACAACGCCGCCATCTCCCCCAAACTTTCAGATAACGTCAGAAAAGGCATTACGGACACGAGCTATGAAGATTGGCTCAGGGTGTTCAACGTAAATCTGTTTTCCGGCGCGATGCTCGTCAGGAACCTGGCGCCAGATTTGATCGAAACAAAAGGGAGCATCGTAAATGTCACGTCCATCGCGGGAACGCGAGTGCACCCGTACGCAGGTGTCGCATACGCGTGCTCTAAAGCGGCCTTGACAGCGTTGACGCGAGAACAGGCGGCCGAATTCGCCAGGTTTGGAGTGCGTGCGAACGCGATCGCACCAGGTGAGATCGACACATCAATCCTCTCGCCAGGCACCGAGCGTATCGTTGCCGAGCAAGTCCCCTTGAATCGATTAGGTGACCCAGCGGAAATTGCCCGCGTCATTCTTTTCCTCTGCTCTGAAGAGTCGTCGTACGTTACCGGCGCCGAAATCAACGTGAACGGTGGCCAACATGTCTAACGACTGTCCGCAAACACGAGGCCACCATAGTCGAAATAAATCGCCACTTCGGAGTGGACGGCGGCTCGATGGCCTATGTCAACAAGTGCAGACACCGCTCACCCATTTCGCTTGTGCGCCATGAGCGGCCAGAAATTCCAGCACGCGATTGAGCGCATCTTGACGCACCGGCGTCCTGCTTGGAAAGGACTTAAATCCCTCTGATCCCGCCATGCCGGAATTGCCTGGGCACATGTCGGAAAAGGTGGGAACAACGTCCTTTCCTCAACGAGGATCCATGGGGAGAATGCTGCCGACCCAAACACGCTTGACTGTCGCGATAACCGCAAGGAAGACGAAACCCGATGATCCAAGTCAAACCGAAACGCCCTGTTTCTTCGCCGCAAACCGCAGCGTGGCGTCCCGCGGCGGCAGGCCTGGCCGTGGCCATGCTGCTCGGAGGCGGCTTTGTCCTTCTAGCCAACCGGTCGCCTGCGGCGGTCGCGGCCGCTCCACCTGCCACGGTTTCCGTATCGACGCCCTTGGTCAGGATGGTCACGGAGTGGGATAACTACGTCGGTCAGTTCGAGGCGAGCCGTAGTGTCGAAATACGCCCGCGCGTATCAGGACAGATCGTCGCTGTGCACTTCACGGACGGCGCGATCGTCAAACAGGGGCAATTGCTATTCAGCATTGATCCCAGGCCCTACGAGGCAGCCTTAGCCGAAGCGCGAGCGGCGTTAATCAGTGCTCAAAGCGACCTTGCCCTCGCCAAAACCGACTTGGCGCGCGCTGATCGTCTACATGGAGATGAAGCGTTATCCCGGGTCGAATCGGATCGTTTGCGCGCGCGAGCGCAGGCCGCCGCGGCTTCAGTTGCCGGCGCCCAGGCGCGAGTCCAGGCACGATCCCTTGACTTGGAATTCACCGAAGTCAGAGCGCCGATCGGCGGTCGCATTTCTGATCGCCGGGTCGATCCGGGAAACCTCGTCGCGAACGGTACCGGCATCACCGGAACGCTGCTGACCACGGTCAAGGCACTGGATCCGATCTACTTTGAGTTCGATGCCTCCGAAGCCTTATTCCTGAATAGCAGGAGAGCTCATGAATCCGGAGAGACCGCGTCGTCCGTCGAGGTGCGCCTACAGGACGAAACGGATTATCGCTGGCACGGGAAGATCGACTTCACCGATACAGGACTTGACCCACGTTCAGGGACAATCCGCGTTCGCGCGGTCATCCCCAACGCGAACCTGTTCCTTACGCCAGGCATGTTCGGGAATATGCGCTTGGCGGTAGGCAACCCGAAGGACGTTCTGCTGGTACCCGATTCAGCGATCCAGACTGATCAAGCGCGCAAGACGCTGCTCACGGTCGCAGCCGACGGCACCGTCATCGCGAAGCCGGTGCAATTGGGTGCGGTTATCGATGGCCTGCGCATCGTCCGAACAGGCGTCCTGCCGACCGACCGCGTCATCGTGAAGGGCACGCAACTGGCAACCCGGCACCAAAGTGCAAACGCAAGCGGCGGATATCGCGCCCATCCCTGCCGCCCATGCCATTCCCTCGATTCCGTCAGCGAGTGGCGCAGCGACCTTCGCATCCTAGCCATGTCTCATTCGTAGCTGTCGTTGAAGTGACTTCCCATGCGTCTATCCAGATTCTTCATTTCCCGTCCGATCTTCGCGGCCGTCCTTGCGGTTGTCATCACCATTGTTGGCGGCGTCGCTTATTTCCGTTTGCCTATCTCTCAATATCCAAACATCGTTCCGCCTACCGTCGTCGTCTCCGCCTCATACCCTGGAGCCTCCGCGGAAACCGTTGCCGAGACCGTCGCGGCACCGATCGAGCAGGAGATCAATGGTGTTGACAATATGCTGTACATCTCCAGTCAGTCGACTGGGGATGGCAAGGTTGCGATCTCCGTCACGTTCAAAGTGGGAACCGACCTGGATGCGGCACAGATGCTGGTTCAAAACCGTGTCGCCACCGCCACTCCCCGCTTGCCGGAAGAAGTACAGCGGCTCGGCATTACCACTAGAAAGACCGCGCCCAGCGCTCTCATGGCCATCAATCTGGTTTCACCCGATGGTACGTTCGACCAAAGCTATCTTTCCAACTACGCGCTTACCCAAATTCGCGATCGCTTGAGCCGTATCGATGGCGTAGGCGACGCGATCATCTTTGGCAGCCGAGAGTTCGCCATGCGGATCTGGATCGATCCCGGCCGAGCTGCATCGCGCGACCTCACGGCCGGAGAGATTGTCGATGCGCTTCGTGCCCAGAACGTCCAGGTTGCCGCCGGCGCCTTGGGGCAGCCACCTAATGGTGGCACTGACGCGTTCCAGCTGAATATCCGCACACAAGGCCGCTTGACTGACCCGGAACAATTCGCCGACATCGTCATTCGGACCGATGCAAGTGGACGCCAGACGCGCGTGAGAGATGTCGCCCGCGTCGAACTCGGCGCCGCGGATTACGGAACCAATGCATACCTGTCCGGAAAGCCGTCCATCATGATCGGCATCTTCCAGCGGCCGGGCACCAATGCCTTGGAGACCGGCGAAACCATCGAACGGACGATGGATAGCGCGTCAAAGAGCTTCCCACACGGCCTGGAGTACAGGATCATGTGGAACTCGACGAGATTCATTGCTCAATCCACTGCGGCGGTGCGCGACACGCTGTTCGAGGCAGCAGCCCTGGTAGTCCTGGTCATCTTCGTGTTCCTACAGAAATGGCGAGCCGCAATCATTCCCGTTGTTGCGATTCCTGTTTCGCTAGTCGGTACCTTTGCTTTGCTCGCCGCGATGGGCTACAGCTTGAACAGTCTCTCCCTGTTCGGACTGGTGTTGGCGATTGGGATCGTGGTCGACGATGCAATCGTCGTTGTCGAGAATGTGGAGCGAAACCTGCAGCTGGGCCTAAGTCCTCTGGAGGCAGCAAGAGCATCCATGGATGAGGTTTCGGCTGCGCTGGTTGCAATTGTCCTCGTACTCTGCGCGGTATTCGTGCCCACATTCTTCCTCACCGGGCTCTCGGGTGCGTTCTACAAACAATTCGCGCTGACGATTTCCGGCGCCACGGTGATCTCGCTAATCCTTTCGCTCACGCTGTCTCCGGCACTAGCCGCGCTTCTACTGCACTCTCACGGCGCATCGATATCGAATAATGCGGCGGCACGTGCGCTCAACCGAGCGGGAGATTCGTTCAATCGCGGATTTGACCGTCTAAGCGCGTCTTACGGGCGCCTGACGCATTGGATGGTTTCCCACCCGAAGAGCGTCCTGCTTTCCTACGCTGGCCTCATCGTCGCCACATTGATGCTTTTCTGGGTAACTCCTGCCGGATTCATTCCGGCACAGGATCAAAGCTATCTGATCACGGTCGTGCAACTTCCGCCAGGCTCGTCGTTAGCGAGAACCGACGCCGTACTGCAGAAAGTGTCTGCACGTCTGCTCCCCATTGACGGCGTGCGCGGAACGATCATGCTGCCGGGATACGATGCGGCGTCGAACACCAACTCACCGAATGCCGCCACGGCCTTCATTCCGCTCAAACCCTTCGAGGAGCGCAGTCGCCCCGCGAATGCGATCCTGGCGGATGCACGTAAAGCGACAGCTGATATCGACGAGGCCCGCGTTCTGGTAATTCCGCCTCCGCTGATCGATGGAATCGGCTCGGCCGGCGGCTATCGAATGATGGTTCAGGATCGAACAGACCACGGATACCAAGCGCTCGGCGAGGAATCAATGGCGCTGATCGGGAAAGCCAACGCGACCGCGGGACTCTCGCAAATCTATACCTTTTTCAACACTGCCACGCCGAGGATTTTCGCTGATATCGACCGTCGCAAGGCCGATATGCTTGGAGTACCGCCAGAGCGTATTTTCGAGGCTCTTGAGGTCTATCTTGGATCCGCTTACGTCAATGACTTCAATCTACTGGGGCGGACGTTTCGCGTCACCGCCCAAGCGGAGCAAACGCAGCGGGAAAGCGAGGCAGACATAGCGAACTTGAAGACACGCTCTACCAGCGGCGCAATGGTTCCTCTCGGCTCCATGGCCACCTTCCAGGATGAGACGGGTCCTTATCGAGTCGTTCGCTATAACCTCTTTCCGGCCGTCGAGGTCGACGGCGACACGGCGGCGGGATATTCCACCGGCAATTCCCTGGCGACGATGGAGAGAATCGCCAACGAAACGTTACCCGCTGGGTATAGCCATGAATGGACAGGCATTGCCTACCAGCAAACAATTGCTGGAAACACCGCCGGCATTGTTTTTGGCCTCGCCGTTGTCTTCGTGTTTCTCGTCTTGGCCGCGCAGTACGAAAGCTTGACGCTTCCGCTGGCAATCATTCTCATCGTTCCCATGTGTCTCCTGGCGGCAATGATCGGTGTCAACCTCCGAGGCATGGATAACAATGTGCTCACGCAGATCGGGCTAGTCGTGCTTATCGCGCTCGCAGCCAAGAACGCGATTCTGGTCATCGAGTTCGCAAAGCAGGCTGAGGAGCAGGATGGCCTCAGCCCCGCGGAAGCGGCAGTGCGTGCCGCCGGCCACCGTCTCCGCCCCATACTCATGACCAGCTTCGCCTTCATCCTTGGGGCCGTTCCTCTTCTCGTCGCCAAGGGGGCCGGAGCAGAACTCCGGCAGGCTTTGGGCACCGCGGTGTTCTTCGGAATGCTAGGCGTGACCGGCTTTGGCCTGCTCTACACCCCGACGTTCTACGTCGTGTGCCGGGCTTTAAGTAATCGCTTCGCGCGTCGACGCCGCGGCCCCGATGCGCTGGCGTTTCCTCACACCGCCGACCAGGAATAACGTCATGCGGCTTCGTACATTCTCAATCACATTACTGACGCTGGCACTGGGCGCCTGCGCCGTCGGCCCCGACTACAAGACGCCATCGACATCGGCAGGTGCACTGGGCAAATTTGTCTCTGACGAAGAGGGGACGGCAATCGCAAGCGCCGCCCTGCCTGACCAGTGGTGGCGGCTCTATCACGACGCCACGCTTGATAGACTGATCGCAGACGCCCTGTCCGCGAACACAGACGTAAGGACGGCCGTCGCTCGGCTCGAACAGTCTCGAAGCGTTCTTTGGGAGAGTACCGCTGAACGCCTTCCCACGACCAACTTGGATGCTCGTGTGGAACGCCAGCGATTATCATCGATCAACACTCTGCCCGGCGAAGATCGCAACGTTACGTACACGGATGCCGGGTTCAATGTGTCCTACGAGTTGGACCTCTTCGGCCGCGTGCGGCGCAACGTGGAGGCTGCGCGTGGAGATGTCGACGCAGCACAGGCAGATCTGGATGCTGCTCGTGTATCCGTTGTTGCCGACACCACTCGGGCTTACGTCGATGCGGCGAGCGCGGCCCAACGTCTCGCCGTCGGCCAGCATATTGTCGATTTACTACAACAATCCTTGAAGCTGACGGAACGCCGCGAAGAGGCTGGCTTCGCAACACGTTTGGACATCGTGCGTATCGACACGCTTCTTCAACAACGTCGAGCCGAACTGCCGACCATCACTGCTCAGCGACAGGCCGCGTTATTCCGCCTCGCCGTGCTGCTCGGCCGAACCCCTCGCGAGTTGCCCGTCGAAGCGAGCGCTATAACCATGCCCCCGACTCTTTCATCACCTATCCCTGCAGGTGATGGACGAGCGCTGCTGGCGCGCCGCCCCGACGTTAGGGCCGCTGAGCGTCGCCTCGCCGGGGCCACAGCGCGGATCGGCGTGGCAACGGCAGACTTATATCCTCGAATTTCGCTAGGCGCCTCGATTGGCTCGGCGTCGTATAACGGTTTCGATAATTTCTTCGGCGCTGGCCCTCTGCAATGGCTGGCGGGTCCTCTGATTTCGTGGTCTTTCCCGAACCAGGCGAAAATCCGTGCGCGGATCGCCGGCGCAAAAGCGGATGCCAACGCAGCCCTCGCCCAGTTCGACGGGAGCGTGTTGCGTGCGCTTTCCGAAACCGAAACCGCCCTCAGCAGTTACAGCCGCAGCTTGGACAATCACGCCGCATTGAAAGCGGCTCGAGACCAGGCCGAACGAGCGGTCAAGATCGTGCGAGGTCGACAACGGGAAGGTCAAGTCGACAGCCTCTCGTTGCTCGACGCTGAACGAACGTTCGCGGAGGCCGAGGCCCAGCTGGCCGACGCGGATGGCCGCATTGCCGGTGCTCAAGTCGATGTGTTCAAAGCGCTAGGCGGAGGCTGGGAAACGGCTCCTTCCTGAAGTACCGCCGCACTGCGGCGCCCGCGACAGCCCTGGGTCAGACCGAGGCGAACAAAAGGCGAGGCGTCAAGCCTCGCCCTTCTCTTCCAGCCTTGGACCTCAGGTAGTCGAACCTTCACGCAGACAATTCCCCTCGGTCCAAGTTCTCACGCCCGACCTCGCGTGAACGGCTGCCTGGCGTGGGCCGCGCGAGTACGGCGATGTAGTCGACGTTCGGGTCAGAATGGCTTCACCACGACAAGAACGGCAACGCCTAGAACGCATCCCACGAAAACCCAGGTGGGGACGACTGCACGAACCTCGATTCCCTGGCTTAATCTCCTTAGCCTGCCAGACTGGATCCCGTGTATGGCAGAGAGAATGACCACGAGAATGATCTTCAAGACGAGCCAGCCCGCGCCAACCCAGTGGCCGCTCACCGCAAGTTCGATCCCTAGCACCCATACGAGCAGCATGGCGGGAACCGTCACACTGCGGTCCCACCGTAGAAATGCCGCTGCGGTCAAGGCCACCTGCTCGGTCGCGCCTGAGCTGACTCTCAAGAATGCGCCAGCGGCGACAACACCACCGGTAAACATCAGCGCGGCAGCCACATGCACCGCTTTTATCCAGGGGTAAAGCAAAGCGAGCGTCATTGCACACCACTCGGGCTTGAATCCGCTACCGTGCGGGCTTTGGATCTGGCGCTCGCAAACGCGCCGAACGGGATGAAGGCGAGCAGAATCTCCCGCAGCGTCTCGGCTCTCCCCCAATTCGCTTCCGCGGCTGTCTGCACGACCGTCCAGACATAGAAAAGGAACGCGATTCCATGGATAGGTCCCATGGCTTGCACACCTACCGGCCATCCAAATACATATTTCAAGGGGAGACCAAGCGCCAAGAGCAGCAATAGTGTCGTGCCCTCGAAAAACGCAATGACCTCCATCTTCCGAACCTGGGCCGCGTGTTCCGCTCTGCAGACTTGTTCGGCGAGGGTATTGACGGTGAGTAAAGTGCTGGGCTTCTTCACTCTGTTCTTTGAGCGAGAGGCGTCGGCCGGCCCTCTCTGTTGATCTGACATGCGAACATACTCCACGAATTTCAGCGCATTTATACCGCTCATGAAACAGGTAACGTGAGTGGCAGAAACGACAAAATATGGTTGAATTCTGCCATTTGGTTTAGGATCAAAATCCTAACCACGGAGTTTTTCAAGTGAAGAATCATCACTCCAGATCAGTGAGCATATTGGCGCTCGATGGCGTTGTTCCTTTTGACCTGGGAATCGCCTGCGATGTATTCGGTCGCGCCCTTCTTCCCGATGGCCGGCCGGCCTATCGCGTGAGGGTTTGCGGAGAAACCGCGCGTGTCAGTGCCGGCATGTTTTCTCTACAGCCGCCCGCAAGACTCGGGGATCTCGATCAAGCCGACTTGATCGTCATTCCTGGCATTGAGGACATAAGCCAAGTCCCCTCCCGCTCGATACGAAACGCACTGTTGCGCGCAAGCGCACGTGGCGCGACGCTCGCTTCCATTTGCACAGGTGCTTTCGTACTTGCTGCTTCCGGGCTTTTGGAAGGCAAGCGCGCAACGACCCACTGGGCAGCGGCTGACGAGCTAGCCCGCAGGTTTCCCAACGTGGAGGTCGATGCCGACGTCTTGTACGTTGATGAAGGCAAAATTGTCACGTCCGCGGGTTCGTCCGCAGGCTTGGATATGTGTCTTTATCTGGTTGGCCTTCATTATGGCCAGGCCGTAGCGGCGGAGTCCGCCCGGATGGCCGTTGCACCGCTTCAGCGGGACGGAGGACAGGCGCCTTACATACGCCAGGTAGCTCGTAGATCTGCGGCAAGCCTGACTCCGCTCTTTGATTGGATGTTGGAGAATCTGCATCTGCAGCTGGACATCGACGCGCTAGCTGTACGAGCGGCCATGTCTCCACGGACGTTTGCCCGCCGGTTTCGTGATCAGACGGGGACAACCCCCTTGCAGTGGTTGATCACCAATCGTGTCCGCCGTGCCCAGGAATTACTCGAGGCCCGCACTTTAACCGTTGATCAAGTCTCTGCCGCTGCGGGATTTGACTCACCAATCACATTCCGCGCGCGCTTCCGACGGCTCGTCGGCCTGACGCCGTCCGAGTACCGACGTAAGTTCAGTGTCCCGAATGCTCGGTCCTCCGTTTAGTCATACCTCGGCAATGGCTATTTTGGCGGCTTCCTACGGCGGCCGATGTCAGTCGCCACACCTGGATGAAGAAATTCATCCAGGACGTGGCCGTCTCCGTCACCGAAGGCCCAGGCGAAGATTGCCCTACGCATACTCTGGCGGCAGCATCTTGGCCACCTGTTCCCAGCATCTTCTGATCTCCGCGGCGATCGCACCTCGGCGCCTGTTTATCGGACGCTCGCAGACGCAAAGATGCTCCAGCAGCCACTCATCCGGCCAGCCCGCCCACTCCCCCGCCATAGACCGAAGATTCGCCTCCAGGACAGGAAACACTTCATTCCACAAAATGTTCCGGACTTCCTGGGCCGAGTAACCCGTCTCCAGCACGACCCGCGCAATGCGGGCGAAAGTAGCGTCTTCGACCTCCGTGTCCAGGAACAACTCTGAAAGTGCCTGCCAGATCTTCAGGCGGTTTGGATCGGCGATTTGCATGCATTGCACTCCTATACCGACGAAGCCGGCAGGCGGCGATGGGGTAATCAAGATAGCTGACACCGGCATTCCGATGATCCATAATCCGCTGTCGGCATGGTCTAAGTGTGCGCAAACCGCAGGGCGTACTCCCTTGGACCGACCCCAATGCGGCGCACGAATGCCTTTCTGAGCACGTCGACACTCTTGTAGCCACAATGACGGGAAATTTCCTCTATCGAGCCTCCCATCTCAAGCCCTCGGCGCACTGACTCTATCCGTACGTCCTCGACATACTTCGCCGGCGTGGTGTGCAACTCCCTCTCGAACGTCCGAATCAACGTTCGCACGCTTGTCGCGAACTGGTCCGCCAGCACATTGGCAGTCAGCTCCAAATGCAGGTTCTCGGTGATCCAGGTTTGCAGACCTTCCAACCTGGACCCGAGTCCCTGCTGCGCCTGCAACGAAACGCTGAATTGTGCCTGCCCGCCGGGGCGGCGCAGAAAGAGAACAAGATTCTTTGCGATATCAAGTGCAAGGCTGTCACCCAGGTCTTCACCGACCAGAGCCAGCGCCAAGTCCATGCCGGCCGAGATGCCCGCTGAGGTATAGATATTTCCATCCTTTATCCAGATGGGGTTGGGGTCCACCCGCACCTCGGGATAGAGCGCGGCCAGGCGTTTCGCCATTCCCCAATGCGTGGTCGCCCGCCGCCCGTCCAGCAAGCCGGCGTCGGCCAGCGCAAAAGCGCCGACGCATATCGAACAGATGCGACGAACGGAGCGTGATCGGGCTTGAATCCACTTGATGGCGCTCTGGTCCAGTTGCTGCTCCGGATTGAACCCGGAGGCGACTATCAGCGTGTCAATGGGCGCGCTTGACCGTTGTTCTTGTTCGAGGGTGCGGTGCGCTTTGAGCCCAATGCCAGCTTCGCTCTCCAGGTTGAGGTCGGGTCTGGGACAGACCAATTCCAGCAAGTAGGGAACGGCTCCAGTGCCTTGCAGTCGATTCGCGAGGTTGAACACCTCTGCCGGTCCGATGATATCCAGCGCAACCACGGGTGGAAGTCCGACGATAACCACACGCCTTGGCGCCGGCTGCGGGCGCAGCGTCCCGACTTTAGCTCTCTTTTTTCCAGTCATGACAGACTCGCACGAATGCGACGATTTTGGCACAAATCATCCGTTAATAGTCATTTCTGCCTTGGCCACCCAACCTACAGTGGACGTTTTCCATCGCTGAATCCGATGTGAGTTCAGCTATGCAATGCTGCGAGCAGCTCCATTGGCAATCCCGAGCATGCCCTGTCCTTGAGCGGAGATCGACGTCATGAACACAGCAGACATTCTGGTGAGCGGTGCCACCGGGCGAACCGGTGGACTTGCCATCGACAACCTTTTGCAATTAGGGCACCGGGTGCGCGCCTATATTCGCAAGGACGGCGATCAAGCGGCAGCACTTCGGAAGAAAGGCGTGGACATCGCGCTGGGTGACTTCACCGACATAGACAGTATTCGGCGGGCCATGCACGGCATCCGCTCCGCCTACTTTCTCCACCCCATCAGCCCGGGCATCGTCCAGGCAAGCGCATTCTTCGCACAAGCGGCAAAGGAAACGGGCGTGAGCGCAATTGTCAATATGTCCCAAATCTCCGCGCGCCGCGATTCCAAGAGTAATGCCGCTCGCGACCACTGGATGTCGGAGCGGGTATTCGACTGGTCAGGCGTGCCGACGACGCACCTGCGGCCGACCTTCTTTGCGGACTGGCTGATCTATCCGCATTTCGCGAAGGAAATCTGGGCAAGCAAACAGATTGTGTTTCCCTTCGGCAAAGGTCGGCACGCCCCTATCTCCACAGACGATCAGGGTCGCGTCATCGCGCATCTCCTGGCGAAGCCGGAAGGCCATGGCGGCAAAGAATACCGATTGCACGGGCCGCGCGAGATGGATCACGATGAGATTGCCGCGGCAATGAGCGAAGTCCTGGGCGCCAAAATTTCATACGCACCGCTCGCCATCGAGGCTTTCCGCCATCGCATGGAGCATACGTATCAGTTCAACCCATTCCTCGTACAACACCTCTGTGAAGTGGCTCTGGACTACCAGGACGGGTTATTCGCGGGTACCAACGATGCCGTGGAGAAGCTGAGTGGTGAGCCGCCTCTATCGATTCCGACGTTTATCGCGCAAAACCGCGCGGCTTTCGCCTGAGCATATTCCACGCACTAGCCGTCCCGCGAAAAACTCACCAGCTCGGCTGAAGCAAGCGCCATCCACACACCGCGGCCTGACACTCAGCGGTTCAGGCTGTCACGGTCAGGCGCTGGATGATGATCCGCACCAGCGGTGCGAACGAGTGCGGATCGCCAAGCCCCCGTGCGGTCAACATCGCACCGTATACCGAAGACAAGAAGAATCTTGCTTCTTCGAGCGGGCTGGCTTCCAAGCGGAACTGGCCCTTCTCCACACCGCTTTCCATGGTCGACACGAGCCAGCCCGTGAGATCTTCGAAGTGTCCTCGCACCTCGGCGGCAACTTCGGCAGGCAGAACAGGCATCTCGGCGGCCAGCATGGCGCAAATACAGATCGAGGCGGTGCCATTTTTTATGCACGTGGACCAGTAATCGGCATAGCCGTTCAGTTCCGCTGCTGGGTCACCGAGCTGTCGATCAAGCATGGCCAGGCCATCACGAGCCTCCGCGCGGTATCGAGCCACGACTTCGCGCACCAAGTCGGCCTTGGTGGGGAAATGGTAGTGAATACTGGCCTTGCTTATCTTCACGCGTGCAGAAATGTCCGCATAGCTGAAGCCGTTGTACCCGCCGGTTTCCAGCAAGGATCGGGTCAACATCGCGATTTCGGCGGCCTTGGGAGAAAGCTCTGCAAACATTTCAATTCCATTCAAATTGCCTTCATGAATTCTACCAGTAGGTAGGCAGATATGTGAACGGTCGCCATTGACATGAGCCGGATTCGCCAGAACGGAGCAGTTGACTATCAACCTACTAGTAGGTTAAGATTCGATAACTCAAACGTGATTGCCTTTGCAGCCGACCAACTTTTCTGGAGATACGACATGTCGAACGCGACCGCTGAGCTAAAGCTCAACCAATGGCTCAGGACCTACTATTTTTTGCGAACGGGTTTTTCGATTGCCTGGATCGCCCTCGCGGTGATCGTCGGCAAGCACGATCCGGGCATCGGCGCGGTACTGTTGGTGGCATACCCAGCCTGGGACGCTTTCGCCAACTATCTCGACGCCGGCAAAAGCGGCGGTCTTGCCGCCAATCCTTCGCAGAAGTTCAACTTGGTCGTCAGCATCATCATCGCACTCGCCGTCTGCTGGGCGCTTACCGTCGACATGCCGACCGTTATCACGGTATTTGGAGCATGGGCCACCTTCTCCGGCTTGCTTCAGCTGGCCACTGGCGTGCGACGCTGGAAAACATCAAGCGGCCAATGGCCGATGATTCTCAGTGGCGCCCAGTCTGCGCTCGCCGGCGTCTTCATGTACAGCCGCGCTCATAGCGGCATCCCTTTGGACGTGACAACGGTGGCGCCGTATGCAGCGTTCGGCGCGTTTTACTTCCTCATCTCGGCGATCTGGCTGACCGTCAAGCACGTTCGCCAGGGACCCGCGCTCGTCAACTGAACGGTTTGGCCTGGCAGGGACGACTGATTGTCCCGGCCCGGGCCACCATCAGGCCCTTGGGCCGATCACTCAGCCAGCTCCTACTCTAGTGTTCGTAATGCTTTCGCGTAGCAGGTTGTACTGACGATGATCGTTGGAGTGTCGGTTTAATCGGCGTTGGTTTCGGATCCGGAAAACACCACTACAGGATGGGGCATACGCCGCCATCGATCCTTAAATTGACGCCCGTAATGTATGCAGCCATGGGGCTGGCAAGAAATGCAACGGCTGTTGCGACCTCCTCCAGCCGACCGACTCGCCCCACCGGAACCTGTGCGAACGTTGGTAGGACAAGGCGTTCTATTTCATCCCATGGCGCATCTCTATTGCAAAGGCCTCGCTGCTCAGCGACCTCTCGAAACCGTGCGTCCAGGGTCGAACTGTGGATCGTGCCAGGGGAGACGGCATTGACGGTCACGCCATCTGCCGCCACCGATTTTGCCAACGATGCTGTCATGGCATTGATCGCGGCCTTGCAAGCCGAATAATCCGGCACGACGGATGGTGGCATCGTTGCAGCAAGGCTGGAAATATTGATTACTCGCCCCCATTTCGCCTCCCGCATGCTAGGTAGCACGCGCGTCGTGACTCTTAGTGCGGCAAGTACATTTCGATCGTAAGCGGACGCCCATGAAGCATGGCTGCGTGTCACGCCAGGTTTCTTTCACGCCATTGGAGCCGCCGGCGTTGTTGATCAAGATATCTATCGAGCCGGCGAGCGCTTCCGCCTTACCTACCAAATCCTCCACCTCATCATCATGAGTAAGATCACCCACGACAACGTGGGCACGTCCACCCGCAGCCGCAATCTCGTTGGCGACGCTTTCCGCTTGGGCGGCATCGCGACCATGGACGATAACGACCGCTTTCTCAAGGGCAAGCATCTTGGCGATGGATGATCCGATCCCACGGCTGCTGCCGGTGATCAGCGCCGTCTTTCCGCTCAAATTCAAGTCCACGTGTCAGCTCCCTTCTACAATATCGTTCACGTCGTAAGTTAAAGGTGAACCATGAAAAGAACCAGTACGCACTTTTATGTGTCCACCCCTCAACAGGAATGTGAAGTCTGTCTAGGACCCGAGGGTTCGGTCGCGCACGTAAGTCGCGTGATTCGAATGATCCAGGGGCGATGGAAATTACCCATCCTCTTCCGGCTCTACGCCGATCCTTCGATACGCACGTTGCAGCTCAAGCGGGATCTGAAAGGGGTCACGCAAAAAGTATTGACTGAGCAACTGCGGCAGTTGGCGAATGACGGGCTGATCGAGCGGATCGATTTTGGCGAGCTACCTCGTCGAGTTGAATATCAACTGACGGAAATGGGCAGGCAGCTCGCGCCCGTTCTCATCGCTACGCGAGAGTTTTCGGTAAGTCATCCTTTATAGGCGATGATCTGCTCGCAGTTTAGGCGCATCAAAGTGCTGCCCATGTCGTTGAGCCTCCATGTGTCAGGCGCAGTCCGCTTCAGATAGATGAAGTACCCATCGCCGTCAGGAAAAATAGCGGGAGTCGAGCCGACGATGTGGCTATCCTTCGTCTCGCGCTAGGCGTTCTTAGTCGCAAAGCAACGGGAAGCGCTCACGCGCCTGATCGCACTCCATCGGCGGCAATGTCGTTGAGTCGAACGTGCGACCTACTGCATTACTCCCCGCTATTCGCATGCAAGATGGCAGACCGTCCGATGGCGCATCGGCAGACGAGGCCGTAGCCGCTGTCAAAGAGACCGTGGTCAGCACCGTCCGCTACGAGAGGGGCAGCAGATCGCGAATGCAACAATGCGTCGAGTCCCTGCTTGCCGGCAGACAGGCACTCCAGTCTTCGTAGCCTTCTGGGCCGGGCATGCCTGTGGAATGTAGACGCGCGCGGAGGCTGCCACTAGACGGTCGCCCGAATTTCTTCCAAAATTCCCGGTCATCACACTTTAACTGGCCGACGAGCACGTATCGGAAATTCGCATGCCGACTGTAAACATGCAGGCTCGCCTCGTGACGCTTGCGCGTGAAACGGAATGGTTCTGGCAAGCACTTGTTGCCGTCCGAAGCCTGAATCTACCGTCGTGGTGTATAGGCGCGGGCGCAGTGCGCAATCTCGTATGGGATTCGCTGCATGGCTTCCGGACCCCGTCTGCCTTATCCGATGTCGATGTCGCACACTTCGACGCCTTCGATCTCTCAACCGAGAACGATACGGAGATTCAGCGCCGTTTGATCAATATTCAGCCGTCGGTTCCATGGGAGGTTACCAACCAGGCGGCAGTGCATATGTGGTTCGAAGCAGCTTTTGGCCACCCGGTTTTGCCCCTGATGTCTCTTGTAGACGCGGCCGCGTCATGGCCTGAGTTCTCGACATCGGTGGGGCTGACACTGCGCGATAACGACGCTATCGACGTTATCGCACCGCATGGCCTTGACGATCTTTTCGCCATGGTGGTGCGGCGAAACCCGGCACGCGTCAGCGTCGATGCATACCGAAATCGGGTTCAACAAAAGAAATATCAAGAGCGCTGGCCACAAGCAACGATTATCCCCTGCTAAGGCGATTCGAAAATCCCCGATGCTGAGCGTCAAGTGGGCCGGCTACTCGCCCACTGGCGTAGCCGAGGTTAGGCGCTCTCAACTAACACGGGTTCGCAGGGGCGGTCTGGCCTCGGAAGGCCACCCCCAGGGGTTGTCCTGGTATTCGTTCAGAGTCGGAAACGGCCGAATCCAATCCGGGGCGTAGCGCCCCTTCGGCACCGCGATGACGGGACTCATGGTCAATGGTTGTAGTAAGCTTTTTCCCTTCCAACACCTGTGGAAGCGGGATAGCGTTTCTGCAAGGGCTCTCTATGCAGGCGGCAATGAGAATCGAGACTACTGACTCCCCGACAGAGGAAGACGAAGCGTATGTCATCGCTCGGCTGCGCGGCTATAACGACGCCCATTCTGGGCGAGATTTTCGTCCGCTGTGCGTCTTCGCGCGCGACGCGAGCGATGCCACCATCAGCGGTTTGATCGGGAAAATCTATTTCGGCCGGCTGGAGGAGTTTCCAGGCAAACATGAGCGGTATTACCTGACCCAGAGGTTGCATGCCTGAATCCCTGGTCGCGTATCTGATCGACAGCCCCGCGCCGGGCACGCTGCGTATCCGGCTGCGCAATCGACCCATGTTCATGGTGTTTGTGCTGTCTTGCGCGATCATCTTCGCGCTTGGCGTGATGCTACTGCAAACGCTTGACAGCGGGGAGCTATCAAGGCGCGCTGGCGGATCGCCGTTCATGCCGCTGTTGATGGTGCTTTGCGTATTCATTTTCGTCGCGGCACCACCCGCCGGCATCTGGTTCTGGCCGTTACGCGAAACCTGGCTGCTGGCGCGCAACGAGCAGCATGCGTGGCGCATCACGCGCAACGTGCTGGGCAAGCGACGCCGGGTTGCCGACGAGTTTTCGCTGGAAGACCTGCAGGGCTTTTGTCTGCGAGATACGCAGCGCGGCGCGGTCGAGTGTCGGATTCCGGTGTTGATCGACCGGAATGGGATTGAGCACTGGCTCTTTTTCGAGACCGCACTGTTGCGCCGGGGTGCAAAGCGCACCGAAGCGGTCCTGGGCGCCCTGGCCGGATTCCTCCAGATGCGGATACCGAACCCTGTCGATAACGCACGGTGGCCAGATGTATTGAGGCAGGCCAGGGAGGGAACGCTTACAGCCGATCTTGGCGGAACGTTGCCCCCAGGAAAATCGTGGCCGCTTGGTATCCAGCCGCGTGCTGGGCGCAAGCGCCGTGCTTCCGAGGCGGCCATGAAGCGAACACTGGCTAAGGCGGGTGTCCGGTCTAACGAAGATCACGTTCCCGAGGACCGCTCCGACGGCGCACGCCCCAGCGATACGCGCATCTGGAAACCACCAGCCAAGAAAGCGACGGCCCGCAAGGCGTTACCGCCGGCGCACGAGGACGCCATGCCGGCCGTTTCGGGGATAGTGCGCATTACGCTGGGCGTGGTCGGGAGCATCCTGGGACTGATCGCGTTGAACAACCTGTTTGCCATCCTGGCCGGGCTGTTCACGGGTCGCTTCTTTGCCAGCGGCGTGCGCGGCAGCTACCGGTCGCAGCTGGTTATTTTCACGGACACCCCGATCTGGTTTGTCGTGAGCATGCTAGTGGACACGTTCGGCGTCCTCCTGTTGGGGGGAATTGCCTACGGCTGCCTGCGCCAAGTGTTGCTTGCCCCGTCCGCCGAACGCAACCGCAACGCTGAAAGCAGTAGTGCCGCGGCGTCCGCCGGCGGAAAACAGCGCGACGACCAGGCTGGACGACAGGGCTAAACCGGAGTTTCCATGGAGCACCTGTTTTTGGAAGTTTTGCCTGTTGTAGCGGTACTCCTCGCATTCGTGAATGTCCTGATCTCATCGTTTCTGCTTCGTCGCAAGCTGCGCGCACGCACGACATCCAACGCCCCGTTCTTAACCGTTGCTGCAACGTAGCGGCAGCGTTCCTGGATATGAGGAAAGTCGAGGTCGCCGTACAACACCTGCACGGGGATCCTTATCCGGTCCAATCGATCGTAGGCCGGCGCAGCGTCCCGGCTCTCGCCCAGGGGGGCAGAAAACGGCCGTTCATGTCCAGGAAAAGATCTCGCGCCGGACCGGTCACGCGAAGCTCGGGCGCCAACACGCCGTCGAGCCACAGACTAGCCATCGAGATAGACGAGTCGGGCGGGCAGGCTCTATTTTTGTTTTCCAGACCGCAACACGAGAAGCGTCCTATACACCTAGCAGCGCCTTCAACGCCGCCAGGATTCGCTCTTGAGCAAGGCCCGAAAGTGCTCCGATAAGTAGCGCACTCCGCCAACTAACAGCCATACCCATGTCTTTTCCCACGGACGTGTACTCGTACACATTGAAGAAAATGAATGCGACGATCGGGCCGACCAGCAGTTCGCCTGACTGTGCCAATGAGATCATCTCCCGAAATGGATACGGTGAACCCGCGATGGAAAGGCGCAAGAGAATGCCTAAGATCGCCGCGAGTATCGCCACGACTGAGAGGCAGAATGGATAGGGGCTGATTTGAACACTAGTGCCTATCGAGTTGCTTTGAACAGAAGAATTGGTCTGAGCGTAAGTAGCGTCGAAACCGATCTGATATTTTCGTGGTTCAAAAGCGCCTCTTGAAAACTTCAATACGTATGTCGCGGTGAAAAACGAGCCAGGCGAAATCGAGGTAAGTCCGGGCCGCTCATTCTCGTCCATCTCTGACTCGGTCCTTTCGAGTTGCTTCACCTTTTCCTCGAACAGCGTCTTAACTGCATCCTGCCCGGACGACGGCGCCAGCCACGTCTCGTAGGCAGCACGCGCATCGGCAGCTGATGAAATCTTGAATGAAAAGGTATCAAACTCCCTTTTCAGTCGTGCCTGCAAGTTCGAATGATGAAAAATCAACTGATAATAAAGTGGAAAAATCCCGGAGATACTGAATGCCTGCTTGAAAATCTCTCTTTGATGATCGACCCACTGCTGGCGGAATTCCGACGACGTCACCCATAGGTACTGACGGAGCAGTCGCGTTAAGTCATAAACGAGCTCTGCCTGCAATGCATTCGCCTGCGCAAGCGACGAGTCCGTGACTTCAAGAAGGATCGCCCCGATTGGAACTCTGGGTTCAACCGCAAGCAGGCGAATGGGCTCCGCTTCTGGGTTCGATATCGTTAGCTTGTAAGCGATATGATCTGAGCGTATGTCCGCCAACTGCTCCTCGATCTTCAACTCGGGGCTGGGCATCTCAGTCTCCAATTCTTGGTGCCGGGAAGTATGCCGACTCGCTTGTTTCCCTCTAATACAGCAACATGCTCACGATATCGCGCCCAGCCACTCAGCTGCGATCGTAGACGCGATTACACCAGAGCTCGATCTGGGTTAGAACGAGACCGGGCTACGCGCATTCAGCGTTTTTAGATCCCTACAGAAGTAGCGATCGTCAAGATATTGGGGTTCATAAGACCGAACATCGTAATGAACCCATGTGGGGGCTATGTCATCTGGCTCTAAAGACTTTCGATTCTTCGCTGCCCATCCGATTTGGGCATTCGATAGCTCTACCAACTTTCCTCGAACCGCGTGGCATTTTTCGACGTCATCCTGCTTCGTCTCACCGGTTTGAAGTGCGATGTCCAGGTCCACGGCCTTGCCACAGTGATTGGTTGTGTTGCGGTGGTGTTTCTTGTTATCAACCGAACAACGATAGCCGGAGCTGAAGACAAATCGATGCTCAGGCATATAGAAATAAGCAGCCCGAACCGCCCATAGGAGCATACGGTGGATTCCCGGGTATTCGTAAAGATGGAAGGCCTCGGTCTTTTGATTGCCTTGGTACTCTCCTTTGAATTTTCCCTGCCCGAATCCGCCACACTGGCCACAACGGCACTTCAATTGGGAAAATTCAAGCGGGAATCGATCCGCGAACGAGTCAATGGCTTTGAATGTCGACCTGTCGGCGATACCACTGGCATCGCTGTTTCCCATCACATCGGTTTGGAACTTGGTGACTTGCAACTCGGTTCCAGGCCCGAACTCGCCGTCTGGAAGGGTCCCCCGAAACCCGGCCAGACGGACTTGCAGTTCCTCGACATCATCGCCCCCCATGCCTTTCGATAAAAGCCTTGTGCCATAGCCGCTCATGGTAGCCTCCAGAATATTAGCGGGAGGCTCGGCAACGCCGAGCGTCGCGACAACCTCCCATTGAAACGACGCCTCAACACATCGAATCTGAAAAGATTATTCGCAAAGCTGCATCGCTCACGGCAAATGAAAGTCCGCCAGATACGCCGCTTTTCCTTCCGTCGCCGTCCTATCTGGTTCCCGCTAAGCAGGCGATATTACTAACGACGTGCTCCTCCCGCGTTGGTCAGCTCTTGGCATGGAACCACGCAAGCGAAGCCCTCGCAACGGACTGCTATTGCATCACTGCTCGTGGGCCTTGTCAGTAAACTGGCCCGTCGTCTTGGAGGCAGCATCGTCAACCTTCTATAGCGCGGTTTCGAACCGAGCCAGGCTATTAGCAAGGCCTTTGACAATATCATCCAGTTTTTAACGATTGGGCGGCACGTCAGCGTGGGGGCTGCATTCTTTTGGCAATCAGGCCCTTAATAGCTTCGGCAAGCAGCTAAATTTGGCGATCGAACATGCGGACCTTGGTGAACCGATTGCAGCGTCGGCGATGAACTGCCATTTACGTACTGGGGCGTACCGCGCTATAAATCATGTACTTAACTTTAATGCGAGGCAACGAGCTAATTGGCGTATCCAAAGGAATGAGGCTGACGGCTACCATATCGAGCATCGTAGTAGTATCTGAACAATATTGACTCGCCGTACAACGATGGAATGCGCGCGACAGTCACTCTCTCCCCTTCACAAATGAAGGTCGGCTCGCCTGCCTGCCGCATCGCACGTCGGCAAACACGACCTAGTCCTTAGTCGCCAACGCCTGGATCAATGCGTTGCAATAAAGCTTCTCGATAAAAGGATCCGACCGTGTGCGTCCGCAATTCGCGCGGCTCGCGGGCAGCGTCAAGGCAATCAGCACCAGGGAAATACCGAAAAGCACCGCGGCGACAGTGGGCAATGAGCAGACCATACGATGCCCCTTGAGTTCGGTCGGTAGGCGATGTACCGGTTCGCCTCGCTCGAACGCGTCCTGCAGTCGGCGCACACGCTCGTGGGACAGCGCTTGGCGCATTTGCAAGTTTGCGATGCAGAACATGGTAGGAAAGAAGAATCCCAGTGTGAGAACGATTACGCCTGTGGAGCCGAAGATCTTGAGTTGTGCCAGTGCCGCCACACCGGCGATACCCGCTAAGGAGAGCGTAGCAACCAACTTAGCCAGTTCCCGCTCTGCTGCCGTTGCATTCTCCTGGGCTTTGTCCCAGAGCTCGTACTGACGAGAATCCAGAATTACGCTCACGTCGGCATGCCCTGTTAGATCGCGCTCGATATCATGTTGGACGTAAACGCTGAGCTTGCCCATGCCGTAAGCAATGACACCTACGATGACTGCAGTCATAACTATCGCGAGCACCATATCCACCTTATAGAATTCAAAGCGAAAATTTAAATTGAAAGAGCGTCTCCTACCCATATCGGGTAGAGAGCAGTTGACGCAACGTCAGCCTCGTAACTGCGCTCGCATAGGCACCCAAAGGCACACGCGCCGAGTCGTCGTGCGTGAAAACCTCAGGCGGAACGCACACCTTGTTGCTGAAATGAATCGATCTTCGTCGGACTAAACCCGGGTTTCATCGAAAAAAGCCGATTCACAGTCCTGCGGCGTGGCACACTTTTGCCGACCCCTGAAGCAATTGGATTCATTTACCACACATTGTCAAGCCATTGGTTATTCACCTGTTTTTCCTGCAGGTTTGCGCTGAACTTCCCAACTTGAAACGACAAAACGATGATTAGTCCGACTTCATTTTCAATGAAACGCAAGCAGTCGAAGGCATGCAGAAAGTTTGAAGTCAGACAATTGATCGGCCAGCCCGGCGCCCCCTGGTCTCGCCTGGCGGTGCTGTCAGGGGCAATGGCCTGGGGCCTGCTGGCGATGCTACCCCGCGAAGCAGCGGCTTACTGCTCCAGTTCGGACTGCACGATCTCCAGTGGCACGTACACCACCGAGCAAGGCGGCATATTCGGCGGCACGGCCGGCACCAATAGCAGCAAGACGGGCGGCACCGGCCCCACCTCCACCTTGACCAACGACGGCACGATTTCCATCAGCTATTCGGCGTCGAATTACATAGGCGGCGGGGCGATCGTATTCGGCAGCGAAGGAGGGACCGGCTATGACGAGGGCACCGCGGGTGATGGGGGCGCGGTAACGGTCACCAACAACGGCTCGCTGAGCGCATTCCTGAACGGCCAGGTCAACGGCCTGTTTGTCACCGGCAAATTGCTGTACGCGGTATCCGTCGGCGGCAACGGCAGTACCGATAACAAGAACAATGACTCCAATGGTGGCCACGGCGGGGCCGGCAACACCGTCACGGTTACCAATAATGCGGCATTGAGCATGTCGGGCACGGTGTCCGCGGAAGGCTTCTTCGGCATCTTCGCCGACAGCCACGGCGGCATCGGCGGCAACCAGAACAACTCGGCCTTTGGCGACCAGTTGGGTGGCGCGGGTGGAAGTTCCGACACGGCTACCGTCAACAACTATGCCAGCATCACGCTGGGCAGCAGTTCCAGCCGTGTCCAAGGCACCGCGCTGGGCGCCGCGATCCTGTCGCAATCGGCGGGCGGCAACGGCGGCACCAACAACGGCAACGCCGGCTTCGGCGCCACTGCCGTCATCAGCAATACGGCGCCGATCAGCGTGTACTGGAACGCGACGACGCCAGGCTACCTGTTCGGCCTGGCCAGCCGCAGCGCGGGCGGCGCCGGCCTGCCCTCCACCGATAACAGCGACAACGGCGGCGCCGGCGGTTTCGCGGAATACGCCCAGGTCACCTCGTCCGGTGCCGATATCGTGCTGGACGTCACCGGCAATGCGGCGGCGGTAGGCGCGGGCATCGCAGCGCTGAGCCACGGCGGCAAAGGCGGCCAAGGTCCCGGCAGCGATCACTGGGGCGGTGGTGGTGGCGCCTCGTGGGGTTCCGAGGTCTACCTGACCGACAACGCCACGGTGACCACGCACGGTACTTCCATGTACGGCATCCTCGCGGAATCGCTCGGCGGGCTGGGCGGCGACGCCAGCAATGGCGCCGCGCTGGCTGGCACGGGCGGCGGCGGCGGTTTCGGCGGCAGCGGCGGCACGGTGTATGTGAACACGCAGGCCAACACGGGCATCACGACGTTCGGCACATACGCCGCCGCCATCGTGGGCCATTCCGTGGGCGGCGGCGGTGGCACGGGCGCGGACTTCGTCGGCGTGCTCGGCGGGTCGGGCGGCAATGGGGGCAACGGTGGTGATGCTGGCAACGTCACGATAGAGGCCGCGGGCAACATCT
>JGI25151J46595_10000435_pt1 | contig 41302 bp, 17 predicted proteins | sample AraplaMF_Col_mLB_FD_46595 | JGI IMG/M metagenome (IMG submission 46595) | reverse complement strand
TCGGTGCTGTTGAAGGATATTTCCCTGAACGGGCAATCCGAACAGGAGCAAGATGTGCTAGAGGCCATTGATATTATTTTCTAATCCCTTACCCGGCTTGGGTGTATGCCGTATTTCTCTCGGTATGCATCCTGCCGGGTGTTTTCTTCCAAATGAAAGTGAAAAATCCACCACAGGAATCTGCCGTCAAGTGCCGCCGAGTAACAATTTCGATTTAATGGAAAATCAACAAAATACTTTTTTCATATTTTTATTCTGCATTATCTATAAGATAGCGTCTATCTAACTGAAGAAGAGTGTATCGCAAGCTATTTTCGACGACAAGAATTGAGCTAGGGTTAATATAATAGAACCGTGGAAGGAAACATCTATGAAAAAAACAATATCGCACTAACACTTTCTTTAGTGTTTACTTTACTAATCGGTAATCCAACAATAAGCTTTGCCAATAATTTTTCGAATACGGTCGACAATGGAAAAGTTGAGAATGGACGAGTGCTGATTCCATTACGTGCTGTTTCAGAGAGATTCAATTCAGAAGTGATCTGGAACCAGGCAAAAAAAAGCATTACGATTATTCATGGCAATCGAGAGCTATTGCTGCATGTTAATTCTCGCACTGCTTTATTAAATAACGCTGCTTTCAAGCTTGATGTGCCAGCAAAAATTGATAAGGGAACAACTTATGTACCAGCTCGTGTTTTTGCTGAGGCCTTTGGCGGAACAGCGCTGTGGTCCGAGCAAGAACGAAAAGCAACCATTACGATCGGACTGCAACAGGTCTTTATCCTTACAGAGTCGCTCAAGCCTTTGAGAATGAGTCAGGAGAGAACAAACGTGCTTAATACAAAGTTAATTGAAGCTACCGATCTCTCAAGCTATTCGCAAATTCGAACATATTTCAGACCTTTTTTCACGGACTCATTTATAAACAAGATTATTCACATTAAAGGAATTAAAAATAACGCTATACTAACAAAAAAGGCCGATATTACCTACGACAGCACCACAGCGGCGAGAATGCACCAATCAGCTTATTTTGAAAGTGATCCTATCAATCTTGAGCTCGTTGATCGTTATGTATTTTATAAGTTTGTTGATAACCAATGGAAGGTAGATGATGTGAACGTGGGCAGACAAATAATTGAGCCATAGTACGGATTAGCAGTTCATTGATCCTCTGTTTGTATATTTTCAAATCTAAATCTGTTAGGATAAATTTTCTTGCAAAAGGTGTAGCGTTAATTACGCTACTCTTTTTTTAGCTGATTCTAGGACAAGTTCTTTTGGAAGCGTTCAAATTTTTTCAGTTTTAAGATGTGAAAAGAACGATTCAATGCATGCATTGTCAAGCAGTTTCCACGTCTAGAATGACTGCCTAGTATTCCAATCCTTGTGAGCTTGTTGCTCGTGATTGAGGAGATCCTGAATCGCGGATAGATAAACAAAGCGATCACCTGCCCGAAAATTAGGTAATGTCGGTTACCAATTTACGCAAAGGGGCTTCTTCATAATCCGATAAACACGCTTATGGTTGACATGAATCCCTTCGCGTTTCAAAGCAACAGTCATACGCAGATAGCCAAAGTACGGATGTAGTCGTTATAAGGCCATTATATGTTCTTCTGGTGACTGCTCTTGCAACCTGCGCGGTTCTGAAATCTTATTACGCCACTTATAATAATCTGCACGTGATACTTCAGCCAATTGTAAGAGTCAACCCAGGTATACCTCACGCTCATCTCCTCGATGCTTCAAACTTTTACTGGTTTGTGATGATTGACCTCCTTTAATGACCATTAGACGGATGAGCAGAAGTGACACGATCATCCACGCAGCAAACCGGATCTTAGATTTCTCGCTTTGAAATGACAGGATAATGAATACGATGCCGAAAACCAGATTCTCAGCGGTGATAATGTGCCAGACATACGTAAATGTTATCCGTGTATCCAAGGCTATATTATTCACTAAGAGCGTCGGCAGTACAGCGGATTGCCCGTTCCATGCGTGCGTAACAGCAAAAAGTATTGCAAGAACGCCGGCAATCAAACAATAATAATTCTTAATTCTTACGTCCATCACAATCCTCCTTAGTTATTTCTGGTTCCTTCTTGTGAAGATCCCGGTAAATCTCCCGAACGGACACTGCCAGCTGCTGGTCACTTTCATGATTAAAGTCTCTTAGCGTGTTAACTGCTATGTCGAGCAATTGACTGACCTTTTCAAGATGTGCGATTTTCTTGCGTGTTTCAGCTTTCTTGGCATCAAGAAATTCAGCGACCTCATGGCAATAAGCAGGATCTACACTCTGCATTCTATAGAACTGAAACTTCCCCTTGATTTCTTCTAGAGAAAAGTCCGCATACTGCATGATTTGAATATTCAACTCCAATGTCAATCGTTTTTTACTATCTTTTTGCATGCGGTATCCATGCAACTATGCTGCCCGCTACTTCAATAAAAAAATTAACAACACAGTTTAACAAAGCCTATTTAAAGAAGTAATGAAATAAGAAAGGTAATGGGTTACAATTCCAAATAAGGACTTGAATAAGGGCAACGTTAAACGCAATTCCTGATGAAAGACTATAAAAAACGACAAAACTTAGTAAGGGATGATCATCTTGAAGCATAACGATCAATTTACAGTATACGAAGGGCAGGCCAACTACATTATTAGCAATATGGAACAAGCCGTAGGGAAGTTACAGATAACGGAAGAAAGTATCAAATTTAATTCATACAAAGTGACTATGATCCAAGAATCCTTTGAAATAAGAAGAACAGATATCAAAAAAGTTGAGAAGAAAAAAACGATGTACATAATGCGAAACAAACTAAAGATTTATTTGAAGAGCGATGAGGACTATACAATATCAACATGGGAACAAGAAAAAATATATAACATATTAACTAAAGACGATAAAGGCAAAGAACAGTTGAAAGCTTATCAGGAAAGTTAGGAACTACGTATAACAACATATATTCACGCTTCGGGCCACTCGGCACTCGGGATCAGGTGGACACATCTGCGAGGCAACTGCGCTTCGCGCAGCCGGTTCGATCGGATGGCCTCGCCTATCTTTTCATACCTTAAGCCTCTCGACGTCGTGAATACAAGAACGTTATATGAAACCAATCGAAAGACTTTTAAGAAAGGGGTAATACAAAGATGATCATAAGGGAAGTAACGCAAAAAGATGCAAGTCAATTAGTTGTTTTGCATAAAAAATTAGATAAAGAAACGAAATATATGTTATTTGAGCCTAACGAAAGAGAAGTGGAGATTAGCAACCAATATTACGCGAGTGGAACTAACAGTTATGACGCATAATGATAATGGAATAAAATTATATAAGGAGATGGGATTTGAAGTAGAAATTATATAAGGAGATGGGATTTGAAGTAGAAGGGATAAAGAAAAATTCGATAATAATTGATGATAGATTTGTAGACGAGTACTACATGGCAAAGATTTATTGAGCTAACTCTGAGAAGTGGCTGGCATCATGTTTCTCATCTATTAACGCTAAAGATGAATCCTTTGNGGGGTACTTCTGAGATTTTCTAATAGTGATCGTGAAAGACAGAGACACTATTCGTTCATAATATTATTAAATATCCCATTTTTATTGGTAGTTGACTTATGAGGGGTATTATGTTATTTTTTGTTATGTATTTTTAATTAGATTAGATAGACCATGTCAGAGATAGGACTTAACTTTTGAAGTAAAATACTTAATCGTTGTTAAGGCACGTTAAGTGTTTAATTGCAAACTATGTAATATGTAGTGCGAGTGAATTCGCGCGAACGGGCGAAGCTATGCTCGTTGGCGATTTTTGAGCTTTGATGCTTCATGTATAAGAGAAAAGAGTTTAAACTTAATAATTCATTTAGAAGTAGAACTAGGCATCGATTGTTGGTCATGAACTAACAGTTTAATCCTAGTTTTTTTGCGTTAATGGACTATTTCCACAGATCTTCAGATATTACGAGGGAGGCATTTGGTAGAGAAGACAATCTGACGAACGGTCTTCTTTTTTTATTTTGGGCTCGGAATTTTGATGCATGCTTATGGTCAACGTTATACAACTACCAAACTTGTTACATTAACTAGCAATACGGTCTATGAAAAAAGAGCGGATCTGATAGGGGAAATATTAATGTGGTAGGCGAGTTGCTATTCACCGTCGTCATAGGGGCTGTAGCCTTTTTATTTCCGGTTATGTTTCCAAACTTACTTTCTTCCACGATTTAAACATATGTCTTTGTATTTCTGTACATGACGGGGCCGGTCAATGGGATTTTGAACGCATATCCGACATTGTTGCGGTGTCGCATTTTATGGAACTGTATAAAGGTGCTTTCTGCTGAAATAAAGCAGCTTCAGGCTAATGAAAGGTGGGGAATAACCGTGTTTTGGATAATTCGTTGGAATTATCCATACAAAATGTTGGGTATGTTTATGACTCAAACTGTTAACATATCCAAGTTTATTTGTGATCAGTTCAAGTATCTCTAGAAAGGGGAACTAGCCTTGATTCAAAATAATATTTTAAATCTTGTAGGAAATACACCCTTACTAAAACTTACGATGTCAGAACTTAAGCAGCTCAATATATTCGCAAAGCTGGAGATGTTTAATCCAACGGGAAGTGTGAAAGATCGAGCAGCTTCCTATATCCTTGAAAAATTGATAGAATGTGGAACTATAAACAAAGACACAGTTATCATTGAGTCTTCTTCTGGTAATTTTGGACTTGCTCTTTCGGCGGCTTGTCGTTGGTTAGGATTAAAGTTTTATTGTGTGATTGATAAAAATACAATGCCTGACAATGAGATGTTGATCTCTGCATTAAGCGATAAAGTATTCAAAATCACGGAACCAGATGAGTATGGGGGATATCTTCTAAATCGGATCAAAAAAGTAAAAGAGTTGGTAGAGAATATTCCCAACTCTTATTGGATCAACCAGTATGAGAACCCGTTAAATGCCGAGGCTTATTATCATACACTGGCTAGTGAACTAATAGAGTCTGTAAAAAAGATTGATTATGTATTCATGGGGGTGAGTTCAGGGGGTACGATAACTGGGGTTTCTAACCGTATTAAGGAGTATTTCCCTGAATCGCGAATTATAGCTGTTGATATTTATGGTTCGGTAATTTTCGGGTCACAACCTAGAAAAAGGAGTATTCCGGGAATTGGATCTAGCAAGTACCCATTGATACTTAATAAGGCCAAAATTGATGATCATGTAATGGTTAGTGAGTTGGAGACGGTTAATATGTGCCAGCGTTTGCTAAAGGAATATTTTATTTTGGCAGGGGGGTCTTCGGGGTCTGTAATGTCAGCTATCTTAAAGTACTTCACACAAAATTTACCCGATCGCGAAATCAATGTAGTTACAGTTTTCCCGGATCGTGGAGATCGATATACAAGCACTATCTACAACCCGGATTGGAAATTGACTAGTGAGAAGGAGATTGAACACGTTATATCTAAATGAGAAGGAACTTATAAGCATAGGAATGGAGGGTGAGCCATATAACTTCTCAATCAATCGGAACTATTGGGACAGGCACGATGGCAAAAGTTTAGCAGCAGACTGCATACTTCCTCTATCACAAAAAAATGGCTTATGCCGGGAGATTAGATTGTAAAAGAACGATCTGCAGTTGAAAGAGTCAATGCGTAGGACTATCAATACAGGAGCATATACTTCGCCCATCATCATGCACAAGTAGCATTGTCAAAGAAGATAAGTATTGTTAACCAGGAAAAGGGTTCTGTTCTGAACCGAGTCCCCTATCTGCAGCTTCCAGTTTTTCCATCAAGCATCGAAATTCTCAAGCGAGATTTGTGTATTATTCCCAGGGCTTCTCGATGATTTTGTCTTTGAAGCTATCCATAAAAAATGGAGGATGATGACAATGGTGTTAGTTATTGCAAAAGTTATTGCATACTTCTTCCTTTGGACGCTGTACTCGTACAGCGTACATCGGCTAGCACATATTCCCCATAAGAAAAATTTCTTATATAAAATTCATATCGTACATCACCGTGTCAAATATGGGGATTCGAATTGGCCCGAGTTTTCAAATTATTTCTTCTGGTTCGGAAGTTTTAAGGCTTCGCTGGATATTTGGCTTACTCTGACGTTACCCTTAATTGTCCTCGTCTTCATCGACCCGGTTCCAGGGGGCATATTGTTAGGATTTCATTATGTTTATGAAGTGTTTTTGGCTGGCAAGGTAGTCGATCACAATCCAAGGATAAGGGGTATCATCACCCGATGGCTGTCGATCGGCGCCTACCATTTAAAGCATCATGATCTATATAAGTGCAACTACTCTTTTTTCATTACCTTGTGGGATCATATCTTTCAAACAACCGACAAGAAATTTTTGGGGGTACGAGGTGCGAAGGGGAGAAGAGAAAATCTTGATGAGAGATACTGACCAAAAAATAACTGCTCATATTTCCGCCTTTTAAAGCAGGCAGTTATTTTGCCGCCTAATGCTGTACCATGAACTCGGTATTAATTCTGCTTAATAATGTCTTAGGTCATCTGTCATTCCAGACGTTATATTCTAGAAGTTAACCGGCAGGAACTCGCGCCTATTCTGATAAGGAAAGGTTTGAAAATTCGTGATCATACCTCATTATGCTGATTATCATTATCCGCTAAGTCATCCTCAGAAGAGAATCTGGTATACCGAAAAACTATATCCCAATACTAATATTCATCATATTTGTGGTATCGCAAATATCTATGGACAGATAGACGCGGATATGTTGATGCAGTCGATTCGGTCGGTCATCGCTGGCAATCAGGTATTTCGGTTAGTCATCTCAGAGGAAGATGACGACCCCATGCAGACCGTATCCAAGGATGGTAAGCACGGGCTGCAGTTTACGGATTTTAGCACAAAAGCCAACCCACAACAAGTGTGGGATCAATGGTTGCAAAATCAACTTCGTCTGCCGCTTTCGCTAGATGGACAACAACCCCTTTATCGATTTGAAGTGTACCGGCTAGATGAGAAACATTACGGTATTTTTGCCAAGATACATCATTTGATTTTTGACGGCTGGTCGCTTCCACTCCTGACGGCAGAGATTTGCAACCATTATGAGCGGTTATTTCGCGGCGAGGATGATGCGATACAGGAAGATCAAACGTATTTACAGTTGATAAATCAAGAACAGAAATATGCACAATCTCCTCGTTTTGCGAAGGACCGTGCTTATTGGTACGAAAAGTTTCAGACGATTCCTGAGCCTGTTTTTCATATGGGCTCCGACCGACTTGAAGCGCAGCGGGCATCCTATGCGCTGGACAGGGAAATCACTTCGTCCATACATGATTGGACACAAAAATATAACTGTTCACTGAACGATTATTTTGTTCTATTAATGAACCTCTACATATTCAAAATGTATGGTCAGACAGATGTAACGATAGGTTTGCCTGTATACAACCGTTCCGGTCCAGCAGATAAACAAACTATTGGCATGTATACAAGCACAATGCCCGTACCGTTCCATATTCAACCGGAGGCTGCGGTGTTGGAGCTGTTATCCGCTGTCAAGCGCGAAATTCGCACCGGTTATGTTCACCAGAAGTATCCGTTCGACTTGTTGATGCAGGATTTACAGTTGAAGAAAAGAGGCTACGAATCCTTGTTCCAACTGTCGGTCAATTATTATCCATTTGTACCGAGCAATCAATTACTTAATCAGCCATTCGAGGTCATACAATTGCATTCGGGCTATCAACAGCTTCCATTGCAGTTGGTGATAAAGGAATGGGCAGAAGGAGAGTTGATGCTGGAATTTGATTATCGATGCGCCATATTCAGCAAACAGGATATAGATCTAATGTTTGATAGAATAATGAGGATCGCTACGCAAATCATGAATCATCCGCAACTGATGATTCAGCAAATTTCACTTTTATCGGAAGACGAGCGGTATAGGTTGTTGGTTGAATTTAACGATACAACGCAATCGTATCCCGCAAACCACAATGTTGTGGAGCTGTTTGAACAACAAGTGCAATTAACGCCGGAACGCATAGCTATCAGTATGTATACCAAGACATGGAACTATCAGGAACTGCATCGGCAGGTTCTGCGACTAAGTGTACGCTTGCGGCAGCTTGGCATAGGTTCCGGGCACAAGGTGGGTGTGTACGGAACGCATTCGATGGAGCTGGTGGCCGGAGTGCTGGCTATTTTGAAAGTCGGAGCTGCCTATGTGCCTATCGATCATGCATATCCAAGCCGACGTATTAATGATATTTTGCAAGATAGCACCCTAAACTGTATGGTACTGAATCGGGAACTGCCAACGGATGTGGATTACAGCGGGACTATTCTTTGGCCGGAGCAACAGGATGAAGATGACGCAGCAGTTTGGAACATTACCGGACCGTCGGCAGGTCCGAGTGAACTTGCTTACATGATTTATACTTCCGGTTCAACCGGCAAGCCGAAGGGCGTTATGATCGAACACAGCAATCTGACGAATTACATCTGGTGGGCTCATAAGGTTTACGTGCGGCAAACACCGGAAGTCTTCGCTTTATATTCTTCATTGTCATTTGATTTGACGGTTACGTCTATCTTTACACCGTTAATAGGTGGGCATGAGCTGAGAATTTATAGTGAATCAGACCATGGTTTTGTATTGTATGATATCTTGCGAGATAACAAGGTTACTGTACTGAAACTGACGCCTGCGCATTTGTCTTTACTACGTGAGCAATCGTATACACAGAGCTCTATACGCACTCTGATCGTAGGCGGTGAGAATCTGAACACCTCAATCGCCAAGGAAATAAATGATTGCTTCGGTGCAAATATTCATATTTATAATGAATACGGTCCGACGGAAGCTACGGTAGGCTGTATGATTCATAAATATGACCCCCTAGAGGATACTGACGTTTCTGTACCGATCGGCAAGCCGGCGGCTAATGTGCAGTTGTATGTGCTGGATGAGCATTTGCAGCCTGTACCGACAGGCTGCATTGGAGAATTGTTCATATCAGGTGAAGGAGTGGCAAGAGGTTACTGGAACCGGGAGCAATTGTCGGAAGCAGCCTTTGTACCAAATCCGTTTCTTTCGCAGCAAAAGATGTATCGGACAGGCGATTTGGTCCGTTTTACGGAGCGCAATCATCTGGAATACATGGGCCGCAAAGACCGTCAGGTCAAATTGAATGGGTACCGTATTGAAATAGGTGAAATCGAAACGGCATTATTGGAAATTGATGAAATTTCCAATGCAGCCGTGCTGGGATACCGGATGAACGATGCGGAGCATACCGATCAACAGACTGTAAATGCAGTGAAGAGTGACCAACGAAGTAAGCTTTGCGCCTATCTGATAATGAAAACGCCTGTAGAACTGGCAATGATCAAAACAAAACTTGCCGCCAAGTTGCCGTTGTATATGATTCCACAGCTAATTGAAGTGAACGAAATCCCGTTAACGATTAATGGGAAAATCGATTTTTCCAAATTACCAGTGCCGATAATGGAGCTAGAAGTATCTGTGGAGTCAAACAAGGACGAGCTTCAGTATCTGTATTCAGTGGAACAACAGTTGTTAACCGACACGCTGCAACAGCTTTTGAATATTCCGGTTGTACGATTGGAGCACGAGTTTTTTCAATTAGGTGGCGATTCCATTAAGGCGATTCAGCTATCTTCCAGAATGAAAACAGCAGGATATGTCCTAAAGGTCAACGATATTCTGACATATTCGCGAATCGGCGATATGGTGGCTTACCTTGTCAAAGATAAAGGCGCAGACCAGGAAGATCGTCATCGAATAGCGGAGGGGGTCTTGAAGCGTTCTCCCATACACGAATGGTTTTTTGATCAGCAATTGACTCAGCAGGATTATTATCATCAATCGGTACTATTGTCGCTGGATGCCTCGGTTACATTGGANATGATAGAATCGGGCCTGCAAGCGCTAATTGTTCANCATGACAGTTTGAGATTAAATCTGAATGATGATCGTGTTCTTTTTTATAATCCTGTTCATCTGGATCTTCCTCTTCAAGTGCAACAACTGGATTTGTCATCCTTGTCGTATGATCAGCAGCTGGAAAGGATCGAAGCGGCGGGCAGTACATTAAAATCGTCATTTGACTTGCAGTCTGATCTGCTGTTCAAGGCGATTTTTTTTGAACTCGGGAGTCAAGGCGCAAGGTTGCTGCTAACAGCACATCACNTAGTAGTTGATGGTNTTTCTTGGCGTATCTTACTGGAGGACTTGATTACCATCTTAACGGCAAAGAAAGACGGTCGTGAAGCTGTACTGCCAGCTAAAACATCATCCTACCAGCAATGGACAGAGGAATTGGAACACTATGCTGCTTCGTTAACTTCCACAAGCATATCTTACTGGATCGAAATATTTGATGACTGGAGTGGAGGAAACGCACCGAACATCCGAGCGGTGGAAAATCGCCACACAGCTACCGTGACCAAACAGTTAAGCGCAGATTGGACGAGTCAATGGCTGCTTCGCGCCAATTCCGCGTATCACACGGAACCAGTTGATCTGCTAATTATCGCACTAGCACAGGTAGTGCAACAACTGGATACTGGTTCTTGCATTCTGCTGGAGCTGGAGGGGCATGGAAGAGAGAGGTTTAGCGAGGCTGTGGATGTATCTCGAACGGTAGGTTGGTTCACAAGCATTTTCCCAGTTCGGATTGAACTGCCTGCCGCTGATCTAGAGCAGCAGATCAAACTAGTCAAGGAACAGCTACGCAGTGTGCCGAATAAAGGTTTCGATTATTTGATAAGTCGGCATTTACAGCCTTCATCCATTCTTTCAATGTTAGAATCACCAATCGGGCAGATGATCCGATTTAATTATCTTGGTGATTTTGTTGCCTTGTCCGCTCCTGGTCTGTTTGCACTGGCGGAAGAACAGACCGGTCATAATAATGGGCTGGTCAATGCCTTTTCGGTCCGACTGGATGTTAATGCGATGACAATTGGAGGCCAGCTTCGCCTTTCGGTGACTTACGTAAAAGAACACTTTACTACGGAAGCGATGGATCAGCTAATTCATGCCTGGCATGACCAGTTGATTGCCATTATCACACACTGCACAGCCCGGCAGTCGGCAACATATACGCCCTCTGATTTTGAGACGATCGGGCTGGATCAAGCAGAGCTGGATTCTTTGTTAATAGACTGATTAAATTTGTATATAGAAAGGAATACTTCCATGTCAAACAACTCGTACTACAAGGAAAAATTTGAGAATCTGGAAATGTACCAACGCTTGATTCAGTATTGGAGTATTTTGTTTGATAGACGTGAATCAATGAACATATTGGATAATATGAACTTTAATGTTCATCTCTTTCCAGAAATCTTCACCATGGACGAAATTTCTGCTTTGCATCAGATAGAGCCGGGTTACACATCTCCCGACGGTTATACCGAGATGAATGCGTTGATCCGTAGACTGGAGCTGGCAAGACTGTTACAGAATGCCCCCCAGCGGGCGGATATTAGCCACAGGCTGGTAGAGCAAGCCGGTATAGGCTGCGGGAACGGCTGCACCAATGTGATGAACGGTGTTATTAATTCAATTTTGAAATTAAAACAAGTTGAAAAAGGGCTGGAGCATCCGGAAGTGATTCTGATTTTGCCCAACTATACGGTCTATGCAGCCCAACTGTCGAATCTGAACGACAAGGCAACCTCTAAATACGTATATACACAACGAGAGAATAATTATCTGCCCACCAGTTGCGAGATTCGTAATGCGATTACACCCTCTACAGTCGCGGTAATCATCACCTACCCTAACAATCCTGCCCAATCTACCTATGAGGGCGAGAATGTAAGGGAGTTGCAGCAGATCGTAGAATTATGCCAGGCCAATGAGATTTTCTTGGTGGTAGATAATATCTACCAGGACTTGATCTTCCCTAAAAGCCGCGGCTTTACAGAAATTTTTAATCTGACGGATAAGCTTGATTACGTGATTAAAGTATATGGTTGTTCCAAAGATACACCGTTTTATTCCGGTTTCCGTACGGGATACTGGTTTGGTGATCCGCGGATTGACGAGAAATACAAATATTTTATTTCATCGATGGAAAATAGCATGAATACCCACTCGTTGGTCTATTTTGCGCTCAATCTGTATTTCAAATATAAGCTGCTTACCGGAGAAGAACCGGCGCTGGAGGATATGAAATTATTTGACCAGGGATTATTCGGCTGGAGTCAGAATGTGGATGAACATCTATTGTTTAAAAAAATGCAGGAGCTTAAGCTGTTTGCGAAATATCAATCCCGCATTCAGCTTTCGGATAACATACAGGCCGATGCGCTTCGACGTGTGACCGAGTATGTGAAAGGATCGAAAGTCTTTGTAGATTATACCAATCAACAGATTGGCAATGTATTCTTCATTAAAGTGAATCCCGAGTACCGGTTTGACAATGATGATGAATTCTTCAAGAAGCTGTTTTATGAAGTGAACTGTGGCATTCTTCCCGGCAATGTATTTGGTATTTTGCAACGGCCTGATGAAATTTGGTTCCGTATTACACTGATTCATGACCGTGTGGACAATATTATTCGCTATCTAAGCAAGATCGAAGACGTTTTTGCCCATTCAGCAATTATTTAATCACGCAAACATACGGGAGGTTAGTATGGCCCAAAAGGTAAACAATCAGAACATTGAAGATATTATTGCGCTGTCGCCTACACAGGAAGGCATTTTGTTTCATTGTTTAAAAGAACCAGAGGTGCCGCTCTATTTGAGTCAAGTGGCATTGCATATTACCGGTGAACTGGATGCAGAAATATTGCAGAAGGCGCTGAATTGGATGGCAGTGGATAATGACTGTCTTCGCTCTGTCATTCGCTGGGAGAATCTAAGTCAGCCTGTTCAAATCGTATTAAAGCAGCAAAAGTTGATCCTGAGCCAAGAGGATCTGTCCACCTTGTCTCCGGCCGATACAGAAACCAGGTTGAGTGAAATTGGACGTCGTGAGCAGAATAACGGCTTCGATCTCACAAAAGGTCCGCTGCTGAGGACTGTATTGTGCAAGAAAGATGCGAATAGCTACACCATACTAGTGCAATTTCATCACATTATACTGGATGGCTGGTCATTGGGACTGTTTTTGAGTGAATGGCTGCAAACCTATGAATTGCTACTACATGATCAACATGTAACCCGCAGCAGTAAGCCTGCCTATAAGGCGTACATCAAATGGCTGCAACAATATGATCATGAGCAGGCTCGCCAATTTTGGCAGACCGAATTGGAATCTTTAAGCTCGTATACGAAACTGCCGTATGCGCAGCAGACGAGAACACAGGGTGGCGATATTCATAAGGTAGAAATCGATCTTCATAGCATTTTTCCTCAAGTAGAGGAATTCTCGAGAGCGTATAGCGTATCGGCCAGTTCTATAATGAATGCTGCTTGGGCACTTCTCTTGCAACGGTACAACGACAGTAATGAGGTCGTGTATGGCCTGACCGTTTCAGGCCGCCCGGATGTACTGCCTCAGGTGGAGCGGATGATAGGGTTGTTCATCAATACCATTCCTGTCATTGTAAGTGAAGCTGGTGATTTGTCGATAATTGATTATATTCGACACATACATAATAAGCTAATTCACTATAAAAAGTCCGAAAATCTACCACTAAGCGATATTCAAAGTATTTCCCGGATGAAAGGCACGGAGACGCTTTTCAACCATATTCTGGTATTTGAAAACTACCCTCTGGATATGCAATTGCTGCAGGGCTCTTTTAGCAGCTTCAACATTATCGGATATGAAGAATACGAGGTTAATCATTACGATTTGACCGTATCCTTCCTGTTGGCTGGAAGGCCGATGATGAAGCTGGAATATCATTCTGATCTGTTCGAACAATGGATCGTTCACAAGATGGGAGAGCATTTTATTTCGATATTGCAACAATTCATGAATCAGGCTGAACTGCCGGTTGCTGGAGTGGAGCTATTGACGGAAGTTGAGAAACAACAACTGCTGGTGGAGTTCAACCAGACGGATCGAATGGACCTGAAGCAGGACAAAACCGTATATCAATTTTTTGTTGAGCAGTCCCAAGCCACGCCCGAATATACGGCTGTGGTCTTTCAAGAAAGCAGGCTGACTTATTGTGAGCTGGCCCAACAGGCAGAGCGGCTGGCTGGTTTTTTGCGTGATCGGGGAGCAGGCGAGGGCAGGATTATCGCTTTGCTGATGGACTGGTCGACGGATTTGATTACCGCCATTATGGGAGTGCTTGGTTCGGGGAGTGCTTATTTGCCGATTGATCCAAGTTATCCGGAGGAACGTATTCGTTATATTGTCGAAAGTAGCAAGGTTAGCATTATTGTAACCATGGAGCAGTACCAGGAGGTTGCTGCTGCGATGGTTAGGACTACAGTAGTGCTGGAGCAGGGCGACTGCCGGCTAGTTGAGAATACTGCCGCCGGTCAATCAGTTGGAGCAGATCATGAGGGCGTTGATTTTCCACTGGCGTATGTCATTTATACATCTGGTTCAACTGGTACGCCCAAAGGTGTAATGATTGATCAGCGTTCTTTCACTGAATTTATATTATGGACGCTAGAAGAATATGATCATACCCCAGGCTATCAGGTGCTGTTGTCCAATTCCTACGCATTTGACAGTTCCATTCAGCAGATTTTCTCGCCGCTTGTTTCAGGTGGAACACTGCACTTGCTTCATCCAGACGTACGCAAGAATGCCGACCAGTATATGGACTACTTGCAGAAACACCGGATTAACAGTATTGATGAAATACCAGTGCTGATGAATATGCTGGTGGAGCAAGCAGAAGAACGGAGCGAGCGCCCTGTATTGCCTGATCTGACCTCATTGTCTCTGGGCAGCGAATATGTGCCGATCAGTCTGGTGCGCAAATGTCGCGAGATATTGAATCCTACCGGGAAAATTATTAACGGTTACGGCCCTGCGGAGACAACGGTAGAAACAAGCACCTATCATTTTGACGGTAATTCTGAGCATGAGATTTCATTGATAGGCAAACCGCGTTCTAATCTAAAAATATATATAGTGGACCGGAACAACCGCCTGTGCCCGATCGGCATTCCCGGTGAAATTTGTGTTAGCGGCACAGGGCTGTCGCGCGGATATTTGGGCCAGCCGGAACTCACAGCCGAGCGCTTCATTCCGAATCCGTTCAGCGATATTCCTGGAGATAAAATGTACAAAACCGGTGATGTGGGCCAGTGGCAAAAAGACGGCAATTTACAGTACCTCGGTCGTGTGGATAATCAGGTTAAAATCCGCGGTTATCGGGTAGAAATCGGAGAAATTGAAGAAGCATTGCTACAGCACCCGCAAATTCAGGATGCAGTAGTCGTGCTGCAGGGAAAAGCTCTGAATAACCCTGTATTATGCGCTTTTCTTAAATCTCGAACAGAGCCATCAACAGCGGAATTGCGGCAGTTCTTAGCGGATAAGCTGCCGAGTTATATGATCCCCTCCTTTTACCAATACAGTGAAGCCTATCCGTTATCACCGAACGGTAAAATTAATCGCAAAGCATTGGAAAACACTGAAATTGTTCGCACGGGTGAAGACTACAGCGAACCGCGTCATGAATTGGATCAGAAGCTGGTTGATATCTGGAAGAATGTGCTGAACCTCTCCCATGTTGGGATTCAGTCCAACTTTTTTGAACTTGGCGGAAATTCAATTCAGATTATGCGGCTGTACAACCTGCTAAAAAAAGAACTGCCTGAAATAAAACTAGAAATCAGTGATCTGTTTTCCTACAACACTATTGCTCAACTGGCAGATTATATTATGCAGCCAGCTGATGACATTCTTTCGGAACCCGAGAATAAAGATCGATTGGAACAATCTGTGCAACCGGGCGAGGGTAAGGAAACTTCGAAGGCCGGGCAGGATATTGCCATCATTGGTATCGGAATCCACCTGCCCGAAATAGATGGTCCGGACCAATTCTGGGATATGCTAGTGAACGGTCAAACGACCATCAGGGAAATTCCCTCATCCAGAAAATTGTTGGACCCTACCGGTTATAGGGATAAAAATTATTTGCGCTACGGTTATCTTGAAGGGATCGATGAATTTGACCCGCAGTTTTTCGGTATTTCACCAAAACTGGCCAAATCAATGGACCCTAACCAACGTATCATGTTGGAAACGGCCTACCATACGCTAGAAGATGCCGGTTATACACGCGAAGAACTGCATAATCGTCCGGTTGGTGTTTTTATGGCAGGAATAATTCCGACGTATTATCAACACCTGAATCTAAAAATAGATGAGTTAATGTCAAGCAATTTGCCTGCTAATCTGGCGGGAAGATTATCGTACCATTTCGGTTTCAATGGCCCTTCCATGGTGATTGAAACGGCTTGTTCGTCTTCGTTGACAGCGGTGCATACAGCAGTACAGGCTTTACGAAACGGAGAGTGTGAGCTGGCACTTGCCGGCGGCATCCATCTGGATATTGAGCCGATTGAGCGTGAACTTGCTATGGAATCTAATATTGTTTCACCTAGCGAGTGCTGTCGGGCATTCAGCGAACAGGCGGACGGAACAATCGGTGGAGAGGGCAGCGTATGTATTCTTCTGAAGCCATTGGAGCAAGCGGTACGTCATAACGATCGTGTATATGCAGTCATTAAAGGCAGCGCTATTACTCAAGACGGTGCAAGATCGAACGGCATCACTGCCCCAAGTCCTGATGCCCAGGCTGAAACCTTATTAAAAGCTTGGAGCAACGCTAATATTGATCCAACAACGATCTCTTATATCGAAGCGCACGGAACAGGAACCCGTTTGGGCGATCCGATTGAAATCAAAGGAATTCAAAAAGCATTTATGCAGTATACGGATCGTAAGCAGTTCATCCGACTCGGTTCGCTCAAGTCCAATGTAGGTCACCTTGACAGCGCGGCGGGATTGGCTGGACTAGTCAAGACGGCGCTGAGTTTGCAGCATAATGAGTTGCCAGCTTCACTCCATGCCACACCACTAAATTCGTTAATTCCATTTGAACAGACACCTGTCCTTGTAAACGGTACATTAAGTTCTTGGCAGTCAGTCGCTGGAGAGCCGCTTCGTGCCGGTGTGAGTTCATTTGGGCTGAGTGGTACGAATGTGCATATAATTCTGGAGAAATTCGAACCTCAATCGGTGTTGGACGGTCCACAGAATGGACCTGATCCGGATCAAGTGCAGCAGATCCCGTATCTGTTCACCTTATCAGGTTCAACTCCTGCAATTGTACAACGAAAGATAGACGGACTGCGGCAGCATCTTATGCATAATCATCAAGCTGCCCTTGCGGATATAAGCTATACGTTGAACTGCCGGCGCAGTCAGGATAATTATCGGTTCGCTGTGGTCGCTCATACTCGAAAGGAACTCATCGAACGGCTGGAACAGGCTGCTGAAATTCACGCCCGCCATGGACAAACAGAGGCAAGGGCCAGTCTGTGGCTGCAAGATTATATTCCGGGTGCAGAGCGGCTTTACGATCAATTAGTCCTGACAGGCTGGATAAACCGTGAGCAACGAGCGCAATACGATGAGTATATTGCTGCTTCAAGTGATGACCCGCAGCTTCGGGCCAGAGCGATCTATGCTTCATTTCTGTACGCTATCGTCAGTCTATTGCAGGCAACAGGACTGAACTATGAGCTGAGTGGAATCGGCATTGGAGCAGCGGTCTCTACTGTTATGCAGAATAAAGGAACACTGGCAAATGTTACAGATGCCGCGTTGCATACGAGCTTAGCACAATACAATACGAATATGAATGAACAGCAATGGTTTGCACATAGAGGCATCCTGCTGACTGCAGGCGCAATACCCATTCATCAGCTTCTTGACACAGCATCCCAATCCGCCGAGGGTTCGTGCATCCCTCCCCAGCAATGGGAAGCAGATGTGTTCGGTTTCACACAGGGGGATCACCAGTTGCTGACGGTACTGTCACATCTGTACAAAGCAGGCTGGAACCTTGATTTGACACCAATTCAGACGGGCAATGTTGTTTCCTTGCCTGTCTATCCATTCGAACGCAAATCATACTGGTTCGATATGAACACGACAAAGCGCAAAGCGCTTGAAGTTCGTCATCAAGAACAAAAGGAAACAGGTGCCGTAACCAGTGAACTGCTGCATCGGCTGTATTGGAAACCGACTCAGCTTCAGCGTGAGCGCAAGCATTTATTACAGGGCGTCTTGCTGATAGTTGGCGAACACTCTGACTGGCAGGAACAACTGGCGAATAAATTCCGCGGTGAGGGCATGGATGTTGTACAAATGTATTTCAGCCCTCAATATCGTCAGTTAGAGCGGCAGGTCTATGAAGTGAATATAAATGAAGAAGATCAAATCGCCGACGTATTGAAGCAATTAAGAGACAGCGGCCAAATTGTCAATACATGCATTCATATCTCATCCAGTCAACCGTTGCAGGATCGGATGGTTACCGACAGGAAGCAGTTGTCTGCGGTGGTTGACGGGATACTCGCACCTGCCTGGTATTTGACGAGGCAGCTTGCGCTGCATACGGCTGCCACACCGGCGCGGTTGTTCCATATTACTAGAAATGCGGACAAGGTTGCATCTGGAGATGCCATTGTTGACCCGCTGCAAAGTTTTATCGTATCTCTAAATCGCAGCGCCAATCATGAATATCCGTTACTGGAGTCGCGTTGCATTGACCTGGAAGCGTCGGAGTGGGCGAAGGATGTCTCATTACAGCATATTTATAACGAAGTATGCTGGCATGATGAAACGAAAGAAGTGGCCTACCGGCATGCCACTCGTTATGTTCGGTATTTGAAAGAATCTGTTCCTTCCAAGACAAAGCGGGAGTTGTTTCGCAATGATGGTGTCTACTTGGTTACAGGCGGAACCGGAGGCATAGCGACAGAAATATGCCGTGCGATCGCAAGCAAATATCGTGCCACCTTCGTGCTGCTGGGACGTACCCGCGAAGAGAATATGAGCCAGCGTCAGCTTGCCGATATTCGTGCCCTGGCGGAGCTAGGCGCTGATGTACAGTATTTTGCGGTTAATATTGCAGAACGCAATGAGTTGGAGTCAACCGTTGAGCGAATCTCCACCCAATACGGCAACGTCGACGGGGTTATTCATGCAGCAGGTGTACTAGGGAAGCGGGTTTCGCTGCTAGAGGCAAGTATGGAAGATTATCAGGATGTATATGAAGCTAAAGTCTATGGGACGGTACTTCTGGATATGCTGCTGCGTGAACATATGGTTGATTTTTTTATGACCTTCTCCTCTGTAGACGCTATATTGTCAGAGAAAAATCTGGGACCCTATACTAGTGCTAATCATTTTATGGATCAATATGCGTTGCAACAAAGACAGCTTGGCCGGCAGTTTATTTCTATTCAGTGGGGAGGATGGCAATTTACCGGGATGGGAAGCAAGAACGAAGAGCTGCAGTCCTCCCATATTCATGAAATTGCCCGTTTATCTCCACTTATTCTGGGTTATGACCGCAAGCAGGGGATTGGGGCATTTTGGACGATTACCGGTGCGCGGTCCAGTCATTTAATGGTGACTGGATTGGATGAGCAGGATTTGCAGGCGCTGGACAAGCAGGCGTATTTCAAACTGGAGCCCGATCTTAGGAAAAGGATGAATGCCTCATCTGCCAAACCATCCATAGCGGATATCAGCCTAGAGAGTATTGAGTCTACGGTTGCGCGTGTCTGGACCGAAATGTTGGAGATGGAGCAGGCTCCAGATGTGAACGAGAATTATTTCTCCATCGGTGGCGATTCGATTCTTGGAATTGATATTACTGTGCAGTTGTCGCAAATCTATCAGTTGCAGCTAGATGCGAACACGCTATTCCGCTATGATACGATTCGGTCATTAAGTAGATTTATCCATGAACAACTCCAAGATGTTAAGCCGGCATCCAAAATTCGGTCTTCCATTCCGAAAGCTGTTCCGATGAATCAGGAATAAGAAACTGCATGAAAGGAAGTTTTGCGATGAATATTTCTACTCAATCGACAACTAATCAATATGAATTATCACATACGCAAAAACGATTTTGGTTCCTGGACAAGCTTGATTTTTCCGATGATCCATCAGCTCGCGCAATGTCCCATGTGTCTACTGTATTTACACTGGTCGGCCCACTGGACGTAGGGCTGTTTAAACAGACAGTACAGGATCTGGCGAAACGGCATGCTGCTCTTCGTACCAGTTATCGGGATCAGGACGGCTCGCCGCTGCAGCTCGTTTTTCACGATATTCAAATTCCGGTTGCGATCTATGATATTTCGGCTGATGATTCGCGTGAGCGGCTGGAGCATAGAATACAGGAGGAATTGAATACACCGTTCGATTTGCAGCAGGCCCCGTTGATTCGGTTCACCTTGTATAAGTTATCCGCGGACAAACATATCTGCATGATCGTCGCTCATCACAGCATCGTCGATGGGCTATCGATCGACATTATACTGTCCGAACTGATGGTGATTTACAAGGCGCATGTTACCCAGGTTCCGCCTGTACTACCAGAGCTTGATATTCAGTACAGCGACTATGCTCATTGGCATAACGGTATGCTGACGGGCGGTGAATTGGCGGACCAGCGTCAATTCTGGGCTGACTATTTGGCTGGGGAACTGCTCGATCTGAACTTCCCGCTGGACTATCAACGTCCAGCGGAACGAACCTATACCGGAGCGGCCGTACCGCTGGTTATTGGCGAGGAATTGTTTGTGCCGCTCAAAAAAACATGTGAGCAGTTGGATGTGAGTCTGTACATGTTTTTATTAGGAATTATGAATGTGTTGCTCGCCAAATATACACGGAATCAGGACATCATTGTCGGGACTTCTTTATCAGGCCGATTTCATCCCGATTTGAACGGAATGATCGGCAGCTTCATCAATACACTACCGGTGCGTAATCAGATAAATGGAGAAGAGCCTTTCAGCGTATTTGTCAAACGAATCAAAGAAAATGTGCTAAATATTCAGGAAAATCAGGCATATCCGTTCGATATGATCGTCCATGATCTGGGGGCGGATCGCAATAATAGTCATCATCCCGTATATGATGTTGTGTTTGAAATGCATACACTGCATGCAGACAGCAAAGCTGTACGCGAAATATCGCCAGGATTGTTTTTGTCATTTGAACATTCGCTTCAACCTATCCGTTATTCTGTATTTGATTTTATATTTGAGCTTTATCAAAAGGAAGGGCAGATTGAAGGCTATATTCAATATGCCACCCACCTGTTTGAATCGTCTTCAATGGAACGGTTAAGCTGTAATTTTTTACAACTGGTCCAGCAGGCCATCCAGAATCCAACGATACTTGTTAGCGAAATGGATATGCTGTCGGAGCCTGAGCGCACACAGGTGATGGAAGATTTCAATCAGGTGTCTGTTGATTTCCCGGTACATACGCCATTTCCTATACTGTTTGAACAGCAGGTTGTACGTACGCCGAATCATATTGCGGCCTCTTACGACGGAGAGCAATTATCGTATAGAGAATTAAATGAGCGTGCGAACCGTTTGGCGCATTTTTTACGCAGCCGCGGTATAAAGTCAGGGCAATTTGTTGCTGTTATGTGTGAGCGCAATCTTGACTGGCTGACCTCGCTGCTGGCAATTCTCAAGAGTGGTGCAGCCTATGTGCCGATTGATCCGAATGTGCCGGATGAACGCGCAACTTATATCTTACAGGACTGCGCTGCACAGCTTCTGATTACTCAGAATCAACTGCTGGAACGCGTGAGCAGACTGGATACGGTTGCAAGCCTTTCTGTGCTGTGTGTGAATATGCCGATAGGGGAAGGGCCATTATGGCCGCAGCAACATGAGCTGATCACCAGCGAGTGTCTGGCTGATTTCCCGGTAACTGACGGGGAGGACGATCCCTCAGCCGAACGGCTTGCTTATATGATCTACACTTCCGGTTCAACCGGTACGCCCAAAGGTGCACTCGTACGCCATAATGGCATGATCAATCATCTGTACGCCAAAATTTATAGCTTGCAACTGAGTGAACGCGATATTGTAGCACAAAATGCTTCGATCAGTTTCGATGTCTCTATCTGGCAATCGCTTGTTGCGCTGCTGGTCGGCGGACAGACATCCATTGTTTCCTTTGAGGCGGGTCGGGATCAAGCGTTATTGTTGCAGTATATAAAAAATCATCAGATTACAGTTATCGAGACCGTTCCTTCATTGCTGTTTGCTTTCTTGGATACGATGGAAAGTATGCCTGCTTCCGAACGTTCCTTGCCCTCCTTGCGCTGGATGATTGCCAACGGGGAAGAGCTGCCTGGCAAACTGGTCAAAAGCTGGTTTACCATGCTCCCGGATATACCGTTGATTAATGCCTATGGACCTACGGAATGTTCGGATGATGTAACCCAGTATACGATGCGCAGTGATGTTCAGGATGAATCTGACTTGACACATAAGCGCATTCCTGTAGGCAAACCACTTCCTAACATGCGTCTGTATGTGGTGGACCAATTTCATAAGCCAGTCCCGGTAGGGGTAAAGGGTGAAATATGGATTTCCGGAATTGGCGTTGGAGCCGGTTACTGGCATAATGACGAGCTGACCCACAGCAAGTTCATTGCCAATCCGTTTGCCAACCACGAACATGAGCGCATTGTTTATCGGACAGGTGATTTGGGATGTTGGTTGCCGAATGGCAATCTGGAATTTTCCAGCCGGATCGATCATCAGGTCAAGGTACGCGGTTTCCGTATTGAGCTTGGTGAGGTAGAGGCGGTAATCAACCGTCATCCAGGGATAGACGAAGCGGCGGTGATTGCGAGAAAGCAAGGAAATGGCGACTCGATGCTGGTTACCTTTTATACAAGCAAGGAGCGTTTGGAGCCGGGACAATTGCGGACTTATTTGCAGGAGAAGCTCCCCTATTATATGGTTCCAGCGCAGTTAATCAGCATTGAGCAAATGCCGCTACTGACCAGCGAGAAAATTGACCGCAAAACATTGCAGTCATGGGCGAACGAGTATATCGCATCCGCACCATCCAAACCGGCAACATGGTCTACCCCGACAGAGCGGGAACTTTCCTTCTTATGGGCAGAGATCCTGGAATTAAAGCAAGTGGATGCACAGGATCATTTCTTTCATCTGGGGGGGCATTCCATCAGTGCAGTCAAACTGGTAAACCGGATTCGGAAGCAGTTTGGTATCAGTATGGCACTCCAGCAAATTTTCACGACCCCGGTATTGCATGAACTGGCGGCAGTCATTGATCAGGAAAAAGCGGCCAAAACAACTGGCCATTCTCCAACGAGAGAGGCTGCGGACAACAATCCGTTGCGCCGTTTTCCGGCCAAAAGCGCATACGCGCTTGCTCCTGTTCAACTGCCGGAGTGGTATTTGCATGAACTGGAGCCGGACAACCCGTTTTATAATGTAAGCTTTGATTTGATGTTTTATGGTGATATGAATCTTTCAGCTTTTGAGTGGGCATGGCAGCGACTGATTGAACGGCATTCCGTGCTTCGTACTCATTTTGCCAATCATGAAGGTGCAACGGTTCAAGTTGTGAAATCGGAGCAGGACTTCCGACTGGACAGCGTATATGAGAATCGAACACATATAGAGCCGGATGAAATTATGCAAGATGTCTACCGGATGGCGGAACAGCATAACAATCAAAGTTTTGATTTTGCCCAAGGGCCGCTGTTTTCGGTCAAGTTGATCGAATATGCGGACAAAGAGTTTCTGATGATGTTCGTAGCGCATCATATTATCTGGGATGAGACATCGTCCATGAATCTGATTGACGAATTCAGTGAACTGTATAATTCGCAATTAGAACACCGTACTGCGCAGTTGCCTGAGCTGGAGATTGAATATACGGATTATGCCGAATGGATGAACACTTCAATTCAATCTGGATACCTGGAAGCCAAACGGCAGTATTGGCTGGATAAATTCGCTGTCGTGCCGCCAGCACTAGACCTGCCGACCGATTATCCGCGCCCTTCGATAGTGACGTTCAACGGTGGCACTGTGCTGAAGACGATTCAACCGGACTTGCAAAAGCGGATCGCCACTTACTGTCAGCAGCAAGGGATTACATTATATATGTTCCTATTGTCGGTATTGAATTTACAAATGCACCGTTTGAGCAATCAGGATCATTTCGCAGTCGGTTCTCCTATAGTGAACCGTGACGATGTGAAGCTAGAACGAATGCTAGGGCTGTTTGCCACGGCGATTCTGTTGGAATGCCGAATAGAACCGAATATGACGTTTGCTGAATTGGTTTCCCAGAGCAGGCAGACGGCAATCGAGGCCTATGATAATCATCTATATCCGAGTAACTTCGTCATTGAGCAAATCCGGACGGAAAATGATCTTTCGCGTTCTAAGCTGTTTTCGGTTATGTACGGCTTGCAAAACAATAAACAAAATTTACTGAAAAACCTGAAATTTGTTGGGCTCGACTACAATCCGCGAGTGTATGATTTCATGGAAACCAGTTCTCGTTTTGATCTGACCTTTGCTTTTGATGAACTGGGTCACGGGATTGAACTTAATTTGAACTATAATACGGATCTGTTTAAAAGAACGACGGCAGAGCGGATTGCCGAGCAGTTTATCTTGCTAACGCAACAGGTGATTGATTCGCCTGACGGCTCGCTTTATGCCTATGAGTGGCTGGACAAACAGTCCGAAACGATTATCGTCAACCTACGTAATCGCAAGCCACACAGCTATGACTCCCAATCCTGTGTGCATCAAGTGATTGAACGTCAGGTGGAATTGACACCGAACGAGATCGCCATCTTCGATCATAATCAGACAATGACGTATAAACAAATGAATGAAAAAGCGAATCAGTTGGCGCATTTGCTGCTGACTGCCGGTGTGCGGCGGGAGCAAAAAATCGGAGTTAGGTTTGAACGTTCGGCTGATTTGATTGTTTCGCTGCTTGCCGTTTGGAAAGCAGGCGCCGCTTATGTGCCTATCCATCCGGAACTCCCGGAAGCACGGCAATTGGAGATCATACAGGCCGCAGATATTTCTGTACTGATCACTGGAGCCGGTTCATGGTTGGTGCAATCTGTACACCCGGTAACCTTGCTTGATCTCAACAAGTTGGAGGCGCAGTTGCATGCACAGTCGACCATTAATCCGGGTGTAGAGGCGGATCGTTCCACACTGGCCTATGTATTATTTACCTCGGGTACAACCGGGAAGCCCAAAGGAATTGAGATCGAGCATCAGGGCATCGTGCATTTGTTTGCCGGGCTGGCGCAGCATTATTCGTTGCAGGTTAATGATACGGCGCTGTTCCACACCTCGTATTCATTTGATGCTTCGTTGCTGGAGATATTTTGGCCGCTCACCTGCGGAGCGCGAATTTTCATCCCACATCCTGATGAAGCCAAAGATCCGGCTGCGCTAGGGAAGCTTGCGGAGGAGCAGGGAGTTGCATTCTTGCAGTTTGTACCGCTGATGCTGGAGGAATTCATCAACGCCCGCAGAAACGGGGTATTTACACAATGGCCTGAACTCCGGTTTGTGATTAGTGGCGGAGCGCCGCTTACACGCAAGCTGCGCGATTTGTTCCGGGAGGAATTCGATTGCGGATTGTACAACCATTATGGACCGACAGAAGTCACGGTAGATGCAACAACATTTGATTGCAGGCTGGAATTTGAAGGAGAGATTGTTCCGATTGGCTCGCCGCTGGGCAATGTAATGGTATATGTGCTTGATCGAATGATGAATATTGTGCCAGCAGGTGTGCCTGGTGAACTATACATCAGCTCACCAGGACTGGCACGCGGTTATTTACATGATCCTGAACGCACGGCAGACAGTTTTGTGAACGATCCATTCTCTGATACGTCTGACTCGAAGCTATACAAGTCAGGCGACCTCGTCAAATATACAGAAGAAGGCATCATTCGCTACATCGGCCGGCTGGACCAGCAGGTGAAGGTGAGAGGAAACCGGGTGGAGCTAGAGGAAGTTGAAGCGGTACTTATGCAGCACCGTGATATCGCGAGCGCAGCCGTTGTCCACCGCCATGACAAAGGAATGGATGGTTTGGTCGCCTATGTGGAAATTACAAACAAGTACCAGCCCTTTAGCCATACACGACGTTTAAAATGGTTTAATTTGGCGCAAATGCCGCAGTTGGCCGCGGGAATGAATGCACTGCATCGGCAGTCATGGCCAGATTATTTTATCGGGGATAGTGTAATGCTGGAACACTGGCCTAAGCTGTTTGCCAACTTCACCGATTATCAATTTGCCTTGCTACAAGAAGATGGAGAAATTGCCGCTGTCGGCAATACCGTCCCAATGTATTGGGACGGCTCACCGGAGCATCTTCCGCAAGGCTGGGATGAGGGTCTGCTGAAAAGTGTGGAAACCGCCGGTTCGTATCCCTCTCCCAATACGCTACTGATATTGGCCGGGGTGGTAAATGAACAGCAACGGGGCAATGGACTAGCCGGGCTGCTGCTGGAAGCTTTCAAATATGTGGCTGACGCTCACCAATTGGAGCATATTATCGTACCTGTTCGACCAACAGGCAAAACGAACTATCCCGAACAGTCATTTACAGAGTACTGTGCGTTGACCAGATCAGATGGCCTGCCGTTAGATCCTTGGCTGCGAACCCATATCCGGGCAGGCGGACAAGTTCTAAGCATTGCAGAACAATCACAGACGATCACAGGCAGTATTAGAGATTGGCAGCTATGGACCGGCATCGAGTTTCCGAAAAGCGGCAGGTATATCACGCCAATCACGTTACAGCCTGTCATGATTGACTTGGAACAGAAAAATGGAATCTATTATGATCCGAGTGTATGGGTGCAGCATTTTCCACATCCGGAATCCGGTGAGGAGAAGTTCCAGACGGGAATTTCCTTGACGAACCGGCAGGCGTTGTCCGCTTGGCTTCGGAGCAGACTCCCTGGTTATATGGTTCCGCAGGAGATTATTTTTGTGGCCAACATGCCGTTGACCTCTACCGGTAAAATAGACAAGGTACGCTTATCTGAAATTCAAAATACAGATGAACGCATCCGGGAAATCATACCGCCTCAAAATGAAGAAGAAGCACTTGTTCTGGCCATCTGGCAAGATGTTCTGCAACTGGATGAAATCAGCGTCAATGATAATTTCTTTGAATTGGGCGGTCATTCTCTCAAGGCGACCGCAGTTGTCGCTAGAATAGGCGCTGCATGTGGTTATGTTCCAACCCTACGCGAGTTGTTTGAAATGGCTACTGTCCGCAGTCTGGCACAATGGATTCTGCAGAAAAAGCAGACCATGCCCACCCTTGAAAATCCGGCATCTGTAAGCTTCAAAAAGGTGGAGCGGCGTGAACGAACCAAACGCTAAAAATTCAAATAATAAGGAGTTAGACACTGTGGAAATCAAGGATTATACCGAAGCCAACCGGCGCTCATGGAATCAGGTGGCTGCCCGCCATCATAAGGGAAAGGAGGAGCGAAAGAAGCTATTCCGCCAGAAAGGATATTCGGTGCTGGATGAGACGATAACCGCCAAGTTGAAGGCGTACGGTCTTGAAGGCAAGTCTGTTGCTCATCTCTGCTGCAATGACGGTACGGAAACGTTATCCCTTAAAAATCTGGGGGCGGCCTCCTGTATAGGATTTGATATTAGTGATCTCGCGATCGATGAAGCTCGTAAGCTGGCAATAGATGCTGGGATTGAATGTGAATTTATGCAGTCCGATGTGTACGAAATCCCGGAACAGTATAGCGGAACATTTGATCTTATATATATTTCAGCCGGCTCATTGATTTGGTTTCCTGATTTATCGCTGTTTTTCCAGATGGTGCAGCGGCTTTTAAAAGACGGTGGGAATGTACTGATCTACGATATTCATCCGGTGCTGTTCATGCTAGATGAGAATGATAAGGAACATCCTCTGGAAATGAAGTTCTCGTATTTCATTGATGAACCGCGCGTATATAACGAAGGCTTGGATTATATCAACAAAGAGACCTATGAAGGCGCGCCATATTATGTATTCGATCCTACCCTGTCGCACATTATGAGCTGTACACTGAGCAATGGACTGATGATTCAGTCTTTTGACGAGTACGATCACGATATTTCAGCGCTGTATGATCATTTAAAAGATCAGGAAGTGAAGCTTCCGAAGTGCTACGTACTGAGCGCTCGTAAACAGAGAAACGCTCTACTAATGGATTAGAGGGGGCGGGATTAAGCTTGAATTCCCCGTATAAATGCTGGAGAGTACTGTGGATATGTATATTGGCGTGCTGGCTGGCGCTGTCTGCACCGGTCATGTCCTATGCGAATACAGCAGAGGACATGACGCCCCGCTATCTGGAGCAAATTGAATCATGGGTACAGGAGCAAATGGAACATGCGGAAATTCCGGGCATGTCTGTCACGATAGTCAGTGGAGATCAGATCATATTGCAGCGGGGTTACGGGTTCAAGGACGTGTCTGCCGGCACTGCTATCAGTCCGTCCACCCTGTTTGAAATTGGTTCAAACAGCAAGGCGTTTACTGGCCTGGCAGTGTTAAAACTGGCGAAGGAAAATCGCTTGCATCTGGATGATTCGGTTAGCAAGTATCTGCCCTGGTTTCAACCTGTGTATCATAATCAACCGGCCGTAATCACGATAGAGCAACTGCTGCATCATACGAGCGGCATACCGTTTGATACGATTGGCCATCTGCCGGAGGGTTATGGAGCGGGTGAATTGGAGAGGACGGTTCGCATATTGCAGAACCAGCCCTTGAATCGTGCGCCTGGCAAAACGTATGAGTATGCGACTATTAATTACGATGTGCTTGGATTAATCATTGAACAGGTTAGTGAGCAAAGCTATGCCGAGTATATGAAAGATAATATCTTTGAGCCGCTGGGGATGAAGCATACTTTTGCGATGCAGGAACCGATAGCCTCCGCGGAATTGGCTTCCGGTTATAGAATGGCCTATACAAGGCCGCAATTATACAGCCCGCCGCCATTCGTGGGCAATGCCCCTGCCGGATATATAGTCAGCAATGCCGAGGATATGGCTCTGTGGCTTAAAATTCAGATGGGAATCGATCATTCAGGATCTTTTGAATATTCACTGATTGATCAATCTCATCTGCCGAATCGCACGGTTCCGCCTGAGAGCAACGGTGCATCCTATGCGGTAGGCTGGGATATCTTCCAAAGCGGAGAAGGTGAGATTTCGCATTCGGGTAACAACCCTACATTTTCTTCCTTTGTGGGCATGCGTCCGGCAGAAGGCATTGGCGTTGTCATTATGGCTAATATGAACAGCGATTATACGCAAGGGATCGGACAAGGCATCCTGAGCCAGTTGCATGGTGAAGAGCCTCCGTTAATTCATTCCGATACCTACAAAAAAGCGGATTCTGTGGCGGTCGGCCTAATTATCGCCTTGTCTATTATTGGAGCTGCGGTACTTGTGTATCTGGTGCTGGTCTTCCGTGACATTGGCAACGGCAAACGCAAACCATCCTTTAAACGGGCCAAGCCCTACAGGTTGCTAGGATATCATCTAATTGCTGCCTGCCTGTTCGCATGGATGATATACAGGGCTCCTGATATTCTTATGTACAAACTGACCTGGCGATTTATTGAAATATGGCTACCATCGACGGTAATGACCGCTGTGTGGCTGCTACTGATTACTGGAGCCTTGTATATGGCTTACTCGCTGCTGACTCTGTTTTTTCCAAAAAACACGGAGAAGTCATTTCTGACGCCAATTGTTCTGGGTTTGGTCAGTGGTTTAGGGAATGCGTTTGTCATTTTTATTATCAATGAATCGTTCAACCGAACGGATAATCTGATGAATGGGCTCCTGTTTTATTTTGCGATGGCGATTGCGATGTATGTGTTCGGACAGCGAATCATCCGAGCTATACTGGTTAAGCTGACCAATCAAATTATTTATGCCAAGCGGATGGAGTTGGTTGATAAGTTTTTGCAAACGAGCTTCTNCAAAATGGACAGCTTTGAACGAGGACGTGTAGAAGCGACGCTTAATAATGATACCGAAGCCATCAGTCGCTCCATGGGAATCCTGATATCGGGCGCGACCAATCTGATTACCTTGTTATGCTGTTTTCTATATCTTGGGATTATGAACATGTATGCCTTGCTGCTATCCATAGTGATCATTGCTGTGCTAGCGGTATTGTATATGTATGTAGGAAGCCGGGCGAACCATTTAATGGAGGAAACGCGTGATCTCCAGAATGTTTTTTTTAAGTTTATCAATGATCTGCTGAAAGGCTTCAAGGAGCTTTCGCTTCATTCTGACAAACGCCGGGAATTCAGAGAAGAGATGCAAATCAGTTGCGAAACGTACAAAGAGAAGCGCAATGTGTATCAACTGCGTTATTCGGACATTTTTGTGCTGGGAGAACTGCTGTTCATACTGGTGATCGGGTGTGTAGTATTTGTATTTCCAGAGCTTTTTAAGCAGATGGATACGTCGATGCTACGAAATTATGTGTTTGTGTTCTTGTATATGACCGGTCCCGTCAATCAACTGCTGGACAGCGTTCCCCAGTATGCGCAGAGCAAGGTCAGTTGGGATCGCATTAAACAAATGATCCGGGAGGTGGAACAGAGAATTCAACATCCTTCTGCTGAAGTTGCCGTCCAGACGGTTCCAATTCGATTGCAACTGGAAGATGTGACCTATAGCTATACGGGCAATAACACATCGGGGCCAACCGGGTTTGCGGTCGGACCCATCAACTGCCTATTTGACAGTGGCAGCATCACCTTTATTACTGGAGGTAACGGCAGTGGGAAGTCAACCTTGGCTAAGCTACTTACTGGATTGTACACACCAGATACAGGCAAGGTGACACTGAATGATGGCGTGGTTTCCTCATGTGGGCTAGGTGAGTACTACTCGGCGATCTTCGGCGATTTCCATCTGTTCGACCGTTTGTATGGCATCGACTGGCAGGCAAAAGAAGCAGAAATGCAACACTATCTCCGCTTGCTGGATTTGCAGGACAAGATCGTTATTCATAACGGCACATTCAGTACAACCAAACTGTCAACCGGACAGAAAAAAAGACTGGCCTTGCTGATTGCGTATTTGGAGGATCGTCCAATCTGTCTATTTGATGAATGGGCTGCGGATCAAGATCCGGAATACCGCCGTTTCTTTTATTATACCCTGCTGCCGGACATGAAGGACCGGGGCAAATGTATTATAGCAATTACGCATGATGATCATTATTTCCATCTAGCGGATCGTGTTATCAAAATGGATGGGGGGCGCATTGTGGCTATGCAGCAGACTACACAAACAATAGTTCCCTTAATCAAGCCAAGCATTCCGTTATTCGAGAAGGGGTGATGACCGTTAAAACCATATTATTTTGCCTCCCATATGCAGGCGCCTCGGCTACAATATACTGGCAGTGGAAAGGTCAGCTAAGTCCACATATCGAGCTCCGACCGGTTGAACTTGCCGGCAGAGGCGCTCGTTATGACGAGCCTTATGCGGCCAGCATTGCCGATATGTTAAAGGATGCGGTGACACAGATAGGATCACAAGTACAGGAAGTACCCTATGCCATTTACGGGCACAGCATGGGGGCAGTGTTAGCGTATGAATTATATTATTTGCTGCTCCGGGAAGGGTATCCGCCTCCTGTCCATTTGTTGCTATCCGGTAGGCCTGCACCTTTGTCTGATCGGAAGCGTACATTTTCTTGGTCCAGTCTCAAGCAAAGGCTCCTGGCCCCATTGTCTTTTCCGGATGGCCGTATCCCAGCGGAGATTAAACGCCGTCCGGAGTTGGCCGCAAAGTTCAAAAAGATATTAAATGCCGATGTCCGTGTACTGGAGACATATCGTCTTGATCCGGCACGGCCCTTGATAAATTGCCCGGTAACTGTATTCGCCGGGTTGAACGATAAGATCAACAGGGAAGAAATCCAGTTATGGAACCGGCACACCGTTCACAACTGCGAAATCGTATGGATTAAAGGGGATCACTTTTTTCTACACAGCCATATGGAGGAAGTGGTAAGCGTTATCAATCAGACCATCCCTGCCGCAATTCATGATCAGGAGGGTTTCATTCAATGGAAACGATAGGTTGTTATGAAACATCATCAGCACAAAGGAGATTGTTTGTCGTTCAGCAGTTCAATCCGCACAGTGTAGCCTATAACCTATCTTCTGTTTTCAAAATACTGGGGACACTGGATCTCCAAAAATTTGAGCAGGCAGTACAGCAGCTTATCCAGCGGCATGAATCTATGCGGACGATATTTGAGACAGATCTAGACAATAACGATATTTCGCAAACCGTACTGGCTACGGTTCCGTTTTCGCTGGAAACGCTTGAGGTGGAGGAAGAGCAGCTCGAGGAAGTATTGAAATCGCTGGCACAGCCATTTGCCCTGAATCAGGCTCCATTATTCAGGCTTAAGTTGATCCGCACTTCTCCCACAGTCTATTATTTATTTTTTGATATTCACCATATCATTGCGGATGGNATATCCATTCAAATTATGATAAAAGAGATCGGCTNTCTTTATAACGGCATTCCGCTTTCTCCGGTAGAAGTGCAGTATGTGGATTATGTAATGTGGCAAAACGATTTGTTTTCCGGTGAGAAAATGAGCGCACAAGAGCAGTACTGGATGCAGCAGTTTGCAGACGAATTGCCGGTGCTGGATTTGCAGACTGACTATGCCAGACCGTCATACAGCAGTGGTCGCGGTAACTATGTGCATTTTCAGTTAAATGCGGATGTTGTCCAATCGGCGCGGCAGATAGCTCAACAGGAAGGAGCAACACTGTATATGGTGTTGTTCAGTATTTATTCGCTACTGCTGCATCGTTATACTTCCCAGACAGATATTGTAATCGGCACACCGATTGCAGGTCGCCGAAGCGCCGAATTGGAGTCGGTGATCGGTATGTTTGTGAATACGCTGGCACTTCGTACACGTCCTCAAGGGAACATGACTTTCCTGGAATTGCTGGCCCAAATCAAGCAAACTACGTTATCTGCTTACGATCATCAGGACTATCCGCTTGATATGCTGGTGGAGCGGCTGAATATTGCGCGTTCATCAAGCAGACATCCCATTTTTGATACTATGCTTGTTGTGCAAAATATGGACAAGTACGAATTGGAGATGAGCGACCTTGTCTTCCAACGCTATGAATGGGAGAGTGACAGCTCCAAATTCGACCTGACGCTGGAATTGACAGAAGATAATGATGTGATTACCGGCAAGCTGGAATACAGCACCGATTTGTTCACACCGGATACAATGAACAGAATGGCTGCTCATTTTGTCAGATTGTCCAGACTGGTAACTACGATGCCAGGTATGGAACTGCATCAGTTTGATCTGTTGGATGAAGTGGAGAAACAGCTTATATTACATCAGTTCAACGACACTATCATCAATTATCCTCTTTTAACAATTGATCGGATTTTTGAAGAACAGACAGAGTTGCACGCGGAACGAACCGCGTTATTTCATGATGGAAGGATGTATACATATCGGGAACTAAATGATAAAGCCAATAGGCTTGCACACAGCTTGCGGAGCCGTGGCTTGGTGCAAGGAACGAATGTTGGCATAATGGCAGAGCGTTCTCTCGAGATGATCGTGGGTATGCTTGCTGTGATCAAAGCAGGAGCCGCTTATGTACCTATCGAGCCGGATTATCCGACACAGCGAATATTAAATATGCTGGAGGATAGCAGTATGGAATGGCTGCTTGTACAGGGAGAACCCGAGCAGCCGCTTCCGGGAAGCTTGAAGATACTGGATTTGTTGGATGAATCATTGTACAGTACAAACACCGCCAATTTAGGATTGGTTAGGGAACCTGACCAGACGGCGATCATTATTTTCACCTCAGGGACGACCGGCAGACCTAAGGGAATTATGATCAAGCATCTTGGCATTTCGCGTTTGGTCAAACAAACCGATTATGTGGAATTAAGCGAGAACACCCGGCTGTTGCAAACCTGTGCTTTGGGATTTGATGTCTTTACGTTTGAGACATGGGCACCCCTTCTTAATGGAGGATGTTTGTATTTAACCGATAAAAACACGTTCCTGGATCCAGCGCGATTGAAGCCTTTTCTATTACATCACTCCATCAACATAATGACTCCAACTACTGCCCTGTTCAATCATTTGTTAAACGAAGACCCTGAAATTTTTAATAACCTGGAGACCATTATTGTGGGTGGCGAAGTGATGTCCCCCTCACATGTGCAGATTCTGTTGCAACATCATCCGCATGTCCGACTCAAAAACGGGTATGGACCAGCGGAAAGTACGACTTATACTACGACCTATGATGTGACCAATCAAGAGAAAAAAAGTATTCCAATCGGTAAACCGATAACCGGCACAACCTGTTATGTACTAGATGCATTTAATCAGCCCGTACCCATCGGAGTTGCCGGAGAGCTGTTTATAGGCGGAGACGGATTAACGGCCGGTTATGTGAATCGGCAGGACCTGACTGATGAAAAATTTCTTACGGTACCATGGCTTAACCAGGAGCGTCTGTATCGTAGCGGCGATTTGGTCAAATGGCGTGCCGACGGTAATCTTATATACCTGGGGCGGAGAGATCACCAGATCAAAATTAGAGGCTACCGGATTGAGTTGGAGGAGATCAAACGGCAAATTTTAAGCTTGCCTCAAATTCAGGAAGCGGTTGTTATTCCTATCAAGCAGGAGGGTAAGGAGACGCAGATTTGCGCCTATTATACTGCAACTACATTGTTAAATGAATCGGACTTGCGAACACAGTTACAACAGTTGTTGCCCGAATTTATGGTTCCTCAACTGTATGTGCAGCTCAAGCAAATGCCCATGTCTGCCAACAATAAAATTAATACTAAAGAGCTGCCACCACCTGAAAGGGTCACAACTCCTTCAGATTCAGATTTCATTTCGCATGAAATGCCGCTGGATGAGCTAGAGCGGATCATTTCTGATATCTGGAGTGAAATACTAGAGTTGAAGATGATCAGCGTGACAGACAATTTCTTCCTGATTGGTGGGCATTCGCTCAAAGCGGTTCTGATCGTAGCAAGGCTTCGCAAAGAGCTGGGTGTCGATGTCGGCATGGATGAGATCTTTGCTCAGCCAACGATCCGTGGATTGGCCAATCAACTGCGTTTCCGGCAAAAAGAGGACCTGCCGGTACCGCAAATTGTGGAGCAGCGCGAATTCTACCCAGCTTCATATCAGCAGACCCGTCTTTATGTCCTAGAGAAAATGAGGCGGTTCGCGGATACGAGCAACAATATAACCGATGTGAAATGGATTACTGGAGCGCTCAACAAGAATCGTTTGAGAAAGATAGTCCAGCAACTAATGGAACGGCATGAGTCACTTAGACTTTCACATCAGCGAGCAGGCGAACAGATCGTATTCAAAGTTCATGACCAAGTGGAAGTCCCGCTAGAATGGATAAGCGGGACGGAAGAACAACTTCCAGAACGGATAAGACAATTTGTCCGTCCTTTTGATTTAACACAGGCGCCTCTATTCCGTGTGGGTGTTGTGACGATATCTTCCGAGCGGCATGTGCTGATATTCGATATTCATCATAGCATTTCGGACGGTTTTTCACTTGGATTGCTGACGGAAGAGGTTATGGCTTTATTTCGGGGAGAATCGTTGCCGCCGTTGGAATTCCAGTATAAGGATTATGCGGTCTGGCAGCAGTCGTTCCGGCAGTCTGATGCTTGGCACAAGCAGGAGCGGTATTGGCTGGACATAATGAAGGGATCGCTGCCGGTTCTTCATCTGCCAACGGATTATCCAAGACCCGATGAACAAAACTATGAAGGTGCATTGTTTCAATTCCAGGTGTCCATCGAAATGACCTTCCAACTCAAACGGCTGGCGGACGACACCCATACGACACTGTACATGTTGTTACTGACCGTATATTTCACACTCCTGCAGCATTATTCAGGAGATGAAGATATTATGGTCGGCACTCCTGTTGCTGGGCGCAATCAGGTTGAATTCCAGCAGTTGCTGGGTATGTTCGTTAATACGATTGTGCTCCGCAGCCAACCGTCTGCCAGCAAAACTGTCCGNGAACTGTTGAAGGAAGTGCGAACTCATACCATTGANGCATTCAGTAATCAGGATTATCCTTTGGAATTGCTAATCGAGAAGCTGGACGTTCGACCTTTGGCCAACCGCAATCCGTTGTTCCAGACGATGTTTGCCTTGCAAAATATGGATATNCATCNACTGCAAGTGGATGGGCTGGTTATCACGCCGTATGCGTATGAACGAAAATCCAGTATAGCTGATATTCTCCTGATCGCTCAGGAGGATGGGGATGCACTGGGCTTCACGTTTGAGTATTCCACCCGTCTGTTCAGACAGGATACAGTAGAGCAAATGGCAAAATATTACGTTGCTTTGCTGGAATCATTGCTGTCGGATGGTCTTGATCAAACAATAGCAAGTATGAATCGGTACAGCGACCAATGTAAAAATGCCGAAAATGAAGATATGCATTCATTGTTGACCGACACATTTTCATTTTAACGCCGCTCAGAGAGGGGAAGCATTATGTTTATATCCGAAAAGGAAAGAACAAGTCAGCATCAATTTTGGCATAGCTATTATTCAGATGAACTTCCAGTTGCTACGGTAATACCTGACTATACGAATATGGATTTGGCAGAGCATATGACCATGGAAACTGTAGATTATACCGCAGAGGACGCTATATTTAAGCAATTGGGTCAATATTGCAAAGAGTCGGATTTTTTATGGTATTGCTTTTTGCTGGCAACGCTGAACGTTTGTCTGTATAAATACACTGGCGAAAGGGATCGACTGCTCGGCTCGCCGATGCAAGGGAACTCCGCGCAATCTGGCAAACTTCTGCCGATCCATCTTGCTATCGACCCGACCTGCAGCTTTAAAGAATATGTGCTAAAGCTCAGGGAACAACTGGCTGCAGTCTATTCCCACCAGCAGTTGGCACCGAATCGGATGAAGCAGCTCCATGTGGTGGCTGCAATGGAAGGGCTTCACAGCGAGATAGAGGATGCTTCAGATCCGGCCTATATTCGCGTACTGTTCAATCGTCAGAATGATCGGCTGCACATTAAGTTTGATTATTCACCCAAACGGTATAAAGAATCTACGATTCGCAACTTGTCCGTACATTATAATGAACTGTTGCAAACAACCATTTTTAACATGGATAGGGCGATTTGTGAATTGTCCATTTGTTCGCTAACTGAACTGGAAAAGATTATGGATTTCAATCCGGTTATCCCCGACAGCAGACCGGCAACAACGCTTGCCAGACAGTTTGAGCAGCAGGTGTTCTTGCAGCCTGATCGAATTGCATTGGTTCATAACGGCAGGAAGTTGACTTATAATGAGCTGAATAAACAAGCAAACCGGCTTGCAAATATGCTGCGAACAGAGTGGAATATTCAGCATAATGAATTTGTGGCAGTGCGCATGGGCCAGGGCATCGAATATATCATATCTATCCTAGCAATATTGAAAGCAGGAAGCGCCTATCTGCCGATCGATATGGAATATCCGGATGAACGTATTCATTTTATTCTAGAAGATAGCCAGGCTCGGTTTATGCTTGTACAGCATGTTGATGATATTCCGCAAGGACACATGGTTTCAACGCTTGTCGTAACAGAAAGCCTGAGCCGGGAACTTCCGATGGTCAATCTCGATGTGCCGACAAAAGCGGAAGATCTGGCATATTTGCTGTATACATCTGGCACTACAGGCCAACCAAAAGGTGTATTGATCGAACAGCAAAATGTTCTTAATCTGGTACAAGATCCTCATTATCTATCCATGGATTGCCAGACGGTAATGTTGCAGGCAACATCAATAGTATTTGATTTGTCGACATTAGAAATATGGGGCACCCTGTTAAACGGCGGCACACTGGTTATTGTTGATAAAGCTACCCTGCTGGAGCCAAAACGGTTGAAAGAAACGATTCGAGAACAGCATGTTAATTCAATGCTCATTACAACAGCGCTTTTTCACCATCTCGCGAGTCATCACTCTGATATTTTTTCCGGTATTGGCCAACTGTTGACGGGGGGAGAAGTGTTATCGTCCGTTTTAACCAATCGTATATTAGAATCATACCCGGATTTACGGTTAGTCAACGGCTACGGACCTACGGAATGCACGGTATTAACAACATATTATGATATTCGCTCGGCTGTAAGCACCAGTATTTCCATCGGAAAGCCGATCTCGGGAACCAATGTGTCGATTTTAGGTGTGGATGATCAGATTCAACCTATTGGTGTACCCGGGGAATTATGTATTAGTGGTGTCGGCGTAGGCAGAGGTTATTTGAATCTGCCAGAACTGACGGCGGATCGCTATGTGCGGATACCTGGCCGAACAGATCAAATCATGTACAGAACAGGAGATTTAGCCTATTGGCGCGAAGATGGAACTATCGAATTTATGGGACGCAAGGATCGGCAGTTAAAACTGCGGGGATACCGAATCGAATTGGGTGAAATTGAGAATATATTATTAAAACATGATCAAGTACTTGAAGCAGTGGTCGTTCCTATTAAAAATACTTCTGACGAGTTGTCGCTGTGTGCTTACATTGTGCCTGAAATCTGTACTGATGAACTGGAGAGCCAACTGATACTGCGTTTACGGAAATCGCTTCCGGACTATATGATTCCAGCTGATTGTATTATTATTGAGAGGATTCCGTTAAAAACTAACGGAAAAGTAGACACTGACCAGCTACCGGTTCCCGATAGGCAACAATTACGCGGGCAGCAAACTATAATCCTTCCACAAACCCCAGAGGAACAAAAAGTTGCAGCGATCTGGACCGAAATACTAGGCATACAGCAGATTAGCGTGCATCATAACTTTTTTGAATTGGGCGGTCATTCGTTAAAATTAATTATACTAGCTGAAGAGTTGCAGCAGGCCGGCTATTCTATCAATACTATGGATTTGTATAAGTATCCGACAATAGCAAGCTTTTTGCANTTTCAGCATAAAAGTGGTCAAGAAGGATAGAAGCTCAACTCAACCAGGAAGCGGTTAATTGGAATTATCTATACCATATGTTTGCTCAAAGCAATTTTATACGATATCCAACGTGGTTTTTTACGATATATCTAGTTTGCAGAGCTATTTTTGCCCTTAATCGATGTTCTGTACTTACTTCGTTTATAAGTTTACGATCTTAACATGTGAAATGTTTCCGTAAAAAGGGGGCTTTCGCCCCCCTCTTAAATGTCAACTATCATCTAGAGAGAATAGGTGTATCAAAATTGATCATTGTCCCTTTCTAGTAATTAGCTTTTGAGTTCACACAAAACCATTTTACAGAACTCTATTCTGGACATACCCCTGTCAAGTAGACAGATGAAAAAAGCTAAGCTGCTAGCGCGCACTGATACTCAATCGGTGCGCGTTGTTTCAATTTGGCTTGAAAGCGGTGGTAGTTATAATGATAAATGTAATCTTCCACCGCTTGCTGACTGAGGGCTTCTCCTTTACTAGATTTGGATACCGCTTTTTTAAGTAATCCACCTGCACTTTCAGGTAATCTCGTTCTTCTTCAACGCTTCCAAACGACGTCCGAGNACGCCCTTTCAGTGGATTTGGCCCGTTGCTTTTCNNCTCATCGAATGACTCCNCGTTTTGCCATTTCTTCACCCAAACCTTCAACTGTTTACAATTACGAACTCCTTCTCGTTTGGCTACTACCTTGTAACTTTCACAGCCCTCTAAATAAGCCTTAACCGCCTTCAATTTGAATTCTTCTGTATACGTATAGAATGTTTGTCCTTTTTTAGCCATAAAATATCCCTTCCAAGTAGCGCTCCAACCTCCATGATAACATGACGGTTTTTATTGAGTGTGGTACTTAAGGGGAGCGGCTTTTATAAATCTCAACTGTTCAGCGGAGATTGTTCTTAGATCCGTAACTACCCGGATTTCATGTCCATGACCATCTTGAAACATGACGACTCTATGACGCTCTTTGGATCGGCATGGGGGGTGTTCCCAGTTATCAAGTGATATCCTTGGTAACTGAAGACTCGTTTGTTTTCTGTCGACTCGACGTAAAGAATGTGGAGATACGGTCTGTACGTTCTCTTTCAATCGAATGACAAAGGATTGACCTTCCGTTTTATAACGATCAAATCGTTCGATTTTTCCGTACGCGCGATCTTGCACGTGAATATATGACGAATGTGCAAGTTCCTCGCCAACAGGCCCGTCATGGCGGGAGCCAACCTTCTCTATCACGTTCTGTGGCTGACTACTGGCAGCGTGGAAGGTAACGTGCAGCTTGATCCCAGCTCGTTCTCCGTGATACGGTGCCCAAGGGAGACGGGTCTCACCAACAGTGACCGTAGTTGAATTGATAAGCAACAATCATAAAGTGTATTTGACGGTAGATACTGATAATCCTGGTGTGATTATTCGAAGTTATGAAAAGTCAGGTTTCAAGAAGGATGGTATACTAAGAGACGAAGTCTATAAAAATGGTCAATATGTAGATCGTATAATAATGAGTATTTTGAAGCATGAATATGTAAAGCTTTAGTGGTGATTCAGGAAGGCAAATAAGTCATATAACATTGAGCTATCTGAGGTTGAGGAGTTTCGTGAATACTAGAACGTTATAGGAAATCAGCAACAACTCAAGAAAGCAAAACATTTATAATGAAGGAGCTTGAATATGATCTCTACCTACGTTAAACGCATTCAAGAAGTTTACCCAAATTTACATATTGAAGATGTTAAACAAAATGAGATTGGACAGAACAATGACGTATTTATTCTTAATCAATCTCTCGTCTTTAGGTTTCCTAAGTATAAGCAAGGATTAGAGAAATTAAAGCGTGAAACGGAGTTGTTGGAGTCAATCAGTAAAACTGTAGCGATGCCGATTCCCTATCCAGCCTATAAATCTTTTGATGAGATGGAGGTAGGTAAGGCTTTCATGGGCTATAAGCTAATTGAGGGTTCTCCTTTTTGGAAGGAAGAACTGAGTAATATCAAAAGTCAAAACCTTACGAATACAATTGCCTCACAACTTGTTACTTTTCTAATTGAACTTCACTCTATGGATATACCGAAAGCTTTTGTTTCTC
>JGI25151J46595_10000373_pt1 | contig 46885 bp, 53 predicted proteins | sample AraplaMF_Col_mLB_FD_46595 | JGI IMG/M metagenome (IMG submission 46595) | reverse complement strand
CATCGTTTCCGACATTCTCATCTCCTTCGGATCATCCCCGAAGAATCGCACGGCAATCCCTAGACAGCAAGGTTATTGCTGTCTTTCGTTGATAAAGGCCCAATACACTATGCGATCATTTTAGCCCAGAACGTGAACATCCTCGCAACAAAGCCGTGCACAGGGCTCGAGAAGAACGGCTTCTCTCGACCCAGAGCGGCCGCCCGATGCTGCGAGCCCGATGACGCGGGCGACCTTGGCAGAGAACGGAGAATAGCCGCGCTGCCGCAGCAAGGGGGTACGGATCGAACCGCATCCCCAAACCGCAACCGCGTCTATCGGCGGAGTACTGAATCGGCCGGCTGAGCCGTCGTTATCGGATCGGCATGACGATGAACAATCTTCCAGAGACCGTCCTCTGGGCGAAAGACGCTCGTCACTCGTAACGCCAGAGGCGTGACATCACTCCGACCGCCAACCTTGGACCTGAGCCGCTCTACTTCGACGAGGTATGCCAGCTCAGACGTCACACACTTCGCTATGTTCTCGAAGCCGATAGCGTCGCCGTCCCTGTAATGTGATGCCGCATGCTCCATCGTCTCAACGACCTGCTTCCATCCATGCACGAAAGGGCCAAAGGGATTGCCCAATGTTACATCGTCTCGTTGGGAAAAGAGCTTCGCCGCAGGCGCGGGGTTTCCTTTCATGAAAGCATCGAGAGCCAGGTGGTATTTTTCAACTGCTTGATCGAAGTCATTGGCGTCAAGGGACACGTCATCCTCCCTGTCGTTTTATCTCTGATGCGGACTGGCGACTCCCGCAGGTCAACATTCCGTGTGTCCGCAACAGGGAGGCAATTTCCCTAACTGCGGCGCAGTGCAAGTTGGCTTAGTCAGCATAGCATGGGCGCCAGACAAGGTTCGCGACAGCGTTTTGAGACGGCCCGGTAAATGGCCGCTCTCCTCCCGCTCGAGACGATCGTCGCTTGCCCGAGCGACATGGCGGCAAGCCGACAGCGAATCCCTCGCCTTGAAGGGAATCGTACAGCAGACCCGCGTATTCCTTGACTGCGAATGAGCGCGGAAGTCCGAACGGCTCAACGCACCCAAAACATCATCGTTTAGGAAGACCAGGTGCAACTACCGGTGCATTTTGACTCACGATGCAGGCCAGCCAGCTCTGCTCAGCTTCCAGGCCGACATTTTGAGCCACGAATGCCCCTTGCGACCCAGGGCCCTGCAACTGGCGGAGATACGGCGAAGGGGTACGCGAATTCCAGAAGTTAACTAATACAATCCTAGAATGTGGGGAGAATTGGTGCGTTCGGTTTTGCAAAAGCGTCGGGACTCTGACTGGGAGTTCGAGGGGGAACGACATGGCGTCAGCCAAGCAGTACTTTGAGCGCTTTATCGCCAGGCTTCACCAGCCGGAAAGGGAAATCCCGTCGAATGTACGGCGTCTTGCCAATCTAGCGCTCGCGAATTTCGACGCTTTGGCCCAGACCTCACGCCATCGCAGTCAGCGTTCCGCTTATCTGGCCAGGCTCGTTTGTCCGGCCCCGGACGAGGCGCCCAGTGCTCAGCTTCGCCGCGGCTAACCGGGCTTGGCCATGGAGACGCTTGCGGCATCCGGCGCTTCGGCCGTTCCGTGGTTTTCGCACACCGGAGCCCTTCGATCTCCAGAAGCGTATCATCCTTTTCTATGGCCCGAGTGGCACCGGCAAGACCAGTTTTTCTCGGCCGTGGGTGGAGCCTTTTCGTGCCTCGGCTTTCCCACCTCCACGAGTCGATTGAGGTCCACTCAAAGGCGTAGTCAAGGTTTTTTACGAAGAGATATTAAAAAAGTTTTAGTTAGACAAATAAAAATGTGTTGTGTGTAAAGTAATATCCGCATAACTCCCAGAATTACCCCGCGCCGTCTTGGCCAGGATTATCGTCTTATATTTTACAATATTATTCCTTGTGTAAAATAATATTTCTTGACACTCCTATCAATCGAGTGCCAATCGTGCTATGTAAGGATTGCAGTCGCCCTATGCGCCGACCGCAGAAAGAATCTCCATGAAATTCCGTCCACTCCATGACCGCGTCGTCATCCGGCGCTCGGAAGGCGATCTCAAATCCAAGGTCGGGATCATCATTACCGACATTGCCCAGGAAAAGCCGCAGAAAGGCGAGGTGATCGCCGTTGATCTAGGCACGCGTAATGAAGGCGGCAAGCTGATTCCGCTCCACGTTAAGGCCGGTGATACGATCCTGTTCGGCAAATGGTCCGGCACCGATGTCAAGATCGACGGCGAGGATTTGATCATGAACGAGGCCGACATCATGGGCATCGTCGAAAAGACCGTCGCGGCCAACAAAGCTGCCTGACGGTCGATTTCCGACCCCACAACCTCACGACCGAACTGGACGAACATAATGTCTGCCAAGGAAATCAAATTCTCCACGGATGCGCGCGATCGCATGCTGCGCGGTGTCGAGTTGCTCAACAACGCCGTCAAGGTGACGCTGGGTCCCAAGGGCCGCAATGTTGTCATCGAGAAGGCCTATGGCGCGCCGCGCATCACCAAGGACGGCGTCGCCGTTGCCAAGGAAATCGAGCTGGCCGACAAGTTCGAGAACATGGGCGCGCAGATGGTGCGCGAGGTGGCCTCTAAGACCAACGACCTCGCCGGTGACGGCACCACGACGGCGACTGTGCTCGCTGCCTCCATCCTGCGCGAAGGTGTCAAGCTCGTCGCCGCCGGCATGAACCCCATGGATCTCAAGCGTGGCATCGACCTTGGTGTCGCTGCTGTCGTCAAGGAAATCCAAGCGCGGGCCAGGAAGGTCAAGTCCTCGGGCGAGATTGCGCAAGTCGGCACCATCGCCGCCAATGGCGACGCGACAGTCGGCGAGATGATCGCCAAGGCGATGGACAAGGTCGGCAATGAAGGCGCCATCACCGTCGAGGAAGCCAAGACTGCCGAGACCGAACTCGACGTTGTCGAGGGCATGCAGTTCGACCGCGGTTATCTCTCGCCCTATTTCGTCACCAATGCCGAGAAGATGCGCGTGGAGTTGGAGGACCCCTACATCCTCATCCACGAAAAGAAGCTTGGCAATTTGCAAGCGGTGCTGCCGATACTCGAGGCGATCGTGCAGAGCGGCAAACCGTTGCTGATCCTCTCCGAGGATGTCGAGGGCGAGGTTCTGGCGACGCTGGTCGTAAACAAGCTGCGCGGTGGCCTGAAGGTCGCTGCCGTCAAGGCGCCGGGCTTCGGCGACCGCCGCAGGGCCATACTGGAAGACATTGCCGTCCTCACGGCCGGCCAGATGATCTCCGAGGATCTCGGCATCAAACTCGAGAACGTTACGCTCGACATGCTCGGCCGCGCCAAGCGCGTGCTGATCGAGAAGGACACCACCACGATCATCGACGGCTCCGGCGATAAAGCGACCATCCAGGCGCGCATCCAGCAGATCAAGGCACAGATCGAGGAGACGACCTCCGACTATGACAAAGAAAAACTGCAGGAACGCCTGGCGAAGATCGCCGGCGGCGTCGCGGTAATCCGCGTCGGCGGCGCGACCGAAATCGAGGTCAAGGAAAAGAAGGACCGCATCGACGATGCCCTAAACGCCACGCGCGCCGCGGCTGAGGAAGGCATTGTTCCTGGCGGTGGTGTTGCCCTGTTGCGCGCCAGGTCGGTCCTGGTCGGACTGACGGGAGCGAATGCGGACGTCACAGCGGGCATCTCGATCGTGCTCAGGGCGCTTGAAACCCCGATCCGGCAGATCGCCGAGAACGCCGGTGTCGAAGGCTCGATCGTCGTGGGAAAACTCACCGACAGCAGGGATCACGATCAGGGCTTTGACGCGCAGACGGAGACCTATGTCGATATGATCAAAGCGGGCATCGTCGACCCGGCGAAGGTCGTGCGGACCGCTTTGCAGGACGCCGGCTCAATCGCGGCACTTCTGATCACTGCCGAAGCGATGATCGCCGACATTCCCTCAAGAGAATCCGCCCGGCCGGCCGGTAACGGCGGCATGGGTGGGATGGGATACTGAGAACAGTGCCTGGATCGTTCGGTCAGCACGGCTGGGCGGCGGAGCCCAAACAGAACCGTCTCGATCGCCCAGCGTTTCGAGAGCTACCAGCAATCCAAGAGTTTCTTGTATGGGCCTGCGTCGCCACGGCGGTCGCCACAATGATCATCGGATTCAGCTGGGGCGGCTGGGTGACGGGCGGCACGTCACGCGCAGCGGCGCGGCGAGGGGAATTCTCGCTCGGCCCAATGCTGATGGCACTGATGCGGGCGAACAAGAGTGCTGGCTGGAAAGCCGGATAGTGCGAGGCGAAGCGGCTGCTAAGCTTAGACGATTGGACGAGAGGAGCAAAGCATGCCGTCTGAGCCTCGATCACCACGCCTTGCGGTCCTTATCGACGCCGACAACACCTCGGCAAAGATCGCCGACGGGTTGTTCGAAGAGGTGGCAAAGATCGGGGAGGCCAGCGTCCGCCGCATTTACGGCGATTTCTCGGGCACGCGTTCCAAGGCATGGGCGGATGTGCTTGCGAAACACGCGATCATTCCGCAGCAGCAATTCGCCTACACGACCGGCAAGAACGCTTCAGATATCACGCTCGTGATCGACGCCATGGATCTGCTGCATAGTGGTCGTTTTGATGGCTTCTGCCTCGTTTCGTCCGACAGCGATTTCACGCGTCTGGCCGCCCGTATTCGCGAGCAGGGCATCGACGTTTTTGGCTTTGGCGAACAAAAGACTCCGGAGAGCTTCCGGCAGGCCTGCCGCCGATTCATCTACACTGAGAACCTGCTCCCAGGCGCGGTGAAAGACGAACAGAATGCCGGATCAGCCGCAAAGTCTTTGCAACCGGTGAGCGCCGCCGTGCCGTTGATAAAAAAAATTCTTGCCCAAGAAGAAACCGAGGAAGGGTGGGTAAACCTCGGTACCGTTGGCAAGCAACTGCTCAACTTGGCACCAGACTTTGATCCGCGTACCTTCGGGTTTCGAAAGCTCAGCGACCTCATCCGAAAAACAAACAAGTTCGAGGTCCAGCAGGCGGAGGGTAGACCCGTCAGCATTCGCCTGAAGCAAGGAACCAAGGCCCAGTAGCGATTGCAGGCATACGCCCTCCAACCTAAATTCGCACCAGACGCCAAAATCAGCCGTTGCGGTCGCCGGGTTCAGAGATCAAGTATTCCTGAGAATGCACATATCGATTCTTCCGCTAACGCCTGGGAGTGCAAACGGCCGTATCAGCTCCGTAGCGGGCTCTGCAGCATGGAGTAGCGATCTCCGACATAATTGGGCTTCAGCCGACGGTATGTTAAGGACGCGCCGTACCGCGGGGCCTCCCGTCAAAAAAAGCGCTACGGGTGTTTGTTCACAGGTGGAGGCGATCGCCGGCCAGCTTGGGGGTATTGAGAATACGCAGCGCCCGCACCGCATTTTTAGGGCTGAGCCCCTCCATCTTCCAAGGGCCTATTTCTGCGGTCTCTCCCGTGAAGACGTGATAGATCGAATAGGTTCCGTCTCCGTCGAAACGGCGACCATACTGATCGAGCTGTCCGGATCTGTTCGGCGCGCCCCCTTCGGATTCCCATGCGCTGATGACGAGCGCGTGTTCTTCGTGTTTGCTTTTCATCTGCGGCCCTCCTTGCGGCGGTCGCCTGTGCCACGACTGGCGACGCTGCTCAGTTATCGGGCGTCATGCCCCGTTCAATCGGCCGCAGATTATCTTCGTTGCTCACCCGCTCTTGGCCGAGTTCATCATTGCGGATGCGATACCGAGGCGAGTTGTCCCTGAAGGGGAGTTTGGCGATGATGTGATCGTTTCCGCCGGACGGGGTGAAATATTTGCGCGATCTTTAAGGCGCGCCAACAGACCGATCGGGAATCAATGCTGACGCATTAACGTTGCGGTCACGGTTAGGGTGACGGCGAGATTGCGGCTTCGTGGCGATCGACGGCTATGAGGCGTTCAAGTTCCTCGGGATCAATCGCTACCAGACGCATTCGGTACTTGTTCGCGGCCGTGGCTGGTATCGTGATAAAGGTCGCCACACGGCGATAGGCGAGCCACGAGATGCCTTCGATCAACTCCTCGTCCTCATCGACTTGGTAGTCGCCAGGAGCCACTATCTCACCGAGCTTTGGCATCCAGAATGGTTGGTCGAAATGGACTGTTCGATGTTTCGTCCGGGCAAACATGCTGCCCTCCTTTTCTGTGGCATACGTCGGCGAGATTCAGCCAGGATCGGCCGTTTGCCGCCAATAGCAGCGCGAACAGCTACCGTCGCTACAGCCTCATCGGACGACGCTCGTAACGACGGCCCCGCACCTGAACATGCGGAATCGAGATTGGTGAGTTTGGCGGGCCTACTGCCTCTGATGAAGCAAAAAGCCAAGCTGGCCTCAAAACCATCATAAATCTGTATGCCTTGAAAACGGCTTTACTATGTTTATTGATTGAAAATCTGTTTTAGCGAAAAAAATGTTCGGAATTTATAAATATAGTAGCGCTGATAAAATCGAAATTTGTCGTTTTCGGCCCAAGATCATGCACGATCATTAGTTGAAATATATTCTTGAATGAGGATTTTAATTGGTTGTTTACATTAATTCTTTTAAAGCGCACTGTAAAAAATCTGGGTTACCATTGGCTCCTGGTCGGAGCGCGGGCCCGCAACGATCCCGATAATCACCTGATTAGAGGGAATGCAATCATGACACTCGATCAAATTCTTGAACGGACAACGCCCTACGCGATTGGTTTAGTTGTCGGGCTTATCGCCGCGCCGATCATCGGCTTCAATGCAGGATGGATTACCACCACGACTGCCAGCACTCAGGCGTCCGACGAGGCCAGAGTGGCTGCGCTTGCGGGCATCTGTTCAAGTGCGGCAGGGCGAATGGCAACTGCCAGCAGCACGGACCTCGCAGCACTTAAAGGCTACGACAATCGTGCGAAGCGCGACGAACTGGTAGCAACCATTATGACCGATATCCAAGTTCCAGCGGACATCCTCGGCAAGGTCAGCACGAGCTGCCGTCGCTCACTATCCTGAAGCGCAGCAGACGCCGCGTAATAGGTAGACCAACCAGAACGGAAAATAGGAGATCACAATGAAAAACTTCATCCCCGCCCGCTTCAGTACCTACGATTTCACGCGCCTGTCCGTATCGCTTGCGTTTACGCTGGCGATTGCTGTGATTGTCTATTCGGTCCTGTTCGGAAGCATCCTGTAGTCGTCTATACGTGCATCCGCTCTACGAAGCTGGAAAACATCCTGGACGGACTTTCGAGGTGCCGCGCTGTTGAATGAGGCTGGTAAGTTATCCCGACATTAGCTCTTCCAGGCGAGTAAAATGGACCTGGCATTGGGAAGAGTAGGTCGGGACTTTATCCATGACACAGGCTCAGGCGTTCGCATTCGCCATTCTGATCAGCCTGATGGTCGCTTTCATATGGGGACGGCTCCGCTACGACCTCATTGCAGTTCTCGCGCTGCTTGCCGCAGTTTTCACCGGTATCGTGCCGCACAAGGCAGCGTTCTCCGGCTTCGGGGACGATATTGTCATCATTGTAGCCAGCGCGCTTGTCGTCAGCGCCGCGATTGAGCGCAGTGGCGTCTTAGAGGCATTGCTCCATCGGGTGGCGCCCAGCGTGACCTCTGTGCAGGGTCAGGTTGTCATTCTCGTGACGACTGTCTCGGTACTCTCCATCTTCATTAAGAACATCGGCGCACTGGCGATGATGATCCCAGTCGCATTCCAGATGGCGCGCCGGTCGAAAGCTTCCCCCTCGTCTTTTCTCATGCCGATGGCGTTTGGTTCCTTGCTTGGCGGGCTCATGACCCTCGTCGGCACATCGCCGAACATCGTCGTCTCCCGAATGCGCGAGGAACTGACGGGCCGCCCATTCAACATGTTCGATTTCACCCCCGTCGGCATAGGGCTTGCCGCAGCGGGAGCAGTCTTTCTGGCGTTTGGCTACCGGCTGCTTCCCAAGGAACGCAAGGCGGTCGCGACAATGGAGAAGGCGCTGAACATCAAGGACTACATGACAGAGGCGCGTGTTACTGCCACTTCGTCCGTCATCGGCAAGTCGATCAGCCACCTGTCGATCTTGTTGGACGAGGAGGTCCTTGTCACTGGCCTCATTCGCAATCGGGTCGAGCGCGTGACTCCACTGCCGGACGTCGAACTCCGCCAAGGGGATATCGTTCTGCTGGAGGGAGACCCCCAGGCGCTTGAGCGAGGCATCAGTCGTGCACGTCTGGAACTGGAGGGGCACGACCGCCCCACGGAAGCGAAGGGAACCGACGAGGAAATTGCAGGAATTGAGGCGGTGATCGGCCCGAAATCAGTCTTGATCGGGCAAACCGCCAAGCGTTTGGCGCTGCATGATCGCTTCAACATCAATCTGCTCGCAGTAAGCCGAAGCAGCGAGCGCTTCACTGATCGATTGCGCGACATCGTGTTAAGATCAGGCGACGTTCTCGTTTTGAAGGGCGATCTCGTGCTTCTCCCGAACAGGTTGATGGAACTCGGTCTTCTTCCGTTGGCCGGGCGCGAAATCCGCTTGGGGAATCCCCGAAAAGGTCTGATTCCGGTGGTGGTCCTGGCTGGTGCCATGGTGCTAACGGCATTCGGCCTGTTGCCCGTCGCCACGGCCTTCTTTACGGCTGCTGTGCTGACGGTACTGCTCGGCTCACTTTCGCTTCGGGAAGCTTACGAGGCTGTCGATTGGCCCATCCTGATAATGCTGGGCGCTCTCATTCCTGTCAGCGAGTCGATCCGTGCGACCGGTGGTGCCGACCTTATCGCCGGAGGCCTTGCTCAACTTGCTACCACCTTGCCCCCCTATGGGGCCCTTGCAATGATCATGGTGGTCGCAATGGCAGCAACCCCGTTTCTGAACAATGCAGCCACCGTTCTCGTAGTCGCCCCGATCGCGGTCACCCTTGCTCAGCGCCTTGGCTACAATCCGGATGCATTTCTGATGGCAGTCGCGGTGGGGGCGGCTTGTGACTTTCTCACGCCTGTTGGACACCAGTGCAACACCCTGGTGCTGGGCCCCGGCGGCTATCGCTTCGGCGACTATTGGAAGTTGGGGCTGCCGCTCTCGCTCATTGTGGTCTTAATCGGCGTGCCACTGATCCTGTGGTTTTGGCCGCCCGTTTAGTGCAAGCGTCGTTTCAATTCCGATTTCAGGTTCACCGTGGCGTCAGCCTAAAGTCTGCCCGTCGGGACCAGAATGAGCAGATCGATCGCCACGACGCCGAGGCGCCAATGCCGCCGTGTCCGCCCAATAGAAATACGATAAGACCGAGAGCGCCGAATTTTCAGCTTTCCGACGCCGGGAAACAAGATTGAATTCATGCGGAGTACGGCACCGATGGATTGGTGGGAACCCGGTGCCCTTAATTGGGGCGCGGAGGAGAAGCCACCGGGATAGCTTCCCATTTTCTCGCCATGACCATGGACAAGTGACGGGCCGTGAAGCGCTTGTGAGTTCGTTCTTTGCAGGCTAGCGAATGTCTCAAACCATGGGCCTTGCTGATTGCGGTCCACCTGTTCGACCCAAGGTAGCCAAGGGAATTGTCATTCGTCCGAATGACTATCTGAGTGACATGCGCCAACGACCTATTTGCTGCGATTGATGAGAAGTCCTGCCAGCAGCTCGATTTGTTGCTGCTGCTTGTCAATCAGGGATTTCAGTTCAATGTCGCGCATCTGATCCACCTTGTCATGCAGCGCCATGATCTCAATTTCCGCCTTCAGGTTAACCTCATAGTCGTGTGTCGCATCGACCCTATCTTTGATTGAGTGCCTGTTCTGGCTCATCATGATCACGGGTGCTTGAACGGCTGCCAGCATCGATAGAATGAGATTGAGAAAGATGAAGGGATAAGGATCGAAGGCGCGGGTAGTTGCAAGTACATTCGCTCCGACCCACAGCGCGAGTACTAGCGCGAAAGTCATGATGAAGGTCCACGAGCCACCGAACTCGGCCACTTTGTCTGCCAAACGTTGCCCGGACGTCAGCTTCTCGTCAAAAGAGCGATTCGGGTCCCGCGTTATTGCGCGTCGGGCGAGATGGCGTCGAAAAACCGCGCGTTCCCGATCCGTAAGCAACGCGGCCGGCCTTCCCAAATAGCGGCTCGCACGGTCGGCAATCTCTTGCCGTTCGTCGATGTTCTCTTCTGTTTCCCTGGACATACCTTCCTCCACGATTCAGGCGCCCACCAGTTGCAGCCTTCACCAAATCGCTGGTTCCGCAACGGAGCAACAGTCGCATGCAAAACGGTCACTCCAAAGCTTGAACCATTACTCCACCCAGCTCTTGCGTCAGGTTGGCGACGATCCACGCAAGGAGGAAGGATCCCGAGCTTGGTTCGGAAGGTGGCGCGCAGACCAGCACGTCACAATCGGAATATTACTACGCTTTTCAATCAGGTAATCCGGACTCTGTGAGGTTTAGCCGAATGAACTGCGCTCATGCTCCCGCGATCGAGGGGCAGTGGCTGTTCGACCATCGCGAAGACGGGCTGCTACTAAGCCGCCGCGTCTATCGCGAGTTGAGGGCAGGCAATCGCCGATCCAGACAATAGAACGCGGATCGGCATCCTGCTGCGGCGTGGGGGTCCTGACCATAACGGCCGTGGGGCCGGCCGGAACGCAGATCGGCAAGGGGCCCGCCGACGGAGCGAACTGGACTACCGTCTGCCAGGAGACGTCAGCAAGGTCAATGCCAGGAGACCCAGGGCTGCCGAGATGACGGAAGCGCCGAGAACGCCGAGCTTGACGGAGTTCAGAAGCTCGGGCTCGAAAGCAAGGTCGGCAATGAACAGAGCCATGGTGAAGCCGATCCCGGCCAGCAGGCTTCCGGCTGCCAACAGACTCCACGATAGCTCGTCTGGACGAGTCCCAAAGCGCAGTTTCACGGCGAGGAAACTGAAGAGCACAATGCCAACGGGCTTGCCAACCACGAAGGCGGCGAAGATTGCGATCGTGAGGGGAATGTCGAAGTTTGCGTCTCCTATCGGAACGCCCGCGTTAGAGAGGGCAAAAAACGGCATGATCATGAATGCGACCCAGGGATGGAGAGCAATTTCGAGGCGCTCGATCGGCGACAGTGCCTCGCGGGTCGCGACGTCTGCCCGATGGAGGTCGCTGCGTGCCGCGGTGTCGCGGCTCCAATGGTCGCCGGGCGGATGAGCGATCACCCGGTCGAGTATCGCATGGAGGCGGGTGTCGCTTACCCACCTCCGCGCCGGCGTCATTAAGCCAAGAATCACTCCGGCGAGCGTCGCGTGGACGCCCGATGCGTCGAATGCCAGCCAGATGCCGCCACCTATCGCGAAATAGACCGGAATGCTGCGGATGCCCAGACGCGCGATTCCAGCTACGACGGCAAGGCCGAGACCGGCGGTTCCGAGTGCGACCCAATTCAAGGCTTCGCCATAGCCGATCGCCACGATCAGGATGGCGCCGACGTCATCGAAGATCGCAAGTGAGAGCAGGAACAGCCGCAAGCTCCCTGGCACGCGCGAACCGAGCACCGCAAGGCACCCGATGACGAAGGCCGTATCCGTGGACATCACAGTGCCCCAGCCGCTCGCACCCGGCCCGCCGCCGACAAGCAGCGAAAACAGTCCGGCCGGCACAGCCATTCCCCCGAGAGCGGCGGCGATGGGTAGAGCGGCTATTCGCGGATTGCGTAGCTCCCCCAGCACCAGCTCGCGCTTTAGCTCAAGGGCGATGACGAAGAAAAAGAGCGTCATCAGCCCGTCGTTGATCCAGTGCTTCAGAGAACGATAGGTCTCGATGTCGCCAACTCTGACGCCCGCGGACATCTCCCATAAGGCGAGGAACGACGACGACCAAGCTGTGTTTGCGAGGCCCAGCGCCAAGAGCGTGCTGAGCAGCAGAATAAGGCCCGCCGTAGCCTCAATGCGGAGGAATCGCATGAATGGCTTAGTAAGCCGATCTGCGGGTTCCCTGGGAAGCTGTGAGAGGCTGTCCTTCATGCCGTGAACCGCTCCTGCGTTTTGATCGCGACTGGCAATGTTCCCAGCGGGCTATTGCAAGGCCGGCACCTCATAAGTCCACACCCGGAACGACTTGAGGACGTGTGGCCCGAACGAGTTGATGAGGGGGACATCGGCCGCGTCACGGCCGCGCGCAACCACGATCCTGCCGACACGCGGCGTATTGTTGCGCGGATCGAACGTGTGCCATCCATCGTCCAGGAAGACCTCGAACCAGGCACTGAAATCCATCGGGTCGAAGACCGGGACGCCGATGTCGCCGAGATGACCGTTGATATAGCGCGCGGGAATGTTGAGACAGCGGCAAAGCGTGACCGCAAGATGTGCGAAGTCGCGGCAGACACCAACGCGCTCATGAAAGACTTCGAAGGCCGTCCGCGTCGACCGGGCTTGCATGTAGTCGAAGCGGATATGGTGGTGGACGAAATCGCAGATCGCTTGCACACGACCCCAACCGGGCGCGACCGTGCCGAACATGTCCCAAGCGCTCTGACTGAGACGGTCGGTTTCGCAATAGCGGCTGCCCATGAGGTAGGTTACGCAATCGTCCGGCAACTCCGGCACTGGGAGCTCCTGGGCGGCTGGCAGCACTTTGTCCGGTTTGCCGTCGTCCTCGATTGTGGCATCGCCCCATATCGTCAGGTCGCCCGCCGGCGCGACAAGCCGCCGGCATCGGTTGCCGAAGAGATCGCGATAGGTCGATGTCGGCACATCGGGGGCGGTGAATATCGTTTCAGGAACCCGGATATCGGCCGCGCGATCCTCGTGGACCGACAGCAGGCATACCAACGCGGTCGGCTGTTGGAAGTTCAGCGTGATCTCATAGCCGTAGCGGATCAGCATCTGAATCCATCCTGGCGGAAATCGGCGGCGGTCAGTGTGTAGGAATCGCGGCCACTGGAATGGGCCTTGCGTGCGACTTTGTAGATGGAAAGGCGCAACGCGTCGAAAGCAGAAAGGAGCTTCGCTTCCGGGATTTCCGACCTGCCCAATTCGGCATCCGCCATCACGAGCGCCTCGGCCTCGACGAAGAACCGCACCTCGAACATACCGTCATGGCCGATGAAGCGGACGGCGTTTCGCTTTTCATCGACGCTGAGGCTCGGATTCGGAAGTAACAGCGTCATCATTAGCGAACCTCTGTTTCGCGCGACGCGGGCCGCGTTGGTGCCGATAGACTGATCCGCTTTATCCGCCGCTCTATATAGCGAAGGTTGTCGTCGACAGGCGCCGGTGCGCCTATGGAGACGTGATAGATCCTCCAGGGGCGATCCGTTTCAATGTGGCGGCCGTATTGATGATCCATTAGGGTGCTGACGTCCCACCTTCATTTTCCCAGATGCTGATCGCAAGTGCATGTCGCCCGGCTTCAATTTCATTGCGGCGGGCGTTCATGATGGTGGCCTTTCATCAACATTTTCGATGGATTCGAGCCTGCTTGAATGGATCGTGCTTCCATCACCATGGTCATGGCTGTGGCATGTCGAGCGTCCTCGAAAGCTCCAGCGCAAACTCTATCGCCTCGTCGAGATCGGCAGCTTCCACGCTCTCGCGGTCGAGGACCGCATCCGCGTCGTCCACATTTCGGACCCGGTAGAACTCAATCACGATCTTCATCGCCATGCTCTCCGTTCTGCAGAAGCGTCGTATTGTCAGTGCTTGCCCTTGCCGAACGATGCTTTGGCGGTCGCGGCGGCCCTGACCTGGTTGCCGAACTGGCTTTCAAGATTGGGCGAAGCCTTTTTCTGCTTCGGCTTTCTGATTTCGCGATTGCTGCGTTTCTGTCCGTTGGCCATGACCGAACATCCTTTCGGTGAGAGTTGCGCCGTCATCGGCCGACGCCATGCACACCGGTTCGAGCCTGCCCTTCGTCGTCGCCCGATCATGACGTTCGTCGTCGTTTCGAATGCGGTATTGCGTCGAACCGTCGCTCGGCGGGCGCATGAAGGTGAAGTGGTAGATGTCCGCTGGCAGAGCCGATCCACGATGCTCGCCCTTCAGCCGAACGGCTTGACCGACAGTAAAGAGATGTGTTGCTGCGTCGCGGCGGGTCGGGTTGCCATTGCGCTGCAGAATGTCTGTAGCGTTCATCATTGGCCTCAAATGGGCTTTAAACAAGGTCCTCGGCGTCTTTGTTTTCGGCCGACAGTAAGGAGAGGTCTCAACTGGATACAATTCACTCCCTTAATCCGCAGGGTTTGCTGCGAGAAGGCCTCCAATCCGTCTGCGCCGGCGGTAGCAGTTCGCTAGGAACCAGGAACTATGAGACGCAGGCGGCGTTTAGATTCAGAGGCCTCATGCACTGGGAGGTGATGATGAGAAAGCACTCCCGAACGATATCGCCTGAGGTGCGCGCGGCGATCGGCGCCTTTCTGAGCGCGTGTCAAAAAGAAGCCCGGCCTTTTGCGACGTCTGAAGCCCTAGGTGCAGTGCGGCGCGTATTCCCTGATCTGGATATTTCAGACACGGATCTCATGGATGCAATCACCAGCGAAGCGTCCGTGGCGGGTTTTGACGTCGACACCCCGGATCCTGCTTCCGCGACGCGGAGGAGGGTTTCGCTTGAAGAATGGGATAATGAGGGCGGGGCGCCGCGCAGCGAGACTCAAGGTAGGAGTGGTGATGACACGCAGGGCAGAAGGCGGCGGGCAAGAGCGACCAAGGACCGGAATGAGTTGCTCTAGCGGTGAGCTTTCAGGAGGCTGTCCGTTCGGACCGGGGAGACTGGAGTTATCAGGCTTCAGCACGCACCGGACGGTCCGAATGAACATCCACGAGAACGCCCGTTTGGCGCCATTGCGTCGAGAGGAGATGGCACGGTCGTCAGCGAAGGCCGTCTTTTCAAGGCCGAGGCGGCGCAGGTCTACGGCGTGTCGGCGAAGATTGTGGCGCGGTGGATCGAGCGCTACCAGTGCGATGGACGCGCCGGCATGGCGGACCGCTCGTTGCGGCCGGGCCGCATGCCGCGCCAGACCGGAAGGATTGTCGTCGAGCGCACCGCTGTCTCAACGGCGTCCACTCGCTCCTTCCGTAGGTGCTATGGCTCCTGCTACAGATCGAAAGCCTTCGCCAGGGCTTGCCGTCACCTCGGTCTCAAGCACCGGCTCAGCAGTTCGACAATTGAGCCTTTTGCGATTTGCAACCCCGGCTGGCGCGCAGGTTTGTTGACGCCTTCGCCAATCCGCACCGCAAAGGCGGGAAAAGCGGGCTGAGAGCAACTCCCGGCCGGTGGCGTCGGCTGAGTCGAGTAGTGGCAAGCCCCGTGCACTGATCAGAATACGTCCAGCGAGCTGAGCAACAAGACTATGCCGACGACTACAACGACGATCTGAGCCATCTGCTTCATCGTCGAGTCAATCGGAAGTTTTTGCACGAGGTACAGCACCAAGGCGATGACAAGGGCCGTGATCAGGATGCTGATTATGATGGACATGCCCCAGGTCCCTTTGAAGGAACCGCCTTCCGGCAGTGAAGGTGTAAATATGGCTGAATTCTATAAAGGGAAGAGCGGCATGGACGCGGCGGCATCGAGGCCACGTCGACAAAGGTTCGTTCAGCTCCAGGTTGGTGCCGTACCCTTCGCCGTCCCCGGAGGTCTAATTATTTATCAGAAACCAGGCGGCAAACAGACTTGCGATGGCGGGAACGGAAAACGCGAGAGCGAAGATCGGAAGTTCGTCTGCGATCGAATAGCCGGCACGGTAGACACCGATCCAAAGATTGACGACAGAAATGATCAACCAGATGGCCAGGAAGACGCTTAATGCTGCACCCGTCAAAGGTTTTGTTGTCGTCCACAGTTTGGAAAGCAGCATTATGCCGGCGCAAACAAAGAGCCCCGCCGCAATGACTTTGATGGTATGCATTTCACGACATCCTCTATTTTGATGAGAGACCTCGCCTCCAATCAGCCGGCGACCGGACGCGAGGAATGTTCCTTTACGCCACCTGCCGCTGAAGGCGGGATGCCCACCAGGCCGCAACGGAACCGAGACCACTGACGGATAGGAGTTCGGCGACTGCGAGGAGACCTGGTTCGAGATGCGCTGCAAAGAAGGTGATCAAGCCGAGGAAGTAGGCTGGAATGTTGTTGAGTGGAGCGGCCACTCGCAGCGATACAACAATCATCGCAACGACGAACACGACAATCCCGAAAGCCAATGGCCCAGTCGTGGGGACTAACATTCCTACTGCCAGCACGGCTGCCACTCCCATGGCTATTCCGGCCGCCAGGCAAAGATAGCTGCAGAAGGCGTCCTTTGCAGAGTGCCCACGCGTGTAGAACGCGACCCATCCCATAAACATTGCCCAAACCGGCCACCCAAGGCTTGCTGAAGACGTGGCCGCGAACGCGGCAACTACGGCGGCGATTAGCGTAATGGCATGGAATCTCAGGGTCGTCAGGATGGGTTTGTTTTTCGATTTGTCAGTCATCTCGTTTTCCAGTTTTCATCGGTGGTGGGAAACCCGCAATCGGGAGGTGATAGTGCGCGATCTGGAGGAGCAGCCCCACCGTAACGATTGGGACTGCTTCAATGTTTGCGATGTTTACAGATTGGCCGGCTTCAACAGGTCCTGCAGGCCGATGTTGCGGAACATTTCCGCCCGCACGCGATCGGCGACGCCATTGACGATCTCAGCACCATCCTGTGAGGGATCGACGTGAACACGGAAGGGCCGCTTGCCGAATGGCATGTCGATCACGTCGACGATTGCGACAGCCACCGATCCGGCATCCGCATCGGCGGGCTCAAGCGCTGCAAGACCTTGCAAAGCCTGTTCCGGAACGCCTTTGTAAGGGCCTTCGTTGTATTCAGCTGCACGCACTGTGTCGGCCGGCGAGCCGGAATGAGCAAAGTGATTGGTGCCCTTGGTAAACGCACCCGGAACGATGATGGATGTCTCAATCCCCCAACGGGTCAACTCGGCTGCGTAAGATACAGCAAGCGAATCCATAGCCGCCTTCGCTGCAAAATAGGGAGACAAATACGGTGGAGTGCCGCCGCGAGTGCTCGAAGAGGAGACCCAAACGACCAGACCCTTGCCTTGGCGGCGCATGTGAGGAAGTGCGGCGCGGTTCACGCGCTGTGTGGACAGAACGTTGATGTCGAAGAGTTCGGCGAACTGCTCCGGCGTGAACGCTTCTGCCGGCCCGAAGGACATATGACCGGCGTTATGCATAACGACATCGAGGCGACCGGCATCTGCGATGATCGTGGCAATTCCTGCTTCTACCGATGCGTCGGAGCCGACGTCCAGTTCCACGGAGCGAAGGTCGACGCCGTTGTCTTTGGCGAAGGCCGCCGCGTCGGCAACGGCCTTGGCGTTTCGTCCGGTGGTAGCGCGCATCCCGGCGTAGACAGTGTGGCCGGCCTTGGCGAGCGCGCGGGCCGTGAGGGCACCGAAACCGCTGGAGGCACCGGTGATGACGATAACTTGCTTAGTCATGGGAACTATCCTTCGTATCTGTCAGATTGGGGGAATGTTGGGCGGTAAGGAGGGGCGAGTGTTCAAACCCGCCCGGCTCACTGATTGAAATCTGGGGAACCGACCGAGGTCACGCTACGCCGCCATTGGCGCGAACGATCTGGCCGTTAACCCAGCCAGCGTCAGGGCCGGCGAGGAAAGATACGACGTTGGCAATGTCGTCCGGTTGGCCGAGGCGTTCGAGCGGCGGCATTTTCGCGAACTGGGCGACCAGCTCATCGGACTTGCCGTTCAGGAACAGCTCGGTCGCGATGGGGCCGGGAGCCACAGCATTGACCGTGATGTTGCGGCCACGCAGTTCTTTGGCGAAGACGTGGGTGAAGGCCTCAACGGCGGCCTTGGTGCCGTTGTAAACCGCGTAGCCCGGCATGTTCAGAGCCAGCGTCGTCGAAGAGAAGTTGACAATGCGGCCGCCGCTCTGGAGGCGCTTTGCAGCCTCCCGCATCGTGTTGAAGGTGCCCTTGGCGTTGATGGCGAAGTGGCGGTCGAAATCTTCGTCGCTGGTTTCAGCAAGGGGCAGTGTCTTCAGGATCCCGGCGTTGTTGACGAGTACATCGATGTGGCCGAACGCGGCTTCCGCCGAGTCGAACATGCGAGCCACTGCAATCGCGTCGGACACATCAGCCTGGGCGCTGATTGCCTTGCCGCCCTTAGCTTCAATCTTGCGGACGAGATCCTCAGCAGGCGCTGCACTGCCCGAATAGTTGATGACAACCGTGAATCCGTCGGCTGCAAGGCGCTCAGCAATTGCTGCGCCGATTCCGCGGGATGCGCCGGTAACGATGGCGACCTGGTTCGTGGTGATGGACATTTTGTTCTCCTTTGCGCTCAGCGCTTGTTGACAAGGAGGAAGATGTCACTATCCGTTCTGCGGATAATCATGCATTATCCGCCAATACTATGCGGGAACAGCGAACAATGGACAGGCTGGATGCGATGCGAATTTTCAGCCGTGTGGTGGAGCGCAAAAGCTTTACTGCGGCCTCAGAGGATCTTGGGCTTCCACGCTCCACCGTCACGGATGCCGTCAAACAATTGGAGGCGCGCCTTGGGGTGCGCCTTCTGCAACGAACAACCCGGCATGTCAGCTCAACGCTCGACGGTGAAGCCTATTACCAGCGCTGCATCTTAATCCTTGATGACATCGAGGATGCGGAAGGAGCATTTGCAGGAGCGGTCCCGAAAGGACTTCTCCGCGTTGATGTACATGGGACGCTTGCGCGGCACTTCGTCATGCCGAACCTTCCCTCTTTCTTTAAGTCATATCCGGATATCGAACTTTACATGACTGAAGGCGATCGGTTTGTGGATCTCGTTCGCGAAGGCATCGACTGTGTTCTGCGTGTTGGTGAGCCACAGGGCGGAGATATGATCGGACGACGTGTCGCCGTGCTGGAAGAGGTAACATGCGCCTCGCCCGACTATCTGAAGCGATATGGTACGCCGCAAAGCGCCGATGCGCTTGATGGGCATGTCATGGTTGGGTTTCGGTCATCAGCGACCGGCACACTGATCCCTTTGGAGTTTTCAGTGAACGGCAAAGTCATCTATCGTCAGCTTCCGACGATCGTTTCGGTCAATGCCGCGGAGAGCTTCATTGCCGCAGCCAGACAGGGTCTCGGACTGATACAAATTCCGCGCTATCACGCCCAGATGGAACTCGACGCTGGCTCGTTGGTCCACGTCCTACCGAACATTCCACCCACACCTACGCCAGTGTCACTTTACTACCCCCGCAACAGGCAATTGTCTCCGCGGGTCCGAGTGTTTATTGACTGGTTAGCCGGCGTCTTCCGTGAAGCACGGCTCCAGGAATAGTCGGCCCCGCACGCCCTGTCAGGTTGAAGGATCGAGTGTAATCGGACCACTCCAACGTTGCGGGACCGGTGTCTCTCACAAAACCCGGCTCACCGCCCTTGAATGAACAACTGACGGCATCATCGGTCGCGGTCGCGAGGGAGAAGAATGGAGCCGCCTGGATCTCGGCAATTTTATCCTCCGAAAACTCATGATGAACCCGGACCTTCTAAAGCCTGTCCACTAACTACCATCAGAAAGGCGCCATGGCGCCGTGCGATCATCGAAGGCAGGACGGCACGCGTGACATGCAGCGTCGCGGACAGGTTGTATGAGTTCATCCGCCGCTTCCTGCTCGATGTCCTGCCGCGCGGCTTCCACCGCATCCGGCATTACGGTCTGCTCGCCGGCAGTTCCCGAAAAATCAGCATCGCGCTCGCTCGCGAACTCCTGCACGTCGCCGCACCAGCCGACAACGGCACACCAGGCGAACCGGATGACTTCCGCCCGCCATGCCCCTGCTGCGGCGGACGCATGATCGTCATCGAGGTATTCAAACGCTGGCGGCAACCACGTGGACCGCCAGACAAGGCAACAACGAACCGGGAGAGTGCGTCATGACCCGGCATGGCAGATCCATTCATATGGTCTACTCAACGCAGAGCTGGCCAACGGGAAGGCCTGCGCAACTGCCTATGGCGATGGAGTTCAGCCGGGCAAATGCGCTCCAAGTCACCACGAAAATCTCGGCAACAACCCTGGCAAATACCACTCTGGACCCGCCGGGACTGACAACTGTCGCTGCGATCTCCCGTCCGCTGGAAGCGCCGATCCACAAAAAGCCCATAGCTCAGAGAATGCCGACCGCGGGTTCCTGCATGAGAGGCTTTCGTACGCCTGACGGCACGCGAAACCCTTCACCATTTGAGCCGTTGAACTAATCATGGCGGCCGCCCGAAAGCGGACACCCTGCAATTGGACCACGTGGCACACTGCGCCCAAAAGCGGAACAAAGGGCTTTGCCTGGGAAGGCGCTTCCGAAGCTAGACTTTCTGCGCAAGGGCACGCGCCTTACGGCCCGCCTGGCTTCAGACCCTGCGCGCGTGAGAAGCGGCGACCGGATCGCCGACGAGACAGACCTTCGGGATTGGCTCGGTGGCTTCACCAAGGTGGCTGTGTCGGAGGAGTCGGTGGGTCTTGGTGGGTATCGAAAGGTACTCATAATTCTCGTGTCTTCTACGGGCAAGATGACGAACCTAACGAAGATGGCGACGAAGACGAGCTGATTGAAAGCTGGACTCCTCGCTTTCGTCGGTAATGGCGAATTACGGCACATACATCCCCGCTTCCGTAAGGTGGTGCCTCCAGAGTTCGCCCAGGCGAATAGGAAGAGCGCTGATGGCCCGTGGGCCGTAGCCGCGCAGGTCACTCTTCTCGTGTACCTACTGCCACTTATCGCACGGACGTGTTCGCGCTGAAAGGTGGAACCGCTATGAAGCTGTTCCACTGGGACAGGCCGCGCTGTCGGCTGACATCGACCTCACCCATCTCCCGATTCGCGGCGGCAGTGCCCGGTCTTTTAAGGGAGTGGCGCACCCGACAGGATGAAACTGGGCACCGCTATGTAATCGCTGCCCCTATCGATTTTTGAGCTCACCTCTCGTTCAATCTGGCAGGCCTGCTTTGCGATATCCGTCGACGAAATGGTCACACGTGACCTGATCTCGAAAGGGCTGTGAAGCGACCCAATGGCTGATTGTGAAATGTGGATTGCTCGCCATGAACAGCTCGCCTTCCTGATGGGCCTCGTCCGTTCGTCCCAGTTGTGCAAGGCTCGCTGCAAGCACGCGCCGCGAAATTGTTTGGTAGGTAGCCTCATTGCGTAGCGTGACGACTGCCGCCTTATACTGGCAAGCGGCGTACTGCGCGAACCCCAGATTCCAATAGTACCATTTGGGGGGATGTGGGTTCAGGCGGAGCGCCTTTTGGACCTGTTCAACCGCGGTGGCCGGCTTACCGCTCAACACCGAAAAGTCCGACATGTCCGCCCAGGCATCGGCGTAATTCGGGTCAATCTCGAGCGCGGTCGCGAACTCGGCATCCGACTCGGGCCAGCGCCGTTCATATGCCAGCAAGTGGCCAAGGACGAAGCGGCAGCCGGCCTCGTTCGGGTCGAGCTTCACCGCTTTTTCAGCTATGGCAACGGCCACAAGCCGGTTGGGTACTTCTGGCTCGCCCCACTGCGCCCAAGCCTGCCAGAGATCAAATGCCAGGAGCCGATGCGCCTCCGCATAATCCGGGTCGAGAGTGATCGCCCGCTGCAACAGAACGCGCGATTCGCGCGCCGCCGCCGGCGAAATCCCAATCAGCCCACGCCCGCGCACGCAAAGATCATAGGCTTCCATGCTGTTTGGCCGGCTACGGGGCGGCTGTGTCACCAGGCGGCCGATCAGAGCCTCGACGATCCTGGCCGTCACCTCGTCCTGCATAGCGAAAATATCTTCAAGATCGCGGTCAAAGCGGTCCGCCCAAAGATGATTTCCGCTGATGGCATCGATCAACTGAACGTTGATGCGCACACGACCGGCAGCGCGGCGGGCGCTGCCTTCCAGCAAATAGCGGACGCCAAGATCACGGGCAATCAGCCGGATATCGATCGACTTTCCCTTGTAGGCAAAGGTCGAATGGCGGGCGATCACGAACAGGCTGGCGTTCCGCGACAGATCGGTGATGAGATCTTCAGTCAACCCGTCTGTGAACACATCCTGTTCGGCGTCGCCGCTCATGTTGGTGAAAGGTAGTACGGCGATCGATGGTTCTGACGGCAGAGGCAACGGCTCAGGTTCGCCTTTCCGGTCGGCAATTGCCGAATGCCGCACCCTGTAGACGCGCACTGGCTCAGCTATGTTCTTCAACGACTTCTGGCCTAGGTCGTCAAAATCGGTCTCCACCTTCCGCTTGACTTGATCGTAAACGCTGCCCGATACGCAGATGTCTCCAGGTTCGCCCAATGCCTCCAGCCGAGCGGCAACGTTGACGCCGTCGCCATAGAGATCGCTACCATCTACGATGATATCACCGAGATTGATGCCGATGCGCAGGATTACCCGCCGGGAGTCCGGCAAACTATCGTTGGCCTCGGCCGTGCCATACTGGAGATCGACTGCGCACTGGACGGCATCGACCGCACTGGCGAACTCGACTAAAACGCCGTCACCCATGACCTTGACCAAGCGACCTCTATATCGCGCGATCAGGGGAGCCAGAATATCGCGCCGTCGGGCCTTCAGGACCTTGAGGGTTCCTTGCTCGTCCGCTTCCATGAGACGGCTGTAGCCGACCACGTCCGCGGCCAGAATGGCGGCAAGACGGCGCTGCACGCGTTCTTCGACCATTGAGGTAGGTGCCTCAGGAAATTCACTCGTACATATGGTATTGGGATCATCCGGAGATGTCCATCGCAGTGTCCCGGATCCCAGGTTTTGTAGTGGACCGTTGGAGATTGGCGCACCGGACCAGATTCCAACCGCACGTGATAGGTCGAAACGTGTTCAGCATGTTCGTTTTCCCTGCGTCGCTATCCAGAACCAGACGGTCTGCTGTGTGCCCCAACCCGGACCCTGGCGGTAAGAACGCTGATGTCCGCTTTTCGTGGTGGTGGCCTGGCAGCGGACGGTCCGCTCACGGCTCCAATTGAGACGCTCGGATCATACTGGCCAGCATCCGCTCCTACAACGCGAAGCCGGCAACATGCCGCCCGGTCCGGATGTCTCTATCCTACGCCTTGAAAGGATATGAACCGTCGACCTGTTCACTGCGCGTGAATAAAGCGGGAATGGGGAGCGTTTGCGAGCCGAAACTATAGGCTGATACTGTGAAACTCGGCGATCCGCGTAGCGAAGCGCCGAGCTCCTCTTTATTGAAATCAGACGGACTGAGCGACGGGTTTGCTGTGAATGGTCAAACCATGTGCCGCCCGGATTAAATCCGCCGCGCGCTCTCCGATGACAACGCACGGCGCCATCGTGTTGCCGGTAGTGATCCGCGGCATGATCGATGAGTCCGCGATGCGCAGGCCATCGATACCATAGACCTTGAGCTCATTATCGACCACCGACATGGTGTCGCGTCCCATCTTCGCGGTGCAAGATTGATGCCAATAGGTAACGGCCGAGCGCCGGATAAAATCGATCATGCCTGATCTGTCGCGCGGACCTGGAGCGGTTTCGCGACTCACCAACGGTTGGAAGCCATCGCTATTTCCGAGTTCGCGGCATAATTCCACTGCGGCCAACGCGGCTACCATGTCTTCCGGCTCACTAAGTGAGTTCGGTTCGATCAGGACGGGATCGTTTACATCGGGACCAGAGAGCCGCAGCCGACCGCGGCTTTTAGGCTGTGCAAGACCGTTGAACATCGTCCAGCCGTGCTCTGGGGTTTCGAGGCCTGTGTCTGGCGGCGAAGGAACCGCAAACTCTAATTGGCACTGGAGGATGTCTGGCTGGGACAGACGCGCGTCGCTTTTCCAGTAGATGTTCGCCTCGCAGCCACTACCGCCGATTGCTTCCGGTTTCCGGTAGGCCCAGGTGCAGCCGAATGCCAGATGATCCTGATGATTGCGACCAACGCCTGGCAAGTGTTGCACGACGGGGATCCCATGAGATTGCAGCTCGTCTTCCGGGCCGATACCCGACTGCATAAGGACCTTTGGTGTGTTGATCGCCCCCAGTGACAGCACCGTTTCGCAATGCGCCATGAACTTACGCGGCCGACCATCGACCAGAGCTTCCACCCCTCTTACCCGCTGACCATCGAAGACAAGACGCGTAACAAGCGCTTCGGTTATCACCGTCAGGTTCGGGCGCGACAGCAGCGGACGAACATAGGATTCAAACACGGTTTCCCGCTTGCCATCCCGGATGCGGAGTTCAGCGATCGATGCGCCTCCGGGGGCTTCCATCATCTCGCCGTTCGTTGAATCGAAGACCGGAACGCCCATGGCTGACGCCGCGTTTAATAGGGCCTCCGCCACTGGCTGTGGAGACCGAGGCTGCGACACATATGCTGGCCCACCTGCTCCGCGACGCGTCGGGTCGGGAGTGCCTTGCCAGGTTTCTATCCGACGATAGTAGCGGAGGATCGACTCATACCCCCACGCATCATCACTTGCCTCTGCGGCGAAGTGATTCCAATCTTCCTTATGTCCCCTCGCCCACACCATGACGTTGATGCTCGAACCGCCGCCAAGTCCTTTGCCCATGCTGAGAGGAAGTCGTCGGCCATCGAGACCAGGTGCCGGTTGTCCGACAAAGCCCCAGTCCCGGCTTGATCCGAGGTTGAGCGGCCACTGCGCAGGGTTCGTAACGGTCTCGGGTACATCATTTCCGCCGGCCTCTAGCAGCAGAACGCTCGCGTTTCCATCCTCTGCCAGTCGCGCTGCGACAACCGAGCCGCTAGACCCAGCACCACAGACGATGAAGTCGAAGACGTCACCGGCCGGCTTCTGTGGAAAGGACGGATTTGCCGGTAAGGGCATGTCATGGGGGTGCAGTTTCACGTGGTTATCTCCGTGAATGGATTTAATTAGAATTTACGAAGTGCTGAGACGCCGGCCGAGGAGGGATGCTTTAAATCTCGGTCAAGATCTGGCGTCCTACTAGGTTTCTCGCTTTGTCGCTGGGACGCGTGTTCGGTAGGCCCTGCTTAGCGTCATCGGGACCGTACGGACTGTCCCGATGACGCAAAGGCGATCATTGCTTTTTTGCCGACGCGGTCTTGGCGGCCTGATCGATGGTATCGGCGATGACCGCCGGCTGCGTCATGAACAGCGCGTGGCTTGCCGACACCTTGGTGATTTTGGCATTGATGCGCTCAGCCATGTGGATCAGCATGGCCTGATCGAAGGCCTTGTCCTCGGTGGCAATAACAGCCCAGCTGGGCTTAGTGCGCCAAGCTGCATTCTCGAGCTTCGTGGCGAACGCCGACATGTTGATCGGGACCTGTGCGTCCCTCATGAACGCAACATCGGCATCGCTTACATCATGAGCGAACCCAGCCTTAAACTTTGCCGGGCTGACATAGCCGAAACCATCCTTTGTCGTCTCGATGACGAACTCCGCTGCTGGAGCGAATCCTTCGTATTGCTGAGCCGTTGTCTCGCCGACATCTGGGGAGAGAGCGGAGACATAGACGAGGCCCGCAACCTTCGGATAGATGCCAGCTTCCGTGATGACGGTTCCGCCCCAGGAATGTCCGACGAGAATGACAGGACCATCTTGCCGCTCAAGCGCACGTCTGGTGGCGGCAACATCGTCTGCAAGCGACGTCAGAGGGTTTTGCACGATGGTGACGCGATAACCGCGTTTCGTCAGATTGTCGTAAACGCCCTTCCAGCCGGAACCGTCCGCAAACGCGCCGTGAACCAGAACGACGTTTCTTACGGATTGATCTTTGGGAATGGTATCGGCGGCATTCGCCGCTGGTAGCGCAACCGACATTGAGGCTGCAGCTGCGATTGCGGAAACGGTGGTGATGGACTTGCGTGTCATTGATCTCTCCTTTTGCCGTATGCGATAATTGTTATCGCGATATCTCTCAGCTTTCATATCTTGAGATGCGCGTCAACATGATTCTTATCGCGATATTGGTTTTCGTGATATTTTCGATTATATGAATGAGTACAGGAGTTCAAAATGACCCAACGCTATAACGATCCCCCGCCTCTGCCCGACCAACTTTGCTATGCGATCTACACCGCCGGCATTGCTATTCAGCGCGCATACAAGCCCTTTCTCGACGAACTTGGGCTGACATATCCCCAATATCTCGTCCTGAACGTCCTCTGGGCTCAAGACGAGCAGACCGTAGTTTCAATTGCCGACCGACTTGCTCTGGAATCCAGCACGCTCACCCCGCTTTTAAAGCGTCTTGAAACAGCCGGACACTTAAGTCGGACACGCAACCTGAACAACGAACGGCAGGTACTGGTTGGGCTGACAGACCAGGGTCGTGCCTTGCAGCACAGGGCAGGCTGCCTCAGCGATACCCTGCTTGCAGCCTCGACCCAAACACCACCGCAACTCGCTGCCTTGAACCGCGACGTGCGGTATCTTCGTGACGCGATTTACTCCCAGATCGGCGGGTGGGACGCACCCGCCTGACCTGCAATGGCGGTAGAGGGCCTAGATGCTCAAGCGGTCGGAACAGTCCCACCGTCGATCACATGCTCTGTTCCCGTAATCGACGTTGCTCGATCCGAGGCAAGGAACGCGATCAGATCAGCGACCTCCTCCGGCGCGGCCGGTCGTCCCAGCGGTATGCCGCCGAGCGAGTTCATGATGACCTGCACCGCGTCATCGTAGCTGATACCGGCTTGCTCAGCTATGCGCAGGGCCAGACCATTGGACCCCGGGCTTGCGATCCAGCCGGGAGAAACCCGCACCACCCGTACTCCCTTCGGAGAGACCTCTTTGGAGATGCTCTTGCTGTAGGTGTTGAGGGCCGCCTTGGCTGAAGCGTAGCCGGTCGTCGCCTCCGGTAGCGGAAGATTTCTCTGGATCGAGGTGACGTGGATGACGACACCACTTCCCTGAGCGACCATGCCAGGGATCAGAGCACGATCGAGCCTGACCGCCGGAAAGAAGTTGAGGTTGAACTCCTTGTCCCATTCCTCGTCGATGAGCGCAGCAAAGCCGCCTGATGGAGCTGACGAGCCGCCCAGTACGTTCACAAGAATATCGAGGCCGCCGAGCTCCCGATGCACCGCGTCAACGACGGTTTGTACCCCCGTCGTGGTGGTCAGGTCGGCTTCAACGAATGCCGCACCGGAGAAATCTGCCGGCTTGATGCGTGCGGTGGTCAGCACACGGGCGCCAAGCTCCTTGAAGAGGGCCACGGTTGCGGCTCCGGCGCCCGAAGTGCCGCCGGTGATCAGGGCGCGACGCCCCTGCAAGGTGAGGAACGGGGTCATACGGTGATCTCCAGTTCGGCGACCTTGTCGCCCACGAGGACGAAGAAGAAGCGCAGATCGATCGGGCTGCCTGGGAACGTGCCGACCGCATGGGCCGTCACCTGGGTTTTCCCGTTTTCAGTGGCGATGAAGAAGGGCGCTACCGTGTAGCTGTATTCCTGCGAAGCCTCTGCCATCCACTTGCGAATGGCATCACGGCCCCTGTGGGTCTTGCCCTTATCCTTCACGATGCCGTTTTCGGTGAAGGTGGCAGCAATACCGTCGGGGCTGCCGTCCCGGTCGGCGTCGAAATAGGCTTCGATGCCCTTGGGTAGTTTGATTGTCATTTTGGTCCTCCATCAATTTCCAGCCTTGCCGGCTAGGGGCCTCGCCCCCTTTGGAGGTCGACAAGGACAACCTAGGGCAAGATGGTTGACACGATAACTAGGATAAAGAAGGATGAGGAATTACGAAAAGAGGGATAATGACGCGATCTGTACTCGCCGACCTGGACGCCGTTTTAAGCATTGCTCGCCTCGGGTCGTTTCGGGCAGCCGCGCTCGAGCTTGGCATGTCCACGACAGCACTTAGCAATGCCATCGCAAAGCTTGAGCAGCGCCTGGGCGTTCGCCTGTTCAACCGTACGACGCGAAGTGTTTCGCTCACCGATGCGGGGAGGACCTTTGTCGAGCGGGTTGGGCCGGCGATCACGGACATCCACGATGCTATGCTTACGGTCCAATCGCTTCAGGAAACTCCGACAGGCACATTGCGCATCAATGCCTTCGCGACAGCAGCCCGGGAGGTGATCGAACCGCTCATCTTGTCGTTCATGCAGCGCTATCCTCAGGTGCATATCGATCTGGTCACGGAGGGACGGATCGTCGACATCGTTGCGGCGGGCTTCGACCTAGGCCTGAGGCCAGCCGATCTGGTGCCGAGCGACATGATCGCCGTCTCGCTTGGTTTGAAGCGCAGTAATGCCGTTGTCGCATCACCAGACTTCCTGCGCACTCATGGCAGTCCAACCGTACCAACCGACCTATATCGGTTTCGCTGCATCCGTGCGCGTCTGCCCAACAACGCCTTGTTTCGGTGGAAATTTGAAAAGGACGGGAACGCTGTCCAGATCGATGTGCAGGGCTCAATAACCCTCGACGAGTCAAGCCTTGTCAGGATAGCGGCTCAAAATGGAGTTGGGCTCGGATACGTCATGGAGGCGGATGTGCGCGATGACATTGCGGCCGGTCGACTGGTGCGCGTTCTCGAGGATTGGACCCCTTCCTTGGCACCGCTCGCGCTGTATTACCCTGGCAGAAAGAACCCGCCGGCCGCCTTTAGTGCGTTCATTCAGGCTGCGCGCGAATTTGCGAATGGGCAATCGCCCGGTGCATAAATCAACGTCTCGTCGACGACCGCGCACGGACTCCAGGAACTCAGCGTTCGCAAGGTCCTGAACAACCTTCATCATATGGTTTTGCGAGACAGAGAACGTGTCCGATATCTCCCGGATCGAGCTAAGCCCCGATGGCCGTGATCCCAAATAGATCATCAATCGCATTGCGTAGTCGGTATATTTGGTGAGCCTCATCGGGGTGTCGTTCGCAAGACGGACAGGCTAAAGGCATGCCTGAAAATCGCGACGTCCCAGAGCAGTATCACATTGGCGAGACAACAGGTTGGTCTGTGAACCACCGTATCAATTCGTCGTTCCCCGGCTACCTTATGATAAGTTCGAAGACTTTCACCAACGACCTGAGCGACCTCCCCAGCGAAGCGTTATGCTCACTTGGCTTGCTGTTCGCAAAGGTCCAAGATGCATTGAAGCGTGTATTAACGGGTTTACATCGGCCGCTACGGGCATGCGCCGGAGTACCCCATCCATTTCCATGTCATCCCAATATACGGGTGGGTTGAGGAGCTATTCTGGAAGGATGACCGATACCGGCTACTAGAAACTTTCGCGGAAGGGCCGGGAGAGACCCCTACTGACGGAACGGAACTGACGCTATTCGTCTGGCGCGAGTTCTGCGAACGAGCTGCTCCCCCGCCGATCAAGGGGCCCTCTGTTGCCGAAGCTACTGAGCTCTTGCGTCGGACAATCCAATTTTCCTAGCAGTCATCCAACGCTCGACCAATTTCATTTCGCCCCCTACCGAAACCGACCCCGTGCTGCCTCCGATCGGAGCCACATTGCCATGTGGTCGGATACAAAATCGGCACTGCCGCCAAATGTGGGTTTTACTTCGTCACTTCAAACGGCAAAATGTCATATGCTAGTAAGCTTTAGCCGATAGACGCGACCTAATTTTCCGCTAACGATTTTAGCCAAACGCCTACTTTGCCAAAGCGATTGCACAATCGAACCTCACCGGCTGCTCGAGCGATTTCGGATGAGCAATGGTCGACGGCGCGACGCATGGCGCGCGAGCTGGACAAGATCCTCGACCACTTCGGTCCACGACAGCCTGCCGTTGCTCGAGCGGCGGCCGAGCTGCGCCTGTCCACCCGCCAGGTTTACAATCTGCTCGGCCGGTATCGCGTCGAGCGGACGATCACGACGTTACTGCCCCGCACCACCGAAACCCGGCGCAAGCGGCTTGCGGGCGGGACCGAGGAAATCATCAGCACAACACTGCGCGAGCAATTCCGCCTACCACCTGAGATCACTCACCTCGCTTTTCGGGTGGGCTTAGCTAGTGATTCTTGATTAATTGCAGCCCATCGCGAAACGCTCTATTTTCCTGGCAGGGTGTCCTCGACGAGACGGAACGTCCTCGGCTTCGCAGCGCCGCCGGACCGCTTCGGTTTCCGCACCAATCCCAGGCGCAGTTCGACGACCCGATCCACGAGGAGACGAGCGATGGGCGCAACGACGCCGGACAACATCATGCAGCTCGGTATGGGGTTTTGGGCCTCCAAAGCCTTGCTCAGCGCCGTCGAGCTCGGCGTCTTCACCGAGCTCGCAGCCGGACCGGCCGACCTGCCGGACCTGCAGGCCAGGCTGAAACTGCATCCCCGCTCGGCCCGCGACTTCCTCGACACCCTGGTGGCCCTGAAGCTGCTCGAACGCGAGGATGGCCGCTATCGCAATGCCCCGGATACCGACCTCTTCCTCGACAAGGGGAAGCCGTCCTATATCGGCGGCATCCTCGAAATGGCCAATGCCCGGCTCTACGGTTTCTGGGGCTCGCTGACCGAAGCCCTGCACTCCGGAGAGCCGCAGAACGAAGCCAAGCACAGCGAGGACTTCTTCGCCGCGATCTATGCGGAGCCGGCACGGCTGCGCGGGTTCCTCGAAGCGATGAGCGGGATCAGCGCCGGTGCGGCGCAGGCGATCGCCGCCAGGTTCGACTGGTCGAAATATACGACCTTCGCCGATGTGGGCGCGGCGCAGGGCATGGTGCCGGTGGTGATTGCGCGAGCCCATCCGCATCTCCAGGCTATCGGCTTCGACCTGCCCGCCGTGCAGCCGATATTCGACGAGTTCATCGCCCGGCAGGGCCTCGCTGACCGCGTCCGCTTCCAAAGCGGCAACTTCTTCGACGGCCCGATGCCGAATGCGGATGTGATCGTGATGGGGCATATCCTGCATGACTGGGATCTAGCCGAAAAGAGGATGCTGCTGGAAAAGGCCTTCGCCGCGCTGCCCAAAGGCGGGGCCGTCATCGTCTACGACGCTGTCATCGACGACGAGCGCCGCAGCAACGCCTTCGGCCTGCTGATGAGCCTGAACATGCTGATCGAGACCCGTGGAGGTTTCGACTACACTGGCGCCGACTGCCAGGCCTGGATGCGCGACGCCGGTTTCGTGTCCACACGCGTCGAGCCGTTGCTGGGGCCGGACTCGATGGTGATCGGCTTCAAGCCCGACTGAGCGGAGAACGAGACCCGGGGCGCAAGATCGGTTGCCTTGCGCTGACACCGCAATCGCCACAAGGTCATCGGGCATGTGCGCAAGACCGAGACCGCGTCTCACCGCATCGAGACGCATTGCGATGTTGTTGAACACCATCTTCCCCTCGACCCCATCCTTTTCGAATTCCCACGCCAGGATATTGCCGTAGGTCGGCATGCGGATCTGGATGCAGTTGTGGGCCGTGAGGTTCTCCGGGACTTCCGGCCAAGGGTGCTGGCGGAAAGAGGACGGAGCGTCGACGACAGCCATGCGCATCTCGCGTCCGATCTTGACCGCGATCATGTCCTTGGCGAGTTGCTCGCCGAGTCGGCCCCCGCATCGTAGCGCTCGGCAACGATGCCGGTCAGGCCGTAGTCGACGGTGATCTCGACGTTACATCGGGATTGTCGGGCAGAAACTTCTCGAGAGCAGGTGTAAGGACCGAGATCGCGGCGTGCTCGCCCGTCGTGATCCTGACCGTCCCCGCGGGCTTGTCACGCATCTCGCTGAGCGCCGCAAGCTCCGCCTGGATTTCCTCAAAGCGCGGACCCGCCGTCTGGAGAAGACGTTCGCCCGCAACCGTCGGCGATACGCGGCGCGTCGTTCGCGTCAGCAGACGCAGGCCAAGCGCGTTCCTCAAGCCCCCGGACTGTCTGGCTGAGCGCGGACTGCGAAACTCCGAGCTTCACTGCCGCCCGCGTAAAGCTTTCCTCGCGCGCGACCGCTACGAAAGCGACCAGATCGTTGAAGTTCTCCTGCGGCACTCCGGAGGGCTGATGGCTGTGCCCGTTCGAAAACCTGCCTTGTTGCCTCCACGATCAAGCCGCCACCTTGTGGCGGCCGAAAATGGTTGCAACATAAAACATCATTGATATGATGTTTTATGTTGCATATGGAGAGGAGACGGACATGCAAGTGGCCCCAAAGCCGGTGCGCGCCCAAGGCAGAACACAGCAAGAGCGGCGCGAGAAAACCAGGGCGGATCTGCTCGAGGGGATGATGTCGGCGCTGATCGAGCTTGGCTATGCACGCACGACAACCGGCGAGATCACACGCAGAGCCGGTCTGACTTCTGGTGCACTACAACATCATTTTCCGTCTCGGGAAGACCTCATTCTTGCACTCGTCGATTATCAGTTCGAGGCAGTCCGCGCGCAGCTCGAGATATTCGCAAATGACAACAACGCCGAGTCTGATTGGAAGACTTTCATTGAGTTGCTGCGCGACATTTATGCCGGTCGTCGCTATATGGCGATATGGGAAATTGTGATGGGAACGCGCGCGGACGTGCATCTCCATGCATTACTCATGCAGCACAGGATCCAGTCGCAGGCGACCCTCGAGAGGCTTTGGAGCACGGTCTTCAAGGCTCTGATTCCAGATAAACGCAGGCGCTCCGACCTCATGCATTTCACGCTTTCCACCCTGCGCGGAAGTGTATTTTACAACGTAATCGCGCCAGATGCTCAGTTCCTAGAACGGCAAAAAGAAATGCTTTTTTCCGTTCTGGAAGCAGAGATGTGTGACCGGGAAGGAACCGTCTCCGTAAGCCCGATCATGATCCATCCATAGCCTCATTCACACCCATGATTTCTGAAAGGAGGGAATTGCGCATGCGTTTAAATAAATCCGGTTTGCGTATCGCCGTCACTTGCTTCGCTTTGGCGATCGGTGGGGTTGGCGCCGTCAACACAGCTCAATCGCAGGCATTGGCTACATCCAAACCGCCATTGGCAACCGGGATAACCGATAGCGGTGCTGCGGAAGCGCAAGTCACCGACGCTATTCGCGACGGTGATATCCTTACGATCAAGATTCGTTTTGCCCCGATCGTGCCGGATAAGATGGAATCTATCTACGCCCAAATTTCCGATCAAGACTATGAGAACAACTTCTATGTCCTTGCGGGTGACAAGAAATATCTCCTACTGAGAGATAGCCAGAATACACCGCTGGCAAGCCCGCAGCTTTCCATTCGAAACACAAAGGATTCCCCGGTGTCCGGGACCTGGTACGGACGGTTTCCTGCGCCGCCGAAAGACATTACGGAAGTATCTTTGACTATTCGCGGTGTAGAGACGATCGATGCAATTCCTATTGCGGACAAACAGCAATGAGCAGATTTGTGACAATAGTCGGCCTTGCGATCATTGTGTCGGTCGGACACGTGAACGCTCATGCGTCGAATTACCAGCGTGAAGTCAGAGGCCTCAAGGCGACCGTCCTGAGCTTGAAGGGCCTCGGGTCCGAAACAAAGGGCTCGGTTTCAGCACTGTTGGCCAGAGTCGATAGCCTCGTCTCCAACCGCAACGGCCTGACGGCACGACGGGAAGGCAAGGCCATCAGGGTTTCGATGTTGGGTGACGTGCTATTCGATTTTGACGCGACAGATATAAGACCCGCCGCCGAGCCGACATTGCAGGAGATCGCGCGCCTCATCGCTTCCACGCCAGGCGGCAGAACCTTAGTCGAGGGGCATACGGATTCCAAAGGGACAGTCGCCTACAACCAGGTTCTCTCCGAGCGTAGGGCCAAAGCGGTAGCAGCGTGGCTGGAGGCCCACGGTGTCGGCAAGACAAGGCTGGCGGTCGCCGGCGTGGGAGCCGACCATCCCGTTGCACCCAACGAGGATGGAGATGGGCTGGACAATCCGGAAGGACGCGCATTGAACCGACGCGTCGAGTTCGTGTTTCAGGACATCAAATGATGTCATGACGACCATCACTGGCCACGTCGCGGTGAAAACTTGTAGCATCCGCCGCGATCAACGCAACCTCATCCAGCTTGCTCGCCATCTCAACGACCAGCCGAGAAAGTGCCTCAACTACAGAACGCCGGCCGAAGTGTTTCGGGCACATTTGCAAGAGGGAGGCTGAACCCCTACCCTGAAAACCGGCATGTTGCACTTCAGTTAGGATCTCCCATACGTGAACATCACAGCAACAAGCCCCTAAGGCGACGTCCACGCTTAAGTCTGTGAACAGCATTGCGCCCCCATTTCCGCCGTTGGGTCGAGTTCTCACATTTCCTGAAAGGAGACGGTCTGCTACTCCAAAATCCATCGTTTCCACTAGGTTAAGTTCCCACTTTGCCTAGGATGGTCTGTCAGAGAGCGAAACATTGATTTGACGGGTCGTCGGTCCAGATTCTTTCAAGGCTCTAGAGAGCCAATCGTTGACTGGGCGGAGCTAGGTGCTCTTGGTCCGCACACTCTGTTCCTCGCGATCTAGCTGACACGGGTATCGATCCAGGCGCGCGTCTGCTCCAGGATCTCGTCGGAAAGCTCGTGATCATCGATTGCCCGCGCGAGGATGACTGCCCCCACCATTGCTGCCCAGCTTCCGATCGCTGCGCGGCGCTTGTCGTCCGAACCCCGCTCCGGCAGTGCCTTCTCGATACGGGCGATCTGCGTGCGAAGACCCTCTGTCATGGCGGCCTGCGCTGCAGGTGTCTGGTGGCGAATGGCTGCGGCCAGACCTGCGGTGGGGCAGCCATTGGCCGGATTGTCACGGTGACGAGGTGCCAGATAGGAGCGGACGAAGGCGCTGAAGTCGCCGTCTCCTGCGCTATCCGCAGCAAGGGAATGCGCAAGCGTCTGCGCGACAAGGTCGTCCTTCGAGTTGAAATGGCCATAGAAGCCGCCATGGGTCAGGCCGGCTGCCTTCATGACTTCCGCTACGCTCACGGCATCGAACCCCTTGTCCTTAAACAACCGGCTGGCGACGTCCAGGATCCGGCGTCGGTTCTCCGCCATCTGTTCTCGGCTGACCTTCATTTTCAAAATTCTCCGAAGCCGTCGTTGACATTTACATGATGGCCATCATATTTATTGGCAATCATGATGGTGATCATGAATATAGGTTCGATTACAGAAAAGAGCAATCCGATGAGCCAAATTCCTGCAGTTCTCATTACCGGCGCCTCGACCGGCATTGGCGCAATCTATGCCGATCGGTTTGCGCGGCGAGGGCACGACCTCGTGCTGGTCGCCCGCGACGCAGCGCGAATGGAGGCGGTGGCAAGCCGTCTGCGTCAGGAAACCGGTGTGACGGTCGACATCCTCCAGGCTGACCTGACGCAAACCACTGATCTGGCCAAGGTCGAGACACGGCTGCGCGACGATGCTCGCATCGGCATCCTCGTCAACAATGCCGGAACGGCCATCGGTGGAACCTTCGTCGAGCAGAGCACCGACGACACGACCAGACTCGTTGCGCTCAATACGACGGCACTTGTTCGCCTTGCCGGCGCCATTGCCCCGCGGCTTGCCAATGCCGGTGAGGGGGCGATCGTCAATATCGGTTCAGTGGTGGGTTTGGCGCCGGAGTTCGGGATGACGGTTTACGGCGCGACCAAGGCCTTCGCCCTATTCCTGTCTCAGGGGCTCGGCCTCGAACTTGGACCGAAGGGCGTTTACGTCCAGGCGGTGCTTCCCGCCACGACCCGAACCGAGATTTGGGAGCACGTCGGCGCCGACGTCAACGCCATGAACAATGTCATGGAGGTGGGCGACCTGGTCGATGCGGCGCTGGTCGGTTTCGACCGTCGCGAGCCGGTGACCATCCCGCCGCTTCACGAAGCCGGTCAGTGGGAGGCCTTTGAAGCCGCGCGCAAGACCATGTTCGCCAATTTCGGCAACGCACTTCCTGCCGAACGTTACCGTACGAGCACCTGAATCCTACGCATTCAACTGATCAATACCGCTGCAGCGGTGACACCATAGGTAGATCATGACCAACAACACGCTTTTCGAGCCCTACGCTCTCGGCTCCATGACCCTTTCCAATCGGATCGTCATGGCGCCCCTGACACGCAACCGCGCCGGTCCGGGCTTTGTGCCGGGGGACATTACCGCAGAGTATTACCGCCAGCGCGCTTCTGCCGGGCTGATCATTTCCGAGGCTACCCAGATCTCGCAGCAGGGGCAGGGCTACCAGGACACACCCGGCGTCTATACCCAGGCGCAGATCGACGGTTGGCGCAAAGTCACTGCTGCCGTACACGAGGAGGGTGGGCACATCCTTCTTCAGCTCTGGCATGTCGGCCGCATCAGCCACGTCGACCTTCAGCCCAACGGTGCTCAACCGGTCGCGCCCTCGGCACTTCGGGCAGACACCAAGACCTTCGTCAACAATGCCTTCGTCGACGTTTCGCAACCCCGTGCCCTTGAGCTCGATGAACTCGCTGGAATCGTGACCGATTTCCGTCAGGCAGCAGCCAACGCCATCAAGGCCGGTTTCGATGGTGTCGAGGTTCACGGCGCTAATGGCTATCTACTCGACCAGTTCGCCAAAGACGGCTCGAATGTTCGGACAGACAAATATGGCGGCTCCGTAGAAAACCGCGCCCGCCTCATGCTGGAAGTCACGGCTGCAGTCGTCGAGGAAATCGGCGCTGCGCGCACAGGAATCCGGATCTCGCCGGTCTCGCCCGCCAATGGCTTTTCGTGCAGTGATCCCCAGGCTCAGTTCGACTACATCGTCGATCAACTCGACGCGCTTAACATCGCTTACATCCACGTCGTCGAAGGCGCCACCGGCGGACCACGCGACGTCGCACCATTTGATTTTGGCTCGCTACGCCGCCGCTTCAGCAAGACTTACATCGCCAACAATGGATATGACCTCGAACTCGCGACGTCGCATCTTGCCAATGACAAGGCGGATCTGTTCGCCTTCGGACGCCCGTTCATCGCCAATCCGGATCTCGTGGAACGTCTGCAAAGCGGCGCGCCGCTGGCGCAGATGATTCCCGCCACGCTCTATGGCGGTGGCGCGGCGGGCTATACCGATTATCCCAGCTTCGCCGAGGCATCAGGAAAGTGAAAGGCTTGGGGCCGTACTTCGGTGCGACCCCGAGCGTACCAGGGGTTTTGGCTTCATCTCCCGGATATCCTGCTTGAGATTAATGATGATGTACGTCATCTAAAATATATCATGATGGCCATCATGATTAAGCTCCGACAACCTTAAGGCTTGCGGCAAGATTTCGCGAGCCAGATAGAGAAAAAGCTATGGCTACGTTTGAATCAAAAGGACATAAGACCGCGTTTGTGACCGGGGCGTCCAGTGGCATTGGCAGGGCGGCCGCTTTATTGCTGGCCCGGGCAGGCTACCGAGTGATCGGCACTAGCCGGAAGGCGGCGCCGGACGAGATACGCGAAGGCATCCGGATGATCGCTTGTGATGTGACGTCTGATACGTCCGTCTCGGCTGCTGTGGCGCTGGCACATCAAGAACTTGGCCGTCTCGACCTTCTGGTCAACAATGCCGGCTACGCCGTGCCCAGTGCAGCCGAGGAAAGTTCGGTGGAGCAAGTTCGCTCGCTGTTTGACACCAACTTTCTGGGCGTGGTTCGGGTCACGAACGCGGTTCTCCCTATCATGCGCCAACAGGGCTGCGGCAGGATCCTGAACATAGGCTCGGTCATGGGTTTGATTCCAGGTCCTTTCCGCGCCTATTACGCCAGCAAGCACGCCATCGAGGGCTATTCGGAATCGCTGGACCACGAGGTACGGCCGTTCGGCATCCGCGTCGCTGTGATCGAGCCTTGGGCGACGAAGACCTCGATTGAGGCCAACTCGCCGCAAGGCGATCGGCCGGTTGCGGCCTACGGCCAGACATTGGACCGATACCGCGCGGCGTTCGATGCCATGGCCGGCGGTGACACGGCGGACGATGTTGCGGCTACGATTCTTACGGCGGCGCAGGCCAAGGTGCCGCGGCTCCGCTACCCCTCAGGCAAGGCTGCCCGCCAAACCTCTTTTGCCCGGCGTTTTCTACCACGCGCGCTGTTCGACCGTATCTTGCGCAAGCAATTCAACATCGCCTGAGATCGCAAGCTCCAATCATCGGCTCGCTCGCGGGCAAGGCAGGACCACCATGATAAACGCATCCAAAGCGACGACATCAGCACAGCGCTACAGCGACGCCCCCAACCGCTTCATCACCGTCGGGAAAATCCGATTTGCCTATCGGGAGCTTGGTCCGCGCGGCGGGGTCCCACTGGTGTTGCTAAATCACTGGGGAGCGGTGCTGGACAATTTCGACCCGCGAATTGTCGACGCGCTGGCAGCCGCACATCACGTGATCGCGGTAGACTATCGGGGGATCGGCCTTTCCAGCGGATCGGCTCCGGTGACCATAGATGAAATGGCCCGCGACGCGATGGAGATGATCGGCAAGCTGGGATTTGGCACGGTTGATCTGATGGGCTTTTCGCTGGGCGGCTTCGTCGCACAGGATATCGCACTGAAAGCCCCCGGTCTGGTACGCAAGCTGATCTTGACCGGCACTGGCCCGGCCGGTGGAACCGGAATTGCAAGGGTGGGGGCAGTGTCCTGGCCACTGATCATCAAGGGCCTGCTAACGCTGCGCGACCCGAAAACCTATCTGTTCTTCACCTCGACCCCCAATGGTCGCCGCGCAGCCAATGACTTTTTGGCGCGTCTGAAAGAGCCCAAGCTGGATCGCGACAAAGGTCCGACACCCCGTGCCTTCCTGCGCCAGCTTTCCGCTATTCAGGCCTGGGGCCGCCAGGCGCCGCAGGATCTGGGCCGGATCCGTATTCCTGTTCTTGTGGCCAATGGCGATAATGACATCATGGTGCCCACATTCAACAGTCGCGACATGGCCCGGCGCATTCCAGATGCTGAACTGGTGATCTACGAAGACGCTGGCCACGGCGGGATCTTCCAATACCACGCTAAGTTTGCACCGAAAGCCTTGGCTTTTTTGGCTGCCTGACCTGACAAAAGTTTCACACTGGAGAAAGCCCGTGAAAGCCTTCGTCGTCGACAAATACAAGAAGAAGGGCGCGTTGCGTCTGGCCGACATGCCCGATCCCCGGATGGGCGCGGACGATGTTCTGGTGCGTATTCAGGCCACCGCGGTCAACCTTCTGGATTCTAAGGTGCGGGACGGCGAATTCAAGCTGTTCCTGCCGTATCGTCCGCCCTTCATTCTAGGCCACGATCTGGCGGGAACGGTTGTAAGCGTCGGCGTGAATGTGCGGCAATTCAAAGCGGGGGATGAGGTTTACGCCCGTCCGCGCGATCACCGGGCTGGCACATTTGCAGAGTTCATTGCGGTTGATGCCGCCGACGTGGCGCTGAAACCTGCGAGCCTTTCCATGGAGCAAGCCGCATCGATCCCGCTGGTCGGACTGACCGCCTGGCAGGCGTTGGTCGAGGTGGGCAAGGTCAAGCCCGGCCAGAAAGTGTTCATTCAGGCCGGTTCCGGCGGGGTTGGGACCTTTGCCATCCAGCTTGCCAAGCATCTTGGCGCCACTGTGGCCACCACGACCAGTGCGGCGAATATTGACCTGGTCAAAAGCCTCGGCGCTGATGTGGTGATCGACTACAAGACGCAGGATTTCGAACAGGTGCTGTCTGGCTATGATCTGGTGCTGAATAGCCAGGATGCCAAGACGCTGGCAAAGTCGCTGAACGTGCTGAAACCGGGTGGAAAGATGATCTCAATCTCCGGCCCTCCGGATGTTCCCTTTGCTAGATCTCTGGGGCTGAGCCTGTTCCTGCGCTTTGTAGTGCGGATGCTGAGCCGGGGCGTTCTGAAGAAGGCGAAAAGCCGAGGCGTCGAGTATTCCTTCCTGTTCATGCGCGCAGAAGGACAGCAGTTGGCCCAGATCGCCAAGCTGATCGACTCCGGTGTGATCCGTTCGGTCGTGGACAAGGTGTTTCCCTTTGCTCAAACGGCGCAGGCCTTGGCCTATGTCGAGACCGGACGCGCCAAGGGAAAGGTCGTGGTCACCTTCAAGAGGTAGGTCTATGGCCTGCTGCCGGTTATGGGATTTCGCTGTGGCGCAGGGGCCTCTTCTCGCCAATCTCGGCATATTTGTGTGAGACAACAAGTTTCTACGAGCGCAGTTGACAACTGCCCCAGTGGTTCAGTTCATCAAATACGACGAACATGGGCAAAAGGTGAACATACTGGTCTGGGATGACCACCTTCTGAATCCCATGGAGGTTATTGAGGCGATTTGGCAGGAGGTACCTGATTTCAAAGAGTCCTACGAACTGCCCGACGGACACTTTCGTCAGAATGCGCCGGCGTTTGACGAAGTGGTGGTGCGCGAACTGTTGGTCAATGCCCTAGTTCACCGGCCCTGTACGCAACGAAGCGACATATTCCTGAACTTGCACCCGGATCGACTGGAGGTCGTGAATCCGGGGTTGCTTTCTCTCGGCGTCACCGCACAGAACGTGCTGCACACCACCGTGCGCCGCAACGAGTATTTAGCTCGACTTTTCCACGATCTCTGGCTGATGGAGCGGGAAGGCAGCGGTTACGATAAGATTTATGAGTGCTGCTGTCTCATGGTCGCCCGGCGCCCGAACTGGTCGAGGGTCACGATCGAGTGCAAGTGGCGGCCCAACGCTCGGGCGCTTCCGTAAGCTAATCCCAGAACGGCAACGCGCCCAAGAGCAGCGCCAAGATGGGGCGGCCACAATTGTCGTTGGAAAGCAACAAGCAGCCTGTTTTGGAGGCGCAACAGGGTGTTTTGCGACGATATCAACCAAGCATCTGTTTTCCAGAGCCATTCTTTCGCTCACTCACCCAGCTTCAGCGCCGAAACGGCACTCTTTGGAACTTGCATTTTGGCAACGTTCGCTAGACTGTCAGCCCCGTTTGCGGTCGCCGGCTTCGACCTCACCTGCGACCGATACCGATTAATCCGCCGCGAAGATCTCCCGAGGTCGCTCCCCAACACGCGTCTCGAAATTGCCTGTTTATGCTCGCATTATTCATGGTTCGTGAACGCGTGAGCGGCTTGCTGCTATGCACCTTTAGGTTGCGCACGCTTTCGGAACCGGGCTGCCCCAAAGAGCGGCTACGGTGTGGAACGGACGCATCAGAAGCGCTGTCGCCAACGTAGGAGGGATTAATGTATGAGAAACGTAGAATTTTGTTCGCGGGGATCATCTCCTCCATAGCAATTGCCGCTCCCCTTTCTTCATTTGCACAAGAATGCGACGGAGATTACTACGCAGGGATTGGTGCTAACCAACATTATGCTAGCGACAAGCGCCAACCCACGAACTCCTATCTCTTTAAGCATAAGGCTACCCAGCAACGGCTTCAAAAGACTGCAGACGCCGCTGAAAACCGGCCGCCGACTTAGCCAAAGACCCATGCCGATGGTCCGTAGCCGATAAGGCGCACCAAACTACTCCGCGTCGAGGCGCTGGCGGAAATGGCGGCGTTGCGCCACAGCTTCGAGCAACGTCGAGCCGGGAAACCTCGATGCAACGGATCAGTCGGTCCCGCAAGCATTTGCGCCGTTCGGCCGCGCGCGACAAGTGTCGGCGATTGGCATTGACCTACGCCGGACAATAGATTGCCACTGCGCGACAGAAGCGGAGAAGGCATGCTTCGCAGAAAGCCGAGGCGCTTGCACTCGACAGCGCGGATCAGTCGGCGCGTCGAGTTTCTGGCATAAGACGAGCTTCAGGTCCGCGACCAAAATATTGACCGACCGCAGTGGCGGCGTTCAATCCGCCACCCAGTCGGAGACAAGCACCCATCAAGGCCGCGCCAATCGCCGGAGCCCGCACCGTCCCGACCGCGCCAGCGACTGGGCTGTCGATGATGTTGTCTCGGGACGCTGTCGAGTCCTGTTTATTCCAGGCGACACTAAGCCCGATCTTCGGATCGACGCCACGGACTGGACGGAGCTCGAAGGTGCGGTTCAGAAGATCCTTCGTCCATTCCGGGCAAAGCCGATCCCCAAGCCGGCCGAGACCAGAGAGACCAGCGAAAAAGTATCGTCACAGTTATCGGCGATGTTGCCGGTTAGACAAGGTGTCTCGAACATCTCCGAGAAATAGCGATGTCGATCTCGCTGCGAAGGGCCAGCGGGCTCGTCTTTTCCACCGCAAGCAGATAGCGCTCGTGCGCGATCGAGAAGAAGCGCAAGGAGCCGATGTTTTCGATCGGACGGATGAAGCCGAGATTGATCTGGCCGTTCTCGATCGAGCGAATGATGTCGCTGGTGGAGCCGCTACAGCGGGAAACTTCCGGCCGATGCGCGCCAGGAATGCCTGCAGCACACCCGTCGTCGCGGGATAGACAGTTCCGATCTTGATCGCTCGCGCCGCCTTGCCGGCCACCGAGCGCGCCACCTGGGCCATAGGGGATCGTCGCTGCGGTCGGCCGCAGGTGCGACACCGGGGTGCGGCCGCTCACCTCGAGGAGCAGCTTCTGATGGACGGCGAGGGCGAAGTCCTCCGCTTCGTGCACAGGGATCATGAAGGATCCGGAGCCGCCGCTATTTCCTGTATATCAGGACGGGGATGGTCGAATGCGTAAGAACCTTGGCGGCGACGCTGCCGATGATCAAGGCGCCGACACCGCCGCGGCCGTGCGAAGCCATGACGATCAGATCGGCGCCGATATCCTGCGCTTTTCTGATGATCTCGAGGTAAACCTCGCGCGCGCTGGTTTGATCGGTCACGCAGCGAACGCCGGCCGCTTCGGCCCTGGTCCGAGCGGCGCGAAGCGTCTCTGAAGCATGCACTTCGGAAAGCGCCTCATATTGCGCCCGGGTGTTGCTGATTTGCTCCGCATCCAGAGAAACGAGGTGAAAAGGCTCCGTCACCATAAAGATGGTGATTTTCGCGCCCACTTCCTTTGCGAACGTGATGGCGGCATCCACGGCCAGCGTCGCGAGCGGTGAGCCATCGGTAGGTATGAGGCGCTCCGTATCGTTCTGGAACAAAGGTCTCGCTGCACCCGGCAGCGTGACCAAAGCATCGGGCAGAAAAGCAACTGAGAGAACCCAATCAGCCGAGCTTTCCATTTTTTGTTCGTGGCGGCTGTGTTCGTGCTGACTACAACAACCTGCCAGGTTAGTAGCAAGGCGGGTACGGATAGTAGCCGCATTGCGGCGGGTAGTAATACGGATTGGCTGCTGCAGCGCCGACGGCGGCACCAGCCACCACCCCCGCGGCAACCGGAGCGCCGCGATACCAAGCCCCGTGATAGACGGGCGCGTGCCAATAGGCACCTCCGACATGGGCGAAACTGGCGTCCCCGACACGCGCATAGCTTCCATGAAACCCGCCGGCACCAAAGTCCCCACCGCGGAAGCCACCTCCGCCAAAACCACCGCCGCCAAAACCACCGGCGAAATGATCAATGAAAACCGCAGCGGGTCCGGCCGCACCACTCAGACTTCCTTCCAGAACGGCAATATCGAAGGTCAGAGTAGTACCTTCCAGCTTTGGAGATTTCAGAGTGACCACGACGTCACTGACGTCCGAGCCGCCACCTCCCAGCACCGACACCGTTGCGTTTGGAGGGTCGACAGCGAAGTTGTCCTTGCCTTCATCCCACTGCATGATGAACTGTTCGGTGGTTACATGTCCGGCGGCCCGCACCGGTCGATCGGCAAAGACGATCGAATTTGCCGACACGCCAGTCAGAACCAATTTGTCACCGTCGATCTTGGCGCCATCCGAGTTGATGACNGCAAGTGACGGCACCGGACCGGTGGGCGCGACCGTTCCGATCGCCTTGCCCAGCGGCACATGCTGCTTCTTCGTGGAATCCTGGGCGAGTGCAGCAGTTGCCGCCAGTGCCAGGCCTCCGACAACGGCTATCAAGCCGGCGACATGATTGATTTTCATCGTGGATGTCCTTCGAGTTTGGGATAAGCGGCAGGGCCGCCTGTCCTGATGGCCTCACGAACGTGGATGGACATTGACTCCACAAGAGGGTCGCACACGATGCACGCAACGCAGTCTACTTCTTCGGAAAGATCTCTTTCCAATCTGCCTTCATGTCGACCACGGTCCATTTGTTTATCGCCGCTGCATCGAGCGCCTCGTCGAGGCGGCCGAATTCCGTGTCGCGATCGTAGGCGTATTCACGTTCGGCATCGGTGTGATGAATGAGCATGGCGAAACGGACGCTCCCACCCGTCATTGTCGTCCATTGCAGCATTTCCAGGTCGCCGTCGGAATTGCCGAAGGCGGCGATCGGGCGGCGGCCGATATGCTCGTTGATNCCGACCGGCTTGCCGCTCTTGTCATCGATGAAGTTGACCTGCGGCAGGCGAAACAGGGTCGGCATCCCGTCACGCATGTCGAACTGGGTTTTGATCGACGAGCCTACGACCTGCTCGGGCGGGACGCCATAGACCTGTTCCGACCACGGCCGCATGAACTCGATGCCGCCGCCGGATACGATGAAGGTCTTGAAGCCGTTGGCGCGCAGATAGGCCAGCAGTTCAAGCATCGGCTGGTAGACGAGNTCGGTGTAGGGACGCTTGAAGTGCGGATCGCGTGCGGTGGCAAGCCAATCGGAAACGACCTTCTGGAACTCGTCGCTGGTCATTCCGCTATGGGTTGTCATGATGAGCTCGATGAGGCCCTTTTCGCCGGATGCGGCAAGGGTCTTCATGTCGCCTTCGAGCACTGCCTTGAACGGCTGCGTGTCCTTCCATTCCGGATGGGACGGAGCCTCGGCCTTCACACGGTCGAGCGCGAAGGCGAGTTGGGTATACATCGGATGCTCGACCCACAGCGTGCCGTCATTGTCGAAGACGGCGATGCGCTCAGGCTCCGGGACGAAGTCGGGCGTGTTCTCTGTCGTCACCTTCTCGACAAAGGCGACGATGGCCGCCTTCGGGGCGGTGTCGTTCCATGACGGCAGCGGATCGGTCTGGGCCTGGGAAGGATCGCCGGAGCAGGCGACAGCGATCGGAACCAAGATTGCCGCGAGCGTTACGAACAGTCGACGACGGCCGCGCTCGAAATGATGGAACACTCCCATGTCGTGTCTCCTGTTGTTGGCCGAGCAGTTGCCGCGGTAACGGCAAGCGCNTTGGGGGTCGTTCCGCTACTTTCCCGTGAAAAATACAGAGCGATCCGCAGCGCGTCCGGTTGGCAGGCGGCCGTCCTGGGCCGCCCCGCCATGTCGTACGCCCATTGGCGCGTCAGTCGTGACCGGTCTTCATTTCCCGGACCTGCTGCATGACCTGCTCCAGATTGTAGCTTGCCGGGTCCTGCATCGGCGGGAAGTCGACGTAGGTCTGGAGGTGCTTCAGCCACAACTGCTGCCCGATGGGTAGCATGTTCCAATCGTAGACGTAGGCGGTGGACGGTGATGCGATGGCTCCGCCCGTACCGAAGAGCGTCTTCAACTGTTGTCCTACCGAAGTCTCGAAAGGATCGCGCTTGATGTTGACGACCTGCGTCCAGGCGTAGGGGACCACGCCCGTGATAAAGCCAGCCGGGTCGTCCGACACCATCGCGAAGTACATCTTCCAGTTCTTGTATCGCACTGCCGACGGCTCCTTACCGGAGTAGTACAAGAAGTGGTCGCGCGCGGATTTTTCCGACTTGCCTTCCAGGTAGTCGCGCTGGTTGACCCCGTCGAGCGTGGTCTTGGCGATGCCAGGATACTCGCCCTTCTCGATCCGCGCCTTCAGCTCGTTGCCCTTGGGGCCGCCGGCAATGTCGACCAAGGTGGGCAGCCAGTCGAGAGCGGCGAACATCTCGTTCTTCACCGTTCTGGGCTCGATATGCCCGGGCCAGCGTACAACCAGCGGCGCGCGCATGCCGCCTTCCCAGGTGGACAGCTTGCCGCCCTTGAAGGGGGTGGTGCCGCCGTCGGGGAAGGTGATCGTCTCGGCGCCGTTATCGGTGGTGAAGACGATGATGGTATTGTCGAGCTCACCCATCTCCTCAAGCTTTTTCAGCACGTAGCCGATGTTGTCGTCCATCTGCTTCATGCCGGCTTCGTTGACGCCCCAGTCCTTGCCGCCAGGCTCGCCGACCATGGCCAGGTACTTGTCCGGGAGCACGGTCGTGATGTGCATACGGGCCGGGTTGTACCAGACAAAGAACGGCTTCTTCGTCTTCTCGGGATCGTTGCGGTCGAGGAAGTCGATAACCTTGGCCGAGATCTCCTCGTCCACGGTCTTCGATCGCTCCAGCGTCAGCGGGCCCTGATCCTTGCAGCTTTGGTTCGCCGCAGTCCCGTCGGACGATGTGCACGCGAGCATCGGACGCGGTGGCGTCAGGCAAGTTGTCGTCTTGGGATCAACGGCCGCGGGATCCTCTGCAAGTCCTGGGATCGGCGTGTTCTTGCAAGGCGGCGCGAGTGTCTGCTCGGTCGGTGTCCTGTTGATNTCAGGGAAGCTTACTCCCTGCATGGCGTCGAGGTGATACAGATACCCCCAGAACTCCTGGAAGCCGTGCGCGGTCGGCAGGGATTCAGTGTGATCTCCGAGATGGTTCTTGCCAAACTCGCCGGTGTTGTAGCCGAGATCGAATAGGAACTTGGCGAGCGAAGGCGTGCCGGTCCGCAAGTAGGACGGGCTTCCGGGAATTTCCGGTAGGACCATGCCGACGCGCACCGGCTGCATGCCGGTGAGGAAGGCAGTGCGTCCGGCCGTGCAGCTCTGCTCGGCGTAGTACGTCATGAACTTCGCACCCTCATTGCCGATGCGGTCAATGTTGGGCGTTTCTCCCACCGCAATGCCTTGATGATAGATGCTCGGCTGCATCCAGCCGATGTCGTCGCCCATGATGAACAGGATGTTCGGCTTTCTCGTCTCCTGAGCTTGCGCCGGGGCGATCGCGCCCCAGAGAAACGCCACAGTCGTCAACGCACCGAGACTGTAACTAAGGCTTTTGCGGATCATTTTCAGCTCCTCCGGTGAATACACATCTCCCGTTCGG
>JGI25151J46595_10000364_pt1 | contig 47703 bp, 45 predicted proteins | sample AraplaMF_Col_mLB_FD_46595 | JGI IMG/M metagenome (IMG submission 46595) | reverse complement strand
GGGTGATATCAGTCCAGACCATCTTGTGCTTCGTCGTAGCTCGCAACCACGACCGAATCACAACTGACTGATATCACTCAACTCTTTTCGGGTCAGACACTTAGCAGAGGCAGGGGATGAAAGCCTTTGCAATCGGCGCAGTCGTGGATCGGAGAACGCATTGCCTCTCCCGTTTACGGGAGAGGCAAACCATCCCCCCTCGACGGACCTACCCCAGCTCCGGCCGCCAGTCCGGCGGGGCCAAAGTGAAGCCTTCGAAGCGGAAGGCCGGGGCGACGACGCAGCTGACCAGGGTCCAGTCGCCGAGGCTGCGCGCCGCCTGCCAGTGGCCCTCCGGCACCACACCCTGGAACCGGTCGCCGGCCATGAGGTCGGGGCCGAGGCGCAGCACCTCGCCGGCCTGGCCGGTTTCCGCGATCGACAACTCCAGCGGCGCGCCGGCCTGCCAGATCCAGATCTCCGGCGCGTCGACCGCGTGCCAATGCGAGACCTCGCCGGCCCGCAGCAGGAAATGGATCAGCGAGGCCCGGCCGCGGCCGCCTGCCGGCGGCGGATCGCGCCACAGCTCGACATAATGCCCGCCCTCCGGGTGCGGCTGCATGCCGAGCTTCGCGATGATCGCCTCCGGCGTCATCGCGCCGCTCATGCCTGGGCGATCGTGGCGATATAGGACGGGCGCTCGGCGAAGGCCGCATGCCAGGCGGCGAGGCGCGGATGGGTCTCGCGCCAGCCCCAGTCGGCGAAGCGCAGGTCGAGATAGCCGAGGGCGCTGGCGGCGCCGATCGTGCCGATGGTCAGCGGCCCGTCGAGCTCCGCCGCATCGGCCTCCATCTGGTCGAGCGACTTCCGGATCTTGGTCTTCTGGCGCTCGACCCAGGGCTCGTGCTGCTTCTCGACCGGGCGCAGCGTGATCTCGTAGCGGATCAGCAGCGCGGCATCCATCAGCCCGTCGGCCAGGGCTTCCCAGCGCAGGGCGCGCCAGCGGTCCGCCCCCGCGGCCGGGACCAGCTTCGGCCCGTCATGCAGCGAGTCGAGATATTCGCAGATCACCGGGCTGTCGTAGAGCGGACCGAACTCGGTCTCCAGCACCGGAATCTTGTTCAACGGGTTGCGCGCCGACAGGCCGCTGGCCGGGTCCTCGGTGCTGGTCGGCACCACCTCGATCCGATCCTGCAGGCCGGTCTCGTGGGCAACGATGCGGACCTTGCGGGCGAAGGGCGAGAACGGGCTGTAGAGGAGCTTCATGGCGGTCCCTGACTCGATCGAACGACAACGTTTTGGGGATGTGGATAGAACCACTGATCTCGACTTTTATTGTCATTGCCGGGCTTGACCCGGCAATCCAGGGGCCGCCGAGAGCGGCTCTTGAAAGCCCCTGGATCCTCGGGTCAAGCCCGAGGATGACAAGAAAATAGAATGCAAACCTAAGATAAACCCGCTTCGGTTGCCATTTTCGGTCAGAACCGGTCCTTGCGGCCGCGGATCTCGGCGAAGACGGCGACCGGGTCGGCGCCGGCCATGCCGATGGCGGCCTGCAGATCCGGCTTGTCGGCGCGCAGGAAGGGGTTGGCCAGCTTCTCGCGGCCGAGCTGGGCCGGGATGGTCGCGGCGCCGCTCTCGCGGGCGTCGTCGACATCCTCGGCATAGGCCTGCAGCACCGGGTTGGCGCCGTCGACCGTCAGCGCGAAGCGGGCGTTCGACTGGGTGTATTCGTGGCCGCAATAGATCCGGGTGGTGTCCGGCAGCGCCCGCAGCTTCTGGAGGCTGGTCCACATCTGCGCGGGCGTGCCCTCGAGCAGGCGGCCGCAGCCGAGGGCGAACAGCGTGTCGCCGCAGAACAGCACGCCGGCATCCTCGAACCAGAAGGCGATGTGGCCGGCGGTGTGGCCGGGGACGTCGAGCACCGATCCCCTCGCGGCACCGACCATGACGTGGTCGCCCTCGGCGACGCCGCGGTCGAGGTCGGGGATGCGGCTCGATTCCGCCGCCGGACCGACGATCGAGGCGCCGTAGCGCTTCGCCAGCTCGTGGTTGCCGCCGACATGGTCGCCGTGATGGTGGGTGTTCAGGATCCAGTCCAGCCGGCCGCCCTTGGCCTCCAGCTTCGCCGCCACCGGGTCGGCCTCGCCGGGGTCGACCACCGCGACCATGCCGGTGGAATCATCCTCCAGCAGATAGGCATAGTTGTCCTTCAGGACGGGGATCAGCGTGACGCGAAGCGAGGCCATGCGTCCTCCTGGACCGGGTGTCGAAACGGGTCGGGGCAGCATAGCCGCTCCCGCCCGCTTCCGCGACCCCGCGTTCCCGGATGACGAAGCCTCTGCGCTTCCTGAATTCCCAACACCGTCATTGCGAGCGCAGCGAAGCAATCCATCGGGCAGCAAAAGCGGAGGCATGGATTGCTTCGTCGGCTTCGCCTCCTCGCAATGACGGCGAGGGGTGGCCGGCAGTCACAGCTCGATATCCGCCAGGCTTTCGATCAGCGTCACCCGCGGCAGGGCTTCGGCTGCGGCGCGGCGGCCGCGCGCCGGGCGGGACGGTGCCGCCCGGTCGTCTGCGGCCTTGAGGTCGCCGAAATCGAGGCCGGTGCGGCTTTCCAGCTCCACGATCGGCAGCTGGTACAGCCGGAACGGCTCCAGCCCCAGCGCCTCGATCCGGTTCAGCAGGTCCTCCTGGGTCAGCAGGAAGGCCTTGGCCTTGAGCGCCCCGGCCTCGACATAGGCCACGATCTTCCAGAAATCGCGCGGAATGGCGGTGCCGCGATAGACCGGGTCGTCGTCGCGGAACACCGGGCCGCCCAGCACCGAGACGCGGAGCTGCTCGACCTCCACCTCCTCCAGGATCGCGTTCTCGAGCAGGCCCCACAGCCCGTTCAGCCCGGACTGGTTGTAGGCCTCGTGCTGCGGCGCGATGTTGGTGAAGTAAAAGGAGTCCCGGTTGGCCCGCGCCGCCTCCTCCGGCGGGCCCCAGACCAGGTCCTGGCGCCGGGCGATATGGCCGCGGTCGAGGCGGTTGGAGGCGTAGAGGGCGTCGCCGGTCTGCCATTTCGCATCGACCAACGGGTCGACCGTGAACTTCAGCCCGCTGCGGCTGAGCATGCGGATCTGGCCGCCATCGACGTTCCAGCACACCCAGCGGGCCAGGCGGCGCGACTTGCTGAGCACCAGCGAGAAATGAGTGTGGCGGATGATGGCGGAGCCGCCGGCCTTCGCCGCATCCGTCTCCTGCGCCCGCGACATCGCCGGCAGCGGCACGGACTTGCCGCCCAGGAACTGCGGGTCGTAGCCGCCGCCGGTGGCCGCCGGCGCGGCCTGGGCCAGCTCCGGCGGCACCGGCTCGATCTCCAGCTTCTTGAACACGGCGTCGGCGGTGCAGGCCAGGGCGAAGTCGCCCTCGCCGGCGTCGGCGCCGTCGGCCTCGCCGCCGAAATGCAGGCCCAGCATGACGTCGGCCGGGTTGCCCTTGCCGTCGAGGCCGAGCCAGACCGAGCCGGAATCGCCGCCCTTGCTGATCTCGTTCTCCGCCGCCGGGCGGTCCGGGTCGGGGCCGATCTCGAAGCCGCCGATGCGCTTGAACCCGATCTGGTCGCCGTAGGACAGCTTCACCGTGGTCTCGATCCGGGTGACGATGCCCCAGGTGACGCCGGTGGTGCGGCCGGATTTCACCACCCGGTCGCCGAGCTCCGGCCGGCCGAGCCGGGCGACCCGGACGCCGAGGTCGAGGATCTCGGGGTCGACGCCGCGGCCCTCGATCCGGGCGATGGCGCAGTCGCCCGCCAGGCCGAGATGGCTGCGCACCAGCACGCCGCAGCCGTTGCTCTCGACCCGGTTGTCGTCGAACGGGCCGGGCTGGACGACGATGTCGCCGAGTCGGCCCTGCTCGCCATGCAGCACATGCCAGTTCGACAGGATGTGGGGACGCCCCTCCTGCCGGTCGTAGACGATGCAGCCGAGCGTGCCGGCGGTGCCCGCGGGATGGCTGACGCTGATCCCGGGCAGCAGCGGATCATGCCGCAGCTTGCGCTGGTCCTTGATCACCTGGGGCACCAGCTGCCAGGACGGCTTGTAGCGCCGCTCGACCACGTCGGTCGGAATCGTGACGCCGTCGACGACGATGCTCTTCGGCAGAGGCGGGATGCCCTCCTCGACCAGCCCCTGGGGGGCGACCTTGCGGCCGACCGTGAACTGGATGCACAGCGCGCCGGTCGGCTTGCCGCCCTCGAGCTTCCGGCCGATGCCGACCGAGGTGACGTTCGGATGGTCGAGATAGAGGTTCGCGGCCTCACGGGCGGCCTGTTTCAGGCGCTCCGGGTCGATTCCGCGAGGCTCGGTCTTGCGGGCCATCAGGCGACTCCTGAAATATCCTGTTGCGGCAGCCGGATTTGCGATGGCTCAAACCTGCCATCGATGCGTTATCCTAACGTGACCATGCCCCTGGGACGACGGGCGGATGTACAGCGACGTCATCGATCTGCGCGAATTCTACGAGACCAGCCTGGGCCTGGTGGTGCGCCGCATGGTGCGCCGGCAGATCCGCCTGCTGTGGCCTGACACCCAGGGCCAGATCATCCTCGGCCTGGGCTATGCCACGCCGTTCCTGCGGCCGTTCCTGGGCGAGGCCGAGCGTGTGATCGCCTGCATGCCGGCCGAGCAGGGCGTGGCCCATTGGCCGCCGGACGGCCGCGGCCTGGTGGCGCTGAGCGAGGAGTGCGAGCTGCCGCTGCCCGACATGTCGGTCGACCGCGTGCTGCTGGTGCACGGGCTGGAGGCGACCGAACAGCTGGGCGAGCTGATGCGCGAGATCTGGCGCGTGCTGAACGGCAGCGGCCGGCTGCTGGTGGTGGTGCCGAACCGGCGCAGCCTGTGGGCGCGGTCCGACCGCACCCCGTTCGGCCATGGCAAGCCCTATTCGTCCAGCCAGCTGAACCAGGTGCTGCGCCAGCATCAGTTCGTGCCGGAACGGATGGCCCGCGCCCTGTGGCTGCCGCCGACCCGGTCGCGCTTCCTGTTGTCCACCGCCCCGGTGTGGGAGGAGGTCGGCGCCCGCTGGTTCCAGCGCGTCGCCGGCACGGTGATGGTCGAGGCATCGAAGCAGATCTACCAGCTGTCGCGCGGCAAGAAGGTCCGCGCCCGGCGGCCGGTGCTGGTCCCGGTCGGGGCGGCGCAGCCGGCGCTGGGAGTGCGGCGCGAAAGCGAGGAACAGCCGGGCTAGGCGGGCGCCGGCATCGGGACGAGACGGCGGCAGCCCGGGAGCCGGCGGATCGCTCCGGGGTATGCGAAAGTCCATGTCCGCGATGCGTAAAACCCCAGATGTTTCCTTTGCTTTCGCCCCCTGCCCGTTCTACATCTGATCGCCCTCGACCCGGCAGGTTCCAGCCCGCTTCCGACGATGCCAGACACCCCCCAGACGCTCGACTCGTTGCGCCACCGGATCGACGAGATCGACGAAGCGCTGCATGACATGATCATGCAGCGGGCCGGGGTGGTGCAGGACATCGCCGCCGCCAAGAACGGCGACCCACTGGCGATGCGTCCGGGCCGCGAGGCCACGATCCTGCGCCGGCTGGCGGACCGCCACAGCGGCGGTTTCCCGCTGCCGGAGCTGACCCGAATCTGGCGCGAGCTGATCGCCGGCTGCACCCGGATGCAGGCCCCCTTCGCCGTGGCCGTGCACGCGCCGGCGACCCAGAACGAGCTGTGGGACCTGGCGCGCGACCATTACGGCAGCCACACCCCGATGACCCCGGTGACCGGGCCGATCCAGGCGATCCGCGCGGTCCATGACGGCAGCGCCGCGGTGGCCGTGGTGCCGTGGCCGGTCGAGTCCGACAGCGATCCCTGGTGGCAGGTGCTGGTGTCGGACGACCCGCGCACGCCGCGGATCGTCGGCAGCCTGCCCTTCATCGTCACCGAGCGGCACCGCGACGAGCCGATGGCCCTGGCCGTGGCCCAGATCGATCCCGAGCCGACCGGCGACGACCACGCCCTGGTCGCGGTCGAGGTCACCGGCGACATCAGCCGCAGCCGGCTGAAGCAGAGTCTCGAGGGCGTCGGCCTGCCGCCGGTGGCGTTCTGGACCCGGCCGGCCCGGAGCCCCGACGATTCCATCATCCATCTGGTCGACGTCGCCGATTTCGTCGCCGCCGGCGACGGACGGCTCGGCGCCCTTGGCGAGCGCCTGGACGAGCTGGCCCCCCGCATTCGCCTGATCGGCGGCTTCGCCACGCCGCTCGCCATCGGCCGCCGGAGCTGAGACATCCCATGACGGCGATCCAAGCCCCGCGCCCCCGCCCGGGCCTGCTCGACATCGACCCCTATATCGGCGGCGAGGCCAAGGCGGTGCCGCATCCGCAGCTGGGCCGGCCGATCCGGCTGGCCTCGAACGAGGGCGCCTTCGGCCCGAGCCCGAAGGCGACCGCGGCCTATCGCGAGCTGGGCGGCGAGATCCACCGCTATCCGGACGGCGGCTGCAGCGCCCTGCGCCATGCCCTGGCCGCCCGCTTCGGCCTGGATGCGGACCGCATCGTCGCCGGCGCCGGGTCGGACGAGCTGATCGCGCTCCTGGCCAAGAGCTATGCCGGGCCAGGCGACGAGGTGCTGTACAGCCGGCACGGCTTCCTGATGTACCCGATCGCGGCCAAGGCGGTCGGCGCCACGCCGGTCACCGCGCCCGAGGCGGATCTCAGGACCGATGTCAACGCGCTGCTGGCCCGTGTGACGCCGCGCACCCGCATCCTGTTCCTGGCCAATCCGAACAACCCGACCGGCTATCTGCTGCCGAAGGCCGAGGTCGAGCGGCTGCACGCCGCCCTGCCGCCGGACGTGATCCTGGCGCTGGACGCCGCCTATGCCGAATACATCGACGACCCGGACTACAGCGCCGGCGCCGACCTGGTCGACCGGGCCGGGAACGTCGTCATGCTGCGCACCTTCTCGAAGATCTACGGCCTGGGCGCGCTGCGGCTGGGCTGGGCCTATGCCTCGGCCGGCATCACCGACATCCTGCATCGCGCCCGCGGGCCGTTCAACGTCAGCGCCGCGGCCCAGGCCGCGGGCGTGGCGGCGCTGGCCGACGAGGCCTTCATCGAGCAGAGCCGCGCCCACAATGCCGAATGGCGGCGCTGGACCGCGGCGGAGCTGGAGAAGCTGGGCCTGTCGCCGCTGCCCTCGGCCGGCAACTTCCTGCTGGTCGATTTCGGCGACCGCGACGCCGAGGCGGCACGGCTGCACCTGAAGGACACCGGCATCCTGGTGCGCCAGATGGGCGGCTACGGCCTGCCCAGCTGCCTGCGCATCACCATCGGCACCGAAGAGGAGATGCGGGCCGTGGTGGCGGCGCTGGCCGAGCATCTGCGCGGCCGATGAGCGCACCCGTGACCGAGGCCGCGGCGCCGATTTTCAAGCGCCTGGCCCTGCTGGGCATCGGCCTGATCGGGTCCTCCGTCGCGCGCGCCGCCCGCAAGCACGGGTTGGCGGGCGAGATCGTCGGCCATGCCCGGCGCCAGGAGACCCGCGACGAGGCGATGGCTCTCGGCTTCCTCGACCGGGTCGAGGCCGACCCCGCCGCGGCCGTGGCCGGCGCCGACGCGGTGATGATCTGCGCCCCGATGGGCGCCTATGAGCAGCTGGCCAAGGCGATCGCCCCTGCCCTTGCGCCCGGCGCCGTGGTCACCGATGTCGGCTCGGTCAAGGGCATGGTGGCGAAGACCATCGCCCCCTATCTGCCGGCCGGGGTGCATCTGGTGCCCGGCCACCCGATCGCCGGCACCGAGCATTCCGGCCCGTCCGCCGGCTTCGCCGAGCTGTTCATCGACCGCTGGTGCGTGCTGACGCCGGAGCCGGGGGTCGACCGTGCGGCCGTGGCCAGGGTCGAGGCGCTGTGGCGCGGGATGGGCATGATGGTCGAGCGCATGACCGCCGAGCACCATGATCGGGTGCTGGCCATCACCTCGCACATCCCGCATCTGATCGCCTACACCATCGTCGGCACCGCCTCGGACATGGAAGAGGCGACCCAGGCCGAGGTGATCCGCTTCTCCGCCGGCGGCTTCCGCGACTTCACCCGCATCGCCGGCTCCGACCCGGTGATGTGGCGCGACGTGTTCCTGACCAACAAGGACGCGGTGCTGGCGGTGCTGCAGCAGTTCACCGAGGACCTGGTGCGGCTGCAGCGCGCCATCCGCCGCGGCGAGGGCGACACGCTGCAATCCTGGTTCACCCGCACCCGGGCCATCCGCCGCGGCGTCGTCGACGCCCATCAGGAGGAGATGGAGCCGGAGAAGGCGGCGCGGCTGATCAAGGAAGAGGACTGACCGGCCCCGCCGGCTATTCCTTCCAGCGCATTTCCGGCAGCTTCGCGACCTGCAGCGGTCCGAAGGAGATCTTGCCCTTCTCGATCGCGATCGGGGCGGTGACGGTGCGGGTGCCGTCCGCCGCCGGCTGGCCGGCCATCAGGTCGAGCCCGACCTTGGCGAAGCCGGCATCCCGGTCTTTGACCACACCGGCCTTCTGCAGATCCTCGATCACCGGGCCGTAGCCGCGGATCTTCGCCGTCAGCGTGCCCTGCGGCTGCAGCTTGTCGTCGAGGTCGAGGATGCCGCCGGCGTCGATCACGAGCGGCCCCCAGCGCAGCGCCAGCTGGTCGACCCTGAGCTTGCCGCCGGCGGCGCGCCAGGCGGTCAGCTCTGGCGCGGTCGCGGCCTTCGGCAGCGGGCCCAGCACGGTCAGCCGCGCCGCCACCATGTCGACCCGCCGGCCCATGGCCTGCAGGCCGAGATCCGGCGTCTCCAGCCCCTCGATGTCGAGCGAGGCGGCGGCGCCGGCCCCGGCCTCCTCCGGCGCGCGGTCGACCGAGCCGTTGATTCGGGCGATCGGCAGCGGCGCCTGCAGCAGCCCGCCGGCGAGCTCGACCTGGGACAGGGTCAGCAGCACCCGATTCGGCTTGCCGTCGCTGCCGATGCGGGCGCTGCCGCTGCCCGCCCCCTTGACGTCGATGGTCAAGGGGGGGGCCGTCGGCGCCGGGCTGCCCGGCAGGGTGACGCGCTGCGGCGGCGCGATAGTGAAGCCGACCTCCGGCAGGGTCCAGGGCTTGGCGGTGGCGACCACCCCGGCCGCGTTCCAGGTCAGCCCGTCGATCCGGCGCAGGCTGGGCGCCTGCGATTCGACGGTGAAGGCCAGCGGGAAGCCGTCGACGCTCAGCGTGCCGGGATCGACGGTGACTCCGGGCGGCGGGTTGGCGGCGAAGGCCTGCGCCTGGGCCTCGACCTTCCCCGCGGCCCAGTACCAGCCGCCGGTCCAGCCGGCGGCGAGCAGGACGACGAGGGTGGTTGGAACGACGACGATACGGCGGCGGCGACGCATGGCGGTCCCGGATGGTGGCGCGAGGAGGGCACGTGGCCGCGACCGGGCCCCGGAGTCAAGCCGAAGCAGCGAAACGCGACACGACGCCCCTCCCCTTCGCACCTGCAACACGCTACATCTTGCGGATGGCCGATGGTCATCACGATTGGAAGACGCCGAACCTGCCGCTGACGCCGGGCGAGCCGCTCTGGGTGTTCGGCTACGGTTCGCTGATGTGGAATCCGGGCTTCCCGCATCTCGAGCGGCAGCCGGCGGTGCTGCACGGCTATCATCGCCGTTTCTGCGTGCTGTCGCACCGCTACCGCGGCACGCCGGAGCGGCCCGGGCTGGTGCTGGGGCTCGACCGCGGCGGCTCCTGCCGCGGCATGGCCTTCAAGGTGGCGCCGGAGCATGTGCAGGCGGTGGTCGCCTATCTCTGGGAACGCGAGATGGTGACCGGCGTCTACCGCCCCAGTCTCAAAGAAATCCGGCTGCCGTCAGGCCCGGTCACCGCCTGCTGCTTTCTGGCCGATCGCCGCCACCACCAATACCGCGGCACGCTGGGGCCGGAGGAGACCCTGGCGATGATCCGCACCGGCATCGGCAGCAGCGGGCCGAACCGCGACTATCTGCTGAACACGGTCGAGCATCTGCGCGAGCTGGGCATCCGCGACGGCGCCCTGTTCGCCCTGGCGAAGCGGGTGGCCGAGGCGGCGGAGCCGGCGGCCTAGCCGCAGCGCGAATAGCCGCAGTTCAGGCAGGTGTCGCAGCCTTCCTGCCGGATCAGGGTCGGATGGCCGCATTTCGGGCAGGACCGGCCGGGCGGCCGGACCGGCGCGCCCACCGGCTCGGCCGTGACCTCGACCGCCACCTCGGGCACGATGCCCTCCGGCTTCGCCAGGAAGCCCGTGGCCACCATGTGCCGCTCGATCGTCTCGCCGATCGCGGCCAGCAGCGAGGGCACGTAGCGGCCGCCCATCCACTGGCCGCCGCGCGGGTCGAACACGGCTTTCAGCTCCTCGACCACGAAGGCAACGTCGCCGCCGCGGCGGAACACGGCGCTGATCATCCGGGTCAGCGCCACGGTCCAGGCGTAGTGCTCCATGTTCTTCGAGTTGATGAAGATCTCGAAGGGCCGGCGCTGGCCGTCGATCACGGTGTCGTTGAGGGTGACGTAGATGGCGTGGTCGCTGTCCGGCCAGCGCAGCTTGTAGGTCTCGCCCGGCAGCACCTCGGGCCGGGCCGCGGGCGTGCTGAGGCCGGGAGCGTCGGCCGCCTTCTGTGCCGGCTTCGCTTCCAGCACCGCGCCGGTGATCGGGTTCGGGCGGTAGGTGGTGCAGCCCTTGCAGCCCAGCGCATAGGCCTGGGCGTAGACGTCCTTGAAGGCGTCGAAGGACAGGTCCTCGGGGCAGTTGATGGTCTTGCTGATCGAGCTGTCGATGTGCTTCTGCGCCGCCGCCTGGATCGCCAGATGGTCGGCCGGCTGCAGCGTCTGGGCGTCGACGAAGTAATCCGGCAGCGGCGCCGAGGCGCCGTGGATCTCGCGGAACAGGCGGTAGGCGTAATTCTCCACCGTCTCCGCGCGGCGGCTGCCGTCGGGCAGCAGCACGTTGCGGGTGTGGGTCCAGGCAAACACCGGCTCGATCCCCGAGGCGACGTTGCCGGCGAACAGCGAGATGGTGCCGGTCGGCGCGATCGAGGTGAGGAGTGCGTTGCGGATGCCGTGCCGCGCGATCAGGTCGCGGATCTCCTGCGGCAGCTCGGCGACGCCCGGCGCGGCCAGGAACGCGTCGCGGTCGAACAGCGGGAAGGCCCCCTTCTCCGCCGCGATCTCCGCCGAGGCGCGGTAGGAGTGGAGCTTGATCGCCCCCAGCCACTCCTCGGTCAGGGCGGCCGAGTCGGGCGAGCCGTAGCGCACGCCGAGCATCAGGAAGGCGTCGGCCAGGCCGGTGACTCCGAGGCCGATGCGCCGCTTGGCCCAGGCCTCGGCCTGCTGCTCCGGCAGCGGGAAGCGCGAGACGTCGACGACATTGTCCATCAGCCGGATCGCGACCGGCACGATCTCGGCCAGCGCCGCATGGTCGAAGCGGGCCTCGGGCGTGAACGGATCGAGTATCAGCTTCGCCAGGTTGACCGAGCCGAGCAGGCAGGCGCCGTAAGGGGGAAGCGGTTGCTCTCCGCAGGGGTTAGTGCTTTGAATTTGCTCACAATATTTGAGATTGTTCCGGGCGTTGATGCGGTCGATGAAGATCACGCCGGGCTCGGCCGAATCATAGGTCGAGCGCATGATCCGGTCCCACAGCTCGCGCGCCGGCAGGGTGCGGAAGACGCGGCCGCCGAACACCAGGTCCCAGGGCGCGTCGTCGGCCACCGCCCGCATGAACGGGTCGGTGACCAGGACCGAGAGGTTGAACATGCGCAGCCGCCCCGCGGTGCGCTTGGCCTCGATGAACTCGACCACGTCCGGGTGGTCGCAGCGCAAGGTCGCCATCATCGCGCCGCGGCGGGAGCCGGCGGACATGATGGTCCGGCACATCGCGTCCCACACATCCATGAAGGACAGCGGGCCCGAGGCGTCGGCGCCGACGCCGGCGACCGGCGCGCCCTTCGGCCGGATGGTCGAGAAGTCGTAGCCGATGCCGCCGCCCTGCTGCAGCGTCAGCGCCGCCTCGCGCAGATGGGCGAAGATGCCGGACATGCTGTCCGGCACCGTGCCCATGACGAAACAGTTGAACAGGGTGACGTCGCGCCCGGTGCCGGCGCCGGCCAGGATGCGGCCGGCCGGCAGATAGCGGTGGTCGCGCAGGATGTCGAGGAAGCGTTCGGTCCACAGCGCCGGGTCCGATTCGGCGGCGGCCACGGCGGTCGCGACCCGGCGCCAGCTGTCCTCGACCGTCGAATCGACCGGGGTGCCGTCCGGCTGCTTCAGCCGGTACTTCATGTCCCAGATCTGGGTCGCGATATCGCCCGGCTCGGCCACGACGGACCTCCCGCAGAACGGCATACCCCCAAAGGATGGGGGTGCGGTCAGGCCCGGTCAACCAAGGACAGTGGCAGGCCCCAGGAGCCCGCCATTCGTACCCGGCATAGATCGTCAGTCGCGAATCATGCCGTAGCCGCGCATCCGATCGAGCACGGCGTCGCCTGCCGTCGTCCCCTTGATCCGATCCGCGACGGCATTAAGGTTGGCCAGGGCGCTGCCCTCCCAGGATTCGCCGTCGCCCTTCCAATCGTTGAAGTCGATCTTGTCGGGCAGACCGCCCGTGCTCTGCATCTCGTCCAGCGTCTTGCCGACGACCTGGGCGGCCAGCGGCCCCTCCATGTCCCGGGTCAGCCATTCGAGGCGCCGGAACATCTCCAGCCCGTTCTCCTGCAGGGAATGGCGGCTGTCCTGGAGCGGCATGGTGATGAACTGGGTGACGTCCGAGAAGGGGACACGCTCGTCGGACAGGGTGTCCGCCAGCTCCAGCTGCGTCGCCCCGGACGCATGCCTGGCGCCGATCGCCAGGCTGTAGAATTGCGGATTGGCGATGCCGAGCGCCTCCCGCTCGGGATCGCCGCCCATGATGCCGGCCCGGTTGCGGATGGCCTCGACCGCGGCGTGCGTGCCCGCGCCCTGATGCATGGTGGGCAGCAGTTCCTTGCCGAAATCCTGCGCCGCGACCTGCTCGATCGCCCCCATCACCGGTCCGGCATCGACCCAATCCCGCTCGTAGAGCCGATTGAGCACGGTCCACTTCATGTCCGAGGCGTATTCGCTGTCGGTGCCGCGCGTCGTCTCGTCGAGGAAGGTCCGGATGTCGGCGGCCATCGCCCCCTGGCTGTCCTGTGCCTGGTCCGGGTGGTACTCCAGCTTGTTACCGCGGTCGTAGAGCTTCGACGCGAAGGCTTCCTCGCCCTCGCGCCGCTGCGCTTCGGCGGGAGTGGTGGCCAGCCCGGACAGGGTGGCGGCGGATGCGATGCCGTCCCGCACCCAGCCGTATCTCTGGCGGATGTCGTAATAGGTGGCGGCCTCCTCGCCGGGGATGTGCCCCTCCGGCGTTTCGAAGGCCTCGAGCAGGCGCAGCACGGTCGCCTGCCGCTGCTCGGGAGGCTGCCGGTCGAGGAAGGGCTTCACCTGGTCGAGGACCATGGCGCCCTGCATCTCGTCCGCCTCGGGCTGGTAGTCCGTCACGATATCGCGCTGAAGCCGCGCGATCAGCTGCTGCTCCGTCTGCGGCTCGTCGGTCGGCCGGGAGGCCGGCGAGGACGAAGTCGCCCGTTGCAGCGCCGCCTGGAAGGAGGTCCCCTGCGAGACCTGCCGGTCCTGGACCCGGCCACTGAGGACGGGCCGGCCCGCGCGTTCGATGCTGAACGTCATCTCTTCCCCCCTTGATCCCGAGGGGCCGTTCATACACGTTTAGAATTGGGACGGAAATCTTCATATTTCTGTAAAGAATCCCAGGCCAATTCTAAAGAGAAGTGGCCGAAGACCAAAGCTCCGCTACTCCAGCCCGGCGTAGATTGCGGCGCGCAGGTCGGTGACGAATTCGCCCTTCATGCCTTCGAGCGCGGTGTTGGTGAGACCGACGACGCTCAGCCGCCGGGCCGGGTCGACGAACCAGGAATGGCCATAGACGCCACCCCAGCGCCAGGTACCAACCGTCATCGGCACCCCGGCCGCCGCCGGGTCGGTCACCAGGGCGAAGCCATAGCCGAAGGTGGTGCCCGGCGACTGCGGCATCGCCAGCCCGGCGATCTGGCTGGTGGCCATGGCCTGAACCGTTTCCGGCTTGAGGATCGGCGCGCCGCCGCGGCGCAGGGTTTCGAGGAACACCAGGAAGTCGCCGGCCGTGCCCGCCATGCCGGCGCCCCCGGATGGATAGGAGGCCGGGTCGAAGATCCGGCCGGGCGCGTAGCTGAGCCCGGGGAAGTCTCGCGATTCGGGGATGATGTAGGTCTCGCCCATCCGCATCGGCTCCGGCGCCGCATCGGCATAGGCGGCGGCGAGGCGCGAGCGGTCCGGCGGGGCAAAGCCGGTGTCCGCGAGCCCGAGCGGTTCGGTGACCCGACGGCGCACGATCTCCCCGAGGCTTTCGCCGGCGGCCACTTCGAGCGCGGCGCCGAGCACGTCGAGCGCCAGCGAATAGGCCCAGGCCGAACCCGGGGCGAAGGCCAGCGGCGCCGAGGCGATGCGGCGCAGGTTGTCGGCGAAGGACCGGCCCGGCGCGTCGAGCCCGTCGGAGACGCCGGCGCGATGGTAGGGCCCGTCCGCCGGCTCGGTGAAGCCGTAGATCAGGCCGGCGGTATGGGTCAGCAGGTGGTGGATGGTGATCACCGGCTCGTTGCCGTCGGCCAGCTTCGGCCGGAAGTCGGGCAGGAACTTCGTCACCGGGTCGTTGAGGGCGATCCGCCCCTCCTCCACCAGCCGCAGGGCGGCCGCGGTGACCATCGGCTTGGTCAGCGAGGCATAGAGGAACACCGTGTCCTCGCGCACCGGCCGCCCGGCCTCGCGGTCGGCCAGGCCGGCGGCGCGGCGATAGACCAGCCGGCCGTCCTGCGCTGCCAGCACCACCGTGCCGACGACCCGCTTCTCCGCCAGCGCCCGGTCGATCACCGCGTCGATTCGCGGCGACAGGGCAGGATCGGCGGCCGGCGCGTCGAGCAGGGAAGCGGCGATCGTCATCGGAGGACTCCATTTTCAGATGGATCACTACGAAATATGATTGGAGGACCTTCGTCAATCGGCTTTTCAGACTGATCGCTATGAAAACAGATCCGCCGCGCCCGCGCGGCCGCCCCCGGGGCTTCGACCGCGACACGGCGCTGGACCGGGCACTGCCGGTGTTCTGGCGCCAGGGCTATGAGGGCGCCTCGATCGCCGACTTGACGGCGGCGATGGGCATCACCACGCCCAGCCTGTACGGCGCCTTCGGGTCGAAGGAGCGGCTGTATCGCGAGGTGCTGGACCGCTACCGCGCCGACCCGCAGCGCGCCGCCCCCTGGGCGATGGCGGCGCCGACCGCGCGCGAGGCGGTGCGTTTGATCCTGGAGGGATCGGCCCGCGACTTCAGCGACCCGAGGCACCCCCCCGGCTGCATGGTCTCGACCGCAATCCTGACCTGCGCCCCGGAGAACCGGCCGGCGGCGGCGGTGGTGACGGAGCGGCGCGGCAACTCGGTGGCGAGGCTGCGCATCCGCTTCGCCCGGGCCCTCGAAGAGGGTGAGCTGCCGCCCGGCACCGACCCGGACGAGCTGGCGCGGTTCTACGGCGCCATCATCCAGGGCCTGTCGGTGCAGGCGCTGGACGGGGCCGGATACGACGACCTGATGAAGATCGTCCGCCGGGCGATGGCCGCCTGGCCGGCCTAGCCGATCGCCGACCGGCGCCACGCCAGGATCCGTCCCGGCCCGTGCACCGCGGCGAACAGCAGCCCGGCCAGGAAGGTGAAGTGGTCGATGAAGAAGCCGAACTCGGCCTGGTTCCCGGCCCAGTGCGACGGGCCATGGAAGGCGAAGGCCAGGAACACGACATAGATCGCCGCCACCAGGCAGGTCTCGGTGAAGCAGGCCCCGGTCAGGAACCCGATCACCAGCAGGCATTCGAGGATGGCGGCCAGCCAGGCCAGCAGCATCGGCATCGGGAATCCGGCCGCGGCGATGTAGCCCGCGGTGTCGCCCATGCCCATGAATTTGAAGCTGACCGCCAGCAGGAAGACCGCGGCGAAGATCAGCCGGCCGACCAGAATGGCGGCCGAGCGCCACGGGGACGCGCTTGCATCAGCACCCATCGCTTCCTCCCTTAACGATTATGGCGACCAGCCTAGCCGACGCGGGGCGAGGGGTTCAATTCCGCTAATCCGGCAGCGTCACCGGCGTCGCCGCGGCCAGGGGCCGGCGCAGCCGGTCGGGGTCGTCGTAGCGCCACAGCGGGATGCCGGCGCAGCGTTCGACCCGGTCCGGCATGCCGTAACGGGCGATCACCGCGCGGGGGTTCAGCCCGTCCATCAGGATGAAGCCGAAGGGCGGCGCGCCGGTGCCGCCGGCCCAGTCCCGCCAGGCCCAGTCTTCATTGATGATCCAGTGATATGGGGCGCCGTTGCGCGCCACCTGGGCGATCTGGACCCGCCGGCCGGAATGCAGCACCAGCGGCTTGGCCCACCAGTAGCCGGCCAGGCCGGCGACCGGCCCCTGGAAGCAGGCGAGCGTCCGCGGCGGCTCGATCCGCGCCGCCAGCTGGTCCGGCCGGGCCCAGAGCGCGGCGGCGGCCGCCAGCAGGACGGCCAGGGCCCCCGCCACCGGCCAGGGCGGCACCCGCAGCCGGTCGGCGGCGAGATGGGCGAGCCAGAGCGCGGTCAGGAACAGCCAGGGCTGGAAGTAGCGCAAGAAGGAATCGTCGCGGAAGATGCCGAACAGCACCACCGCCAGCAGCGTGGCCAGCGAGGAGGCGGCGGCGAAGACCGCGATTTGGTCCGCCGGCGCAATCTCGCGCTCCCCGGCCATGAGGCCGCACAGCACCGCGACCGTGCGGGCGACCGGCAGCAGGGCGAAGGCGATCAGGCCGAGATTGACCGCCAGCTCGGCTGCATCCGCGCGCCACAGCACGCCGCCGAGCCGGAACAGACCGTAGCCGATGCCGAGGTCGAGCTGGTCGCGATAGACCCCGCCCAGCGGGTTGATCCAGCCCTGCAGCAGGAAGGCGGCGAGCGCCGCGGTGCCGACCGCCGCCACGGCCGCCAGAGCCGCCCGCCGGATCCGCGGCGCCAGGGTGCAGAGCAGCGACAGCGCCAGGGCCGGGGCGGCGGCATAGGGCAGGACGAAGCTGTCCGACAGCACCCCGGCCAGGATCAGGAGAGCCAGGCCGATCAGCGGCCATGGGCTTGGCCGGTCGAACTGGCGCAGCACCAGCAGCAGCACCGCGGCCGCGATCAGGATCGCGCCGAAATGGAAGGCGACGACGAAGGGATAGATCAGCCAGTTCAGCGCATAGGCGCCGGCGAGCCCCCAGGCGAAGGCGAAGAGCAGCGCCAGCACGATCGCGAAGGCGGCGACAGCCATGGCGGCGGAGCGGCCGCCCGCGGCGCGGTGCACGGCGCCGCCGAGCAGCAGCAGCAGGCCGAGTTGCAGCGCCGCGGCCAGCGGCAGGGCCTGGCGGAAATCGCCGGTCGCAACATCGGCCAGGCCATAGATCGCCATGTCCGGGAAGACATAGGGCCCGGGCGTCAGGTGCCAGCCGCGCAGCGCGTCGAGGCCGCGATGCAAGTCGTCGAACAGCGCCGGCAAATAGAGGACATCAGCATTGCCGGTCAGCGTGGCGGCGCCGGGCAGGCGCAGCGCCAGCGCCGTCGCCAGCAGCGACAGCCCGCCGACCGCGACGAGGAGCAGGAGCGGGCGAAGCCGGCGCAACCGGCGGTCAGACCGTCGCCGTCGCCCTGGCCGGGCGTGGCGTCGGCGGCCCGCCGGCGGCGACGGACAGGCGCTCGGACGCCGCCTCCAGCTCGTCCTCCAGCCGCCGCATCATCTCGTCGCGCGGCAGGCCGGGCGGGATCGGCGGCAGGAACTCGACCGTGATCGTGCCGGGGCGCTTGCGGAAGGCGCGGCGGCCCCAGAACACGCCGGAGTTCAGCGCCATCGGCACCACCGGCACGCTCAAACCCTCATAGAGGGCGCCGACGCCGATGCGGTAGGGCCGCCAGGTGCCGGGCGCGGTGCGGGTGCCCTGCGGGAAGATCGCGATCGGCCGGCCTTCCGCCACCCGGACCTTGGCGTGCTCGATCATGGCGCGGACAGCCCGGCCGCCGGCGCCGCGGTCAACCGGGATCATGCCGGTCTTCAGCAGGTACTTGCCCCAGACCGGCACCTTCAGCAGCTCCGCCTTCAGCACGATCGCCGGGTCGGGCAGCAGCAGATGCAGCTTCAGCGTCTCCCAGGCCGACTGGTGCTTGGCGGCGACGATGCAGGCGCCGTCGGGCAGGTTCTCGCGCCCGACCACGCGATAGTCGATGCCGAGGATGGTCTTCTCCACCCAATGCACGCCGCGCAGCCAGACGAAGATCCAGGCCATGGTCACACGATGCGGCAGGAACAGCGCCGGCAGCAGGGCGAAGCAGCACAGTGTGGTCCAGCCGAAGAACAGCAGGTTGAAGAGGGCTGAGCGCAGGATGGTCATGACGCCCTATATCCTGCCCAGGGTGACACGCGCCAGCGCAACCAGGAATTTGTTGTATTCGGAGACGATCAGCCGCGCCGTGCCGGGCCAGGCCCACCAGCGGTCGAGATGCACCGTTTCGGGGTCGACCGGCTGCCGCTTGATCTCGATCCCAGGCATCGCCGCCCGGAACTCCAGCATGCTGCGCGGCATGTGGTAGTTCGAGGTGACCAAGCGCAGGCTGCGGAAGCCGTGCGCCCGCATCCAGGCGGCCGCTTCCTGCGCGTTGCCGATGGTGTCGGCGGCGGAATAGCCGAGATCGACGCAGCAGCGCAGCGAATCATCGGTCGGCGACAGGGCGAACAGCTCCTCCAGCCTGACGTCGCGATGCACCCCGCTGACCAGCAGGCGTTCGGCCGTGCCGCGCGCCAGCAGGTCGAGCCCGGCGCGCAGACGCTCGCTGCCGCCGGTCAGCACGACGATGGCGTCGGTGTGGTCGGGGTCGACCTCGCCGCCGCGCCCGGCCTGGGCCACGAACCAGGCCAGCCCCAGCCCCCAGGCCGCCGCCAGCACGACCAGCAGCAGCAGCGCCCGGCGCAGGCGGCGGCGCCAGGGCCGTGGCTTGGGAGAAGGGTCAACGGTACTCGACATACACGGGGACTGCTGTTGCGCCGCGGCCGCGGTCACGGCGCCCGGACAGGAAAGGGGCGGATCGTGGCAAGATTATGCCGCCGCGTCACCGCCCCGGAGCGACATGCTTCGGCCTGGTTCCGCAACGCCTTCGCGCCGTTCACAAAATCGCCTCGGATGATATAGGCAGCGGCAAGGCGGCATGCGATAAGGCGCCATGATCGTCACCTGCCCCAGCTGTTCGACCCGTTACCTCGTCGATCCGGCGGCGATCGGCCAGGGCGGCCGGCGCGTCAAATGCGCCCGTTGCGGCCATCTGTGGCGTGAATCGTCGGTCGAGCCGGTGCCGGCGGCGGCGCCGCCGCCCGAGCCGCAGCCGGTGCTGGTCGGGCCGGCGGCGCAGGCGGCGGCTCCCCGCTTGAGCGCGGGCCACATCACCAACCTGCCGGTGGTGATCACGCCGCGTCGGCGCGACGGGCCGGCGGTGGGCCTGGCGCTGGTGGTGCTGCTGGTCGGCGGACTGGCCGGGGTGGGCTATTTCGCGCGTGATTCGATCGTCCGCTTCTGGCCGCCGGCGATCCGCCTGTACGACACCATCGGCGTGCCGGTGGCGCAGCCGGTCGAGACCGGCGCGCTGGGCCGCGGGCTGGTGCTGCAGAACCTGGAGGTGCGGCGCGTGGCCGGCAGCGGCGTCGAGCAGGTGGTGGTCACCGGCCGGGTCGAGAATCGGGCCCTGGTGACCCGCCCCGTGCCGCCGATCGAGGTGCGCCTGCTGGACGCCAGCCGCACCGTGGTGGCGCGGACGCCGCTGCTGGTGACCACCGAATCGCTGGCGCCGGATCAATCGGTGCAGGTGGCAGTGACGCTCGAATCCATGCCCGACGCCGCCACCCGGCTGGAGATCGGCGCGCAGACCGGGGCCACGCCGTAGGTTGGGTTCGCGGTCTCTTTCCCGCAATCCCCCTTGTCATGCCCGGGCTTGACCCGGGCATCCAGAAATGTCGACGCCGCGCTGAGTGGCCCCTGGATTGCCGGGTCAAGCCCGGCAATGACAGGAAGGGAATGCCTGGGACCGAATGCCGATGGCCGTTGAGATCGGCTCTTCCGACCCTTCCCCCATCATGACGCCCCTTCGGGGCTCGCCATGACGGTCACTCTTCCGAACGCCGGGATCAGCTGATGCCGAACCGCGCTCGCCAGCGCTCGATGTCGGCCAGCGAGACGTTGCCGCCGCACAGGATCAACGCCAACCGCGCGTCGCGCGGCAGCCGGTCCTTCAGCCGCAGCGCCGCAGCCCATGTGCAGCCGGCGGCGGGCTCGGTCACCACCTTGGCCTGCTCGGCCAGGACCTGCACGCCGCGCACCGCCTCGGAATCCGGCACCACCAGCACCTCCTCCACCGCGTCGCGCACGATGGCCAGCGTGCGCTCGGAGACCGAGGGCGCGCCGAGGGTGGTGGAGATCGAGGTGATGGCCGGCAGGCGCACCGGCTTGCCGGCGGCCAGGGCCTGGCTCATGGCGTCGGCGCCCTCGGTCTCGACGCCCCAGATCCGGATCTCCGGCCGCAGCGCCTTCACCGCGGTGATGACGCCCGAGATCATGCCGCCGCCGCCGATCGAGGCGATGATGTCGGTGGTGTCGGGCGCGTCCTCCAGCAGCTCCAGCCCCATCGTGCCCTGGCCGGAGATCACCCGCGGGTCGTCGAAGGGATGGATCAGGGTGCGGCCGGCGGCGGCCTGGCGCTCGGCCTCGGCGAAGGCGGCGGCGATGTCGGCGACCAGCACCACCTCCGCCCCCTCGGCGCGGGTGCCGGCGACGTAGTTTTCCGGCGTCACGGTCGGCATGATCAGCGTGGCATCCAGCCCCAGCACCCGGGCCGCATAGGCGACACCGAGCGCGTGGTTGCCGCCGGAGACCGCGACCACCCCGGCGGCCCGCTCGGCCTCGCCCAGGGTGAGCATGGCGTTGAAGGCGCCGCGCGCCTTGAACGAGCCGCCATGCTGCAGCAGCTCCAGCTTCGCCACCACCGGCAGGCCGAGCAGGCTGCCCAGCAGCTCACGCGGCAGGGTCGGGGTGCGCAGCACATGGGGGGCGATGCGGGCGCGCGCGTCGCGGATCGTCTCGAGCGTGATCGCCGTCACGGGAATCCTCGTCCTGGCGGAATGGCCGCGCTCAGAACTGGCGCAGCAGCCTCTCGATATAATCCCGTTCCGGCGGCGGGCGCGAGCGGTCGTTCAGCCGCTGGCGCAGCTCGTCGAGGATGGCGCGGGCGCGCTCGGTGTCAAACTTGGTCGGCAGGCCGACATCGCCGTCGGTGGTGCCGCCGCTGTTGGTCATCGGCCGGCCCAGCGGATCCTGGTTCTCGAACATCTGCCCGTTCTGGGCCCGGCCGACCATGCCCGGCTGGGCGCCCATGCCCTCCATCATCTGCTGCGCCATGCCCTGCAGCCCCTGCTGCAGCTGGTCCAGCGCCTCGGTCTGCGACGGCACGGCACCGCCGGGATCGCCCTGGGCCAGGGACTCGCCCGACTGCTTCATCGCCCGCTCGGCCCGGCCCAGCGGCATCGGGATGTCGCCGCCCATCTCGCCGAGCTCGCGCATCAGCTCGCCCAGCGCCCGGCGCAGGGCCTCCTGGGTCTGGGCGTTCTGCTCCGGCGTGCCTTGCTGCTGCGAGGGATCGCCCTCCTCACCGCCCTCCTGCGCCTGCTGCTGGCGGAAGGTCTGGTCCAGCAGCTGGCGTTGTGCATTGGTCAGCTTCTGCAGGTCCTTCAGCAGGTTCATGGCCTTCTGCTGGGCCTCGGCCTGCTGCTGGCTCATCTGCCCCATGCGCAGGTTTTCCATCATGTTCTGCATCTGGGACAGGAGCTCCCGCGCCTGGTCCTTGGCGCCGGATTCGGACAGCTGCTGCATCCGGTCGATCATGTCCTGGAACTGCTTCTGGTCCATGATCTGCGCGTCCGGCGGCAGCATCATCTCCTTGAGCTCGCCGCGCTGCATCTTGTCCCGCATCTGCTCGGCCATCGCCTGCAGGTAGCGGTCCATCGCCCGGCGCAGCTCGTCGGTCAGCTGCTTGATCTCCTCGTCGCTGGCATTGCGCTCCAGCGCATCGGCCAGGCGCTGCTGCGCCTCGCGCAGCGACCGCTCGGCCAGCGACATGTCACCGTCCTCGATCCGGAGCGCGGTGTCCCACAACAGGTCGCGCAGCGGCGCGACATGCGGCTTCGGGTCCTCGGCGAAGAACAGCCGCCGGGCGGCGGTGCGCAGCGCCAGGAACACCACCCGGTCGTCATAGTAGCGGTCCGGCCGCTGCGACAGCATGTCCAGCGTCTCGGCCACGGTCTCCGACTGGTCCGGCTGCAGGGTCAGGATCCGGCGCTGCTCGATGATGGCGCGGGCCACCGGGTGGTGGAATTCGCGCTCCGGCAGCGTCACCCGCTCGGGAGCCGTCTTGGTGCTCTGCCCCGCCGCGTCGGTGGCGGTCAGCACGATGTCGGCCGCCTGGCCGGCCCAGGGATGCGGCGTCAGGTCCTGGTAGGAGGTGGTCTTGACCTCGCGCGGCCAGCGGCCCGGCACCGAGAGCGGGATGGTCATCGGCGTCTGGTCCAGCACTGACGGAGCGCCCGGGGCCAGGGTGACGGTCGCGGTCAGGGTGGCGATGCCATAATCGTCGCCGGCGGTGGCGTCGAGCCGCAGCGCCTGGCGCTCGGTCGGCTTCGGCTTGTCGGTGAAGGCGACGGTCGGCGGCGCGTCGGGCACCACCTTCACCGGCCAGTCACCCAGCATGGTGCCGTCCTGGCTGACCGACAGCCGGTCGCCGCCGGTGACCTTGGCCTGCAGCTCGTAATTGCCGCCCTCGATCGAGGTGAAGGCGGTGTCACTGCCGGCGAGGCTGAGGGTCGGGGCCTCGTCGCCGCCGGCGACCCGGCCGACCAGGGCGCTGCCGACCGGGATCTCGACCGGCCCCGGCGCCGGCTGGCCGAGCGCGGCCACCTGCCCGGCGGTGAGGTAGATCGGCGGCTTGCCGGTATAGGAGGGCGGGGTGACGAACAGGTCGAGCCGCGGCGCGGTGGCGGCGGTGGCGCCGAACAGCCCGGGCGAGACAGCGCGGCCAAGGCGTCCCCGCCAGTCGTCGCCGGCGGCGACCACGGCCAGGATCAGCCCGATCACCACCAGGCCGCGCAGGGCGTAGCGGTCGGCCTCGGCGTTGCGCGGCCGCGGCAGGCGGGGCTTGAGCAGGCGCAACTGGGCCGCGCGATGGGCCAAGTGGCGCTGCCACAGCACGCGGCTGAGGGGGTCGGAGGTGCCGGTCGCCTGGGTGTCGTGCAGCCCGGTCAGCGGCCGATGCTCGATGCCGCTGTCGCGCTCCAGCCGGCGCCGAGCCGCGAGCCCGTCGGGCAGGCGCAGCCGCCACAGCGGCCGGCTGGCGACGACCAGAGCCGCGGCGAAGGCGACCAAGATCAGGGCGTGGATCCAGCCCGGCAGGTCGGGCAGCAGGTCGAAGCCGGCGAGAACGAGGAAGGCGCCGAGCACGGTGGCGACGGGCCAGGCGGCGCGCCACGCCGCCTCCCAGGCCGCAGCCAGCCACGCCAGCGCGATCTTGACGCGCGGCTCGGCCGGCTCCGTCGACCTGGGGGCCTCCGTCGGACTGCGGGCCACCTCTCCTCCTACGCCTTCGTCAGTCGAGCCAGGGCGGCAGGCTCTCCCCGGCGACCATCTCTTCAAATGTGGGCCGTTTTCTGACGAGTGCAAACCGATCTTTATCGACCAGCACCTCCGGCACCAGCGGCCGGGTGTTGTAGGTCGAGGCCATCACGGCACCGTAAGCCCCGGCGCCGGTGAAGGCGGCCAGGTCGCCGGCGGCCAGCGGCGGCAGGAGCCGGGCCTTGGCGAAGGTGTCGCTGCTCTCGCAGACCGGACCGACCACGTCGAACTCGGCCTCGGCCACGCCTTCCGCCGGCTGGCGCAGCGGCACGATGCCGTGCCAGGCCTCATACATCGCCGGACGGATCAGGTCGTTCATCGCCGCGTCGAGGATGACGAAGTTCCGCGTCCGGCCGGGCTTGATGAAGATCACCCGCGACAATAGGACGCCGGCATCGCCGCAGATCGACCGGCCCGGCTCGCACATCAGATGGCAGCCGAGGTCGCCCACCGTCTCGCGCACGATGCGGGCATAGTCGGCCAGCGCCGGCGCCGGGTCGCCCTTGTAGGAGATGCCGATGCCGCCGCCGAGATCGAGCCGCTCGACCACATGGCCGGCGGCGCGCAGGTCGCGCACCAGCTCGGCCAGGCGGCGATAGGCGTCGCGATAAGGCGACAGGTCCAGCAGCTGGCTGCCGATATGGGCAGCAATGCCGACCGGGCGGACGCCCGGCAGGGCCTGCGCCCGCCGATAGGCCTCGGCCGCGTCCTCGAGCTCGATGCCGAACTTGTCGCCCTTGCGGCCGGTCGAGATTTTGGTGTGGGTCTTGGCGTCGACATCGGGGTTCACCCGGAAGGCGACGACCGCGTCGCGCCGGACCTGCACCGCGACCTGGGACAAGAGCTCCAGCTCCTGCAGCGATTCGACGTTGATCTGGTGGATGCCGGCCAGGAGAGCCGCCTCCAGATCCTCCACGGTCTTGCCGACGCCGGAGAAGACGATGCGCTCCGGCGGGCAGCCGGCGGCCAGCGCCCGCTTCATCTCGCCGGTCGAGACCACGTCGATCCCTGCGCCCTGCTGCACCAAAGTGCGCAGCACGGCGAGGTTGGAATTGGCCTTGGCGGCGAAGCAGACAGCGATCGGCAGGCCGGCCAGCGCATCGACATAGGCGCGATAGTTCGCAACCAGTGCAGCGGTCGAATAGACATAGGCCGGCGTGCCGACCTCGGCGGCCACGGCGGCGAGATCGACGTCCTCGGCGAAGAGGGCGCCGTTGCGATAGGCGAAGGCGGTCATGTGCTGGGGTAGCCTCGTGGATAGGCGGAGGTCTTGCTGTCGGGGGCGCTGACCGAGGCCGCCTTCTTGCCGCAGGCGACGAGGCCGCACCCAAGGGTGACGGCGAGGAGCAGCCTCAGGATGACGGTGGATTTCACAGGAAACGCTCCTTTGCAGCTTGGACGGCCTCGCGCACCCGGTCGGGCGCGGTGCCGCCATAGCTCTTGCGGCTGGCGACCGAGGCCTCGGCGGTCAGCACGGCGTAGACGGCCTCGGTGATGCCGGCATGGACCGCCTGCATCTCGGCCAGCGGCAGGTCGGACAGGCGGCAGCCCTTGTCCTCGGCCAGCTTCACCAGATGGCCGGTGATATGGTGCGCCTCGCGGAACGGCACGCCGAGCTGCCGCACCAGCCAGTCGGCCAGGTCGGTCGCGGTTGGAAAGCCGGCCTCGGTGGCCCGGCGCATCGCCTCGGCATTGACGGTCCAGCTCTCGACCATGCCGGTCATGGCGGCGAGGCACAGCATCAGCGTGTCATCGGCGTCGAAGACCGGTTCCTTATCCTCCTGCATGTCCTTCTGATAGGTCAGGGGCAGGCCCTTCATCACGGTCAGCAGCGCGCCGAGGCTGCCGAACACCCGGCCGGTCTTGCCGCGCACCAGCTCCGCCGCGTCGGGGTTGCGCTTCTGCGGCATGATCGAGGAGCCGGTGGAGAAGCCGTCGGACAGGCGCACGAAGCGGAATTGCGGCGTCGACCAGAACACGATCTCCTCCGCCAGCCGCGACAGATGCATGGCGCAGATGCCGGCGGCGGCGAGGTAGTCGAGCGCGAAGTCGCGGTCGGAGACGCTGTCGAGCGAATTGGCGGTCGGCCGGTCGAAGCCCAGCGCCTGCGCCGTCATGTGCCGGTCGATCGGGTAGGGCGTGCCGGCCAAAGCGGCGGCGCCGAGCGGGCATTCATTGGCCCGGGCACGGGCGTCGGCGACGCGGCTGCGGTCGCGGCCCAGCATCTCGACATAGGCCAGGAGGTGATGGCCGAAGGTGACCGGCTGCGCCACCTGCAGATGGGTGAAGCCGGGCAGGATGGTGTCGGCATGCTGTTCGGCCTGGCCGATCAGCGCCGCCTGCAGCGCCTGCAGCCCCTGCTCCAGCCGGTCGAAGGCGTCGCGCACCCAGAGGCGGAAATCGGTCGCCACCTGGTCGTTGCGGCTGCGCGCCGTGTGCAGCCGCCCGGCGGCCGGGCCGATGATCTCGGCCAGACGCGCCTCCACATTCATGTGGATGTCCTCGAGCGAGGTCTTGAACTCGAANCTGCCNTCGGCGATCTCCTGCCCGACCTGCTGCAGGCCGCGGTCGATCGCGGCGGCATCCTCGGCGGACACGANGCCNTGCGCGGCGAGCATTGCGACATGAGCGCGCGACCCGGCGATGTCCTGCGCCCAGAGCTTGCGNTCGAAGCCGATCGAGGCGTTGATCCGCTCCATGATCGCGGCCGGGCCGGCGGCGAAGCGGCCGCCCCACATCGTGTTGGCGCCTTGGTCTGGCGCGGCACCGGTGGCAGGCTGGGTCGGATCGGACATGGGGTGCGGACCGGATGAGGAAGAGAGCAACGATCGCCGCGGGCGTGGCCGGCCTGGCGCTGCTGCTGGCGGCGGGCGCGGCCTGGTGGACGCAGCGAGCCCCGGAGGGCCGGCCGCCTTTGGGCGGCACCGTCGCCAGCTTCGTCCTGGCCGACCGGCCTGAGCCGGCACCGGAGATTACCTTCTCCGACGCCGCGGGCAACACCCTTCGTCTCGCCGACTTCAAGGGCAAGGTGGTGCTGGTCAATCTGTGGGCGACCTGGTGCGCCCCCTGCGTCAAGGAGATGCCAGCGCTGGACCGGCTGCAGGCCAGGCTGGGCGGCGGCGACTTCACCGTGCTGGCGCTGTCGATCGACCGTGAGGGGCTGGCCAAGGTGCAGCCCTTCTTCGCCGCCAACAAGATCGGCGCGCTGGCGGCTTATCTCGACCCCGGCGGCCGGTCGCCGGCGCAGTTCGGCGCCCGCGGCCTGCCGACGACGCTGCTGATCGATCGCGACGGCACCGTGGTCGGCCGCCAGGAGGGCGCCGCCGAATGGGACGACGACAGCTCGATCGCGCTGCTGCGCTTCTATCTCGATCGCGGCAAGGCCAAGTCGGCCTGATCAGACCGGCACGGCGCCCGAATAGAAGCCCAGCAGGACCATCACACCGTATCCCCACAGCACCGTCCGCAGCACCATAGCCCCCTCCCTCGCGCCGCCGGCGGCGGCATCCGATGCAGGGAAGACTACGCGCTGAGTGTATCGAGGGGATGTCGGCGGGACGGCCGAATTGTATCGTCCGTATCGCGGCGGCTCAGATGGGCGTCGAGCCCATGTAGAAGCCGATCAGCACGAGTACGCCGTAAACCCAGATGATGGTGCGAAGCATCATGACCTTATCCTCGGGCTCAAGGCCCGAGATCATGTCTACGCCGCCTTCCGTGAATCGACTGTGACCGCGGTCACGGGTGCGATTCACGCTGTCGCATGCCGGCCCCCTTCACTGTCGTGCCCGGGCTTGACCCGGGCATCCAGAGGCTGTCGACATCTTCTGGATTGCCGGGTCAGGCCCGGCAATGACAGGTAGAGAGCAGAGAGGTGCACCGATGACCATCCGTCCCCGCCGCTCGCTGCTCTACGTCCCCGGCTCGAACCCGCGCGCGTTGGACAAGGCGCGCACCCTGGACGCCGACGGGCTGATCCTGGACCTGGAGGACGCCGTCGCGCCGGACGCCAAGGTCGCCGCGCGGGAACGGGTCGTGGCCGCGGTTCGGGCCGGCGGCTGGGGGCCGCGCGAGGTGCTGGTCCGCGCCAACGCCGCCGACACGCCCTGGGGCGCCGACGACCTGGCCGCCCTGGCCGGCAGCGGCGCCCATGGCATCGTCCTGTCCAAGGTCGAGCGGCCGGAGACGGTCAAGGCGGCCGAGGCGGCGCTGGTCGCCGGCGGCGCACCGGACAGCCTGCGGCTGTGGTGCATGATCGAAACGCCGCTCGGCGTGCTCAATGCCGCCGCCATCGCCGGGGCCTCCGTCCGCCTGGCCGGGCTGATCCTCGGCACCTCGGACCTGGCCAAGGATCTGCGGGCGGCGCATGAGCCGGGCCGGCAGCCGTTGCTGACCGCGCTGGGCCTGTGCCTGCTGGCCGGCCGCGCTTACGGCCTGGCCGTGATCGACGGCGTCCATCTCGATCTCGACGACGAGGCCGGCTTCGCCGAATCGTGCCGCCAGGGCGCGGCGCTGGGCTTTGACGGCAAGTCGCTGATCCACCCGAAGACCCTCGCCGCCGCCAACGCCGCCTTCGCCCCGAGTACCGAGGCGGTGGAGACCGCGCTGCGCGTGATCGCCGCCCATGCCGCGGCGCTGGCGGCCGGCCAGGGCGTCACCATCGTCGACGGCCGGCTGGTCGAGGCGCTGCATGTCAGCGATGCGGAGCGGGTGGTCGCGATGCACCGCGCCATCGCCGAACGCGGCGACGCGTAGAGGTTCCGGCCAAATCCCGGCCCAGTTGCGAATGGCTCGCATCTGCTTGAAACTATTGGCCTGTTCGTTGACTTGCTGCAGTGCGGCGCGTAAGTCACTCCCCGACCCGTTCAGGCTCGATCGCGACCCGCGCCTGATGTCCATTTGCGCATCGGAGTAAATCCGCATGTCCGCCTCCGAGGCAGTTCCTCAGAAACGGCCGAGGCCACTTTCGCCCCATCTGCAGATCTACCGTCCGCAGATCTCGAGCGCGCTCTCGATCTTCCATCGCGGCACCGGCATCGCCCTGTCCATCGGCACCCTGCTGCTGGCCTGGTGGGTGATCGCCGCGGCCGCCGGCCCCGAGGCCTTCGAGGCGGCGCAGTGGTTCCTCGGCTCCTGGCTCGGCCTCCTGATGCTGTTCGGCTGGACGGCATCGCTGTTCTACCATCTCTGCGCCGGCATCCGGCACCTGGCCTGGGACGCCGGCTGGGGCTACGACCTGCCGACCATGCACAAGAGCGGCTACGCCGTGCTGATCGCCACCGCGGTGCTGACCGTGCTGGCCTGGATCATCGGCCTGGTGGTGTGGTGATGGCGACCAAGCCCGTTTCCCTGCGCAACCCGCTGGCCCATGCCCGCGGCCTCGGCTCCGCCAAGGCCGGCTTCGCCCATTGGCGCGGCCTGCGCGTCACCGCGCTGGCGCTGATCCCGCTGACCATCTGGTTCGTGATCGCGGTGATCGCCCATCTCGGGTCGCCGCTGCCGGAAGTCCGGGCCTGGCTGGCCCATCCGGTCAACGCCGCCCTGTTCATCCTGTTCATCGCCATCGGCCTGCATCACGCCGCCAATGGCCTGACCGAGGTCTATGAGGACTACGTCCACGGCCACTACACCAAGCTGGTCGCCGACCTGGCGACCAAGGGCCTGGCCCTGTTCCTGGGGGCGGCGATGACCGTCTCCATCCTCAAGATCGCCATCCTGGGATAACCCCATGCCTGCGTCCTACAGCTTCATCGATCATTTCTACGACGTGGTCGTGGTGGGCGGCGGCGGCGCCGGCCTGCGCGCCACCTTCGGCATGGCCGAGAAGGGGCTGAAGACCGCCTGCATCACCAAGGTCTTCCCGACCCGCAGCCACACCGTCGCGGCCCAGGGCGGCGTCTCCGCCGCGCTCGGCAACATGGGGCCGGACGACTGGCGCTGGCACATGTACGACACCGTCAAGGGCTCCGACTGGCTCGGCGACCAGGACGCGATCGAGTACATGTGCCGCGAGGCGATCCCGGCGATCATCGAGCTCGAGCATTACGGCATGCCCTTCAGCCGCACGGAGGAGGGCAAGATCTACCAGCGCGCCTTCGGCGGCATGACCACCGAATACGGCAAGGGCCGCGCCTACCGCACCTGCGCCGCGGCCGACCGNACCGGCCACGCCATGCTGCACACGCTGTACCAGCAGGCGCTGAAGCACGAGGCGGAGTTCTTCGTCGAGTACTTCGCCATCGACCTGATCATGGACGAGGAAGGCGCCTGCCGCGGCGTCGTCGCCTGGAACCTGGACGACGGCACCATCCACCGCTTCTTCGGCCACCAGACGGTGCTGGCGACCGGCGGCTACGGCCGCGCCTACTTCTCCTGCACCTCGGCCCACACCTGCACCGGCGACGGCGGCGCCATGGCGGCGCGGGCCGGCCTGCCGCTGCAGGACATGGAGTTCGTGCAGTTCCACCCGACCGGGATCTACGGCGCCGGCTGCCTGATCACCGAGGGCGTGCGTGGCGAAGGCGGATACCTGACCAACAGCGAGGGCGAGCGCTTCATGGAGCGCTATGCCCCCTCGGCCAAGGACCTGGCGTCGCGCGACGTGGTCAGCCGGTCGATGACGATCGAGATCCGCGAGGGCCGCGGCGTCGGCCCGACCAAGGACCACATCCACCTGCATGTCGAGCATCTCGACGCCGACATCATCCACCACCGCCTGCCCGGCATCGCCGAGAGCGCCAAGATCTTCGCCGGCGTCGACGTGACCAAGGAGCCGATCCCGGTCCTGCCGACGGTGCACTACAATATGGGCGGCGTGCCGACCAACGTGCATTGCGAGGTGGTCAACCCGACCGCGGCCGACCCGAACCGCGTGGTGCCGGGGCTGATGGCGATCGGCGAGGCCGCCTGCGTCTCGGTGCACGGCGCCAACCGGCTGGGCTCGAACTCGCTGCTCGACCTCGTGGTGTTCGGCCGCGCCGCCGCCATCCGCTGCGCCGAGCTGATCAAGCCGGGCCAGACGCACAAGCCGGTGCCGGCCGACGCCGGCCAGTTCGCATTGAACCGGCTGGACCGGGTGCGCCACGGTAAGCAGGAGGTCCGCACCGCCGACCTGCGGCTGGAGATGCAGCGGACGATGCAGAACGACGCCGCCGTCTTCCGCACCGGCCAGACCTTGGCCGAGGGCTGCGAGAAGATGGACGTCACCTGGGACAAGCAGCAGGGCCTGGGCGTCGACGACAAGTCGCTGATCTGGAACTCGGACCTGGTGGAGACGCTGGAGCTCGAGAACCTGATGATCAACGCCGTGACCACCATCCGCTCCGGCGTCAACCGCGAGGAGAGCCGCGGCGCCCATGCCCGCGAGGACTTCCCGGACCGCAACGACGTCGACTGGATGAAGCACAGCGTCGTCTGGATCGACGAGGCCGGCAAGACCCGCATCGACTACCGCCCGGTCCATCTTCAGCCGATGACCAACGAAGTCCAGAGCTTCCCGCCCAAGGCGCGGGTGTACTGACGGAGGATACGAAAACCAGCCTGCTCATTGCCAACAGCTCTGGACCTCATCTCTTGACCGTCATCCCCGCGAAAGCGGGGATCTCCTCGGGATCGCGGATGGACAAGTCCTTCTTCGTCTACATCATGGCGAGCCGGAAGGACGGTGTGCTGTACACCGGCGTCACGTCCAATCTCCCGAAACGGGCCTGGGAGCATCGGAACAAGATCGTTCCAGGGTTTACCGCACGCTACGGCGTGGGGCGCTTGGTCTGGATCGAACGGCACGACAGTGCCGAGTCCGCCATCCGGCGGGAGAAGCAGATCAAGAAGTGGCGAAGAGCATGGAAGGTGGAGTTGATCGAGAAGGACAATCCGGCCTGGGCCGATTTGTTCGACTCGCTCGGCGAGTAGGAGAGAGATCCCCGCTTTCGCGGGGATGACGAGGTTGGTTAGGGGCTGGTGCCGCGATTGCGACCCGGCGCCAGAGCAAAGGTCGAGCGCGACCCGAGGACGACATGGCCGAATTCACCCTGCCCCGCAATTCCAAGGTCCAGCCCGGCAAGACCATCCGCGTCCCCGGCGAGATCAAGAAGCCGCGGACCTTCAAGATCTATCGCTGGGACCCGGACACGGACGAGAATCCGCGGCTCGACACCTACGAGATCGACCTGGCGCGCTGCGGGCCGATGGTCCTGGACGCCATCATCCACATCAAGAACGACATCGACTCGACCCTGACCTTCCGGCGGTCCTGCCGCGAGGGCATCTGCGGGTCCTGCGCGATGAACATCGACGGCACCAACACCCTGGCCTGCCTCAAGCCGATCGAGGAGGTCCAGGGCGACGTCAAGATCTACCCGCTGCCGCACATGCCGGTGGTGAAGGACCTGGTGCCGGAGCTGACCCACATCTACGCGCAATACGCGTCGATCAAGCCCTGGCTGCAGGCCGAGAGCCCGCCGCCGCCCGACCGCGAGCGCCGGCAGAGCCCGGAGGAGCGCGAGAAGCTGGATGGCCTCTACGAGTGCATCCTGTGCTTCTGCTGCACCACCAGCTGCCCGAGCTACTGGTGGAACGGCGACAAGTACCTCGGCCCCGCGGTGCTGCTGCAGGCCTATCGCTGGATCGCCGACAGCCGGGACGAGATGACCGGCGAGCGGCTGGACGCGTTGGAGGACCCGTTCCGCCTCTATCGCTGCCACACCATCATGAACTGCACCAAGACCTGCCCGAAGGGGCTGAACCCCGCTAAGGCGATCGGCGAGATCAAGAAGCTGATGCTGGAACGGGCCGGCTGACCCCGCGCAGCGCTGCAAGAAACGTCACAAAAAAGCGCTGGTGACCCCAGCGCTTTTTTCTTATCAACCGCCCTGTCACCCCACGATCTGCCCACCTCACGGAGCGATCCTGCACGCAACACACTCGAGGAGTGTCCTTCTAAATGGCAAAACCCGCGCGCACACCCTTCACCGGCCGCATCCTCATGGTCGGTTTCGGCTCGATCGGCCAGGGCGTGCTGCCGCTGCTGCTGCGGCACCTGACCCTGACCCCCGACCGCGTCACCATCGTGACGGCGGAGACGAGGGGCCAGAAGGAGGCGGAACTCTACGGCGTCCGCTTCATCCATGAACCGGTCACGCGCGGCAATTACCGGACACTGCTCGAACCCCTGTTCGGCCCGGGCGACGCCCTGGTCAACCTCTCGGTCGACGTCTCCTCGGTGGCGTTGATCGAGCTGGCGCGGGAGCGCGGGGCGCTCTACATCGACACCTGCATCGAGCCCTGGCTGGGCGGTTATACCGACCCCAATCTCGGCCCGGCTGACCGGTCGAACTACGCGCTGCGCGAGGCGGCGCTGGCGCTGGGCCGCAACCCGGGCGCGCCGACCGCGGTGCTGACCCATGGCGCCAATCCCGGCCTGGTCTCGCATTTCGTCAAGCGCGCGCTGCTCAATATCGCATCCGCGACCGGCTTCGAGCCGCCGGTGCCGGCCGACCGCGCCGGCTGGGCGGGCCTGGCCAGGACGCTGGGCGTGAAGGTGATCCATGTCGCCGAGCGCGACACCCAGGTCGCCCGCTTCCCGAAGAAGCCGGGCGAGTTCGTCAACACCTGGTCGATCGACGGCTTCGTCGGCGAGGGCTGCCAGCCGGCCGAGCTGGGCTGGGGCAGCCATGAGCGCCACTTCCCGGCCGACGGCAACCGCCACGCCGCGGGGTCGCAGGCGGCGATCTGGCTGGCCCGCCCCGGCGCCGCAACCCGGGTGCGGACCTGGACGCCGCTGGCCGGGCCGATCCACGGCTTCCTGATCACCCACAACGAGGCGATCTCGCTGGCCGACTACCTGACCGTCGGGTCCGGCGCCCAGCCGGAGTACCGGCCGACGGTGCACTACGCCTACCATCCATCGGACGACGCGGTGCTGTCGGTGCATGAATTCGCCGGCCGCAACTACGAGCTGCAGCCGAACAAGCGGCTGATGATGGACGAGATCACCGAGGGCATGGACGAGCTCGGCGTCATGCTGGCCGGCCACGCCAAGGGCGCCTATTGGTACGGCTCGCGACTGACCATCGGCGAGGCGCGCGAGCTGGCGCCGCACAACAACGCCACCAGCCTGCAGGTGACGGCGGCGGTGCTGGGCGGGCTGGTCTGGGCGATCGAGAACCCGGATCGCGGGCTGGTCGAGCCCGAGGAGATGGATCACGAGCGGGTGCTCGAGGTGGCTCGCCCCTATCTCGGCGAGCTGGCCGGCGCCTTCACCGACTGGAATCCGCTCCGGGGCCGCGGCCAGCTGTTCGCCGAGGACATCGACCCGGAGGATCCCTGGCAGTTCAAGAACATCCGGGTGGTGTGACCGGCTTCCGCCCGGTCGCCGGCCTGTCCCGCGCGGAGCGGGCGCGGGTCGGCGTCCTGGTGGCGGGGCATCCGGTGTTCGCGCTGTACTGGGACGCGGCGCTCGACGCCGCCGCCGCTGGCGACCGCAATCGGTCGGTGCGGCTGGAGCCGGAAGGTGTCGTGCTGGGCATCGATTTCGACGGGCTGTCGGCCTACACCCCGGTCGGCACCGTGGGCGACGCCGCCCTCCTGGCCCTGACAGCCGATCTTCGGCCGCTGGAGCTGCATCTGACGCCGGACCAGGCGGAGCGGCTGCGCCCGGCCTGCGGCGACCGGCTGACGCTGGAGGATGGGCTGCGCTTCTATGCCCGACCGCTCGCCGACCTCGCGGAGCCGGCCCCCGCCTGCCGGCGGATGGGGCCGGCGGATCTCGAGCCGCTGCGCCGCTTCTTCGCCGCATACTATCCGGCGACGGTGTTCTCCGCCTGGATGCTGGCGCTGCCCTTCGTCGCGATCGTCGAGGATGGCCGCCCGGTCGCGGCCGGCGGCGTCCTCGCCCGTGCTGGCCATCGGGCGATGATCGGCAATTTCCTGGTCGACCCCGTCCGCCGCGGCGAAGGGCTGGCCGGGCGGATGCTGGCCGGCCTGCTGGCGGCGCTGCGGGTCGAGGGCGTGACCACGGCGCTGCTGGCCACCAACGACCTCAACCCGGCGGCCTGCCGGGTCTATGAGCGCGCCGGCTTCGCCCTGGTCGAGCGCCGAGTACAGCTGGATCTGCGCGCGGCCTGAGGCAGCGCGCCGTGCTAGGCTTTGGCGGGTGCCGAGATTGAAAGCTGATGGAACCGCTGGACCGCATTACCCAACAGCCCGAAGTGATGGGCGGAAGAGCCTGCATTCGCGGGATGCGGGTCACCGTCGGTATGATTGTCGGCCAGATCGGTGCGGGACACAGCATCGACGAGGTTCTCGCGGACTACCCCTATCTGGAGCGCGAGGACATCATGCAGGCGCTGCGCTACGCCGCTGGACTGGCGTGAGCGCCGGGTGCAGCTAAACATGGGCGCGATCTGACGCGCCGCCGGTTCAGGCCAGGGATGCGCCGCCTTGTCTGGCATTTCGCCGGGGCTTGCGGTAAGCACCCTCGCCATGCCCGACATTGCAGCGCAAGACGACGAGCCGCTTGCCCTCTATCGCCGCCGGATCGCCGAGGGCGTGCTGCGGCCCGACCCCGCCCAGGCCGCGGCGGTCGAGAAGCTGCAGCGGTTGCACCGGCAGCTGCGCAGCTACACCCCGCCCGAGCCCGAGAGCAACGGCCTGCTGTCCCGACTCGGCTTCGGCAAGAAGAAGCCGGCGATCGACCCGCCGCGCGGCCTGTACTTCTGGGGCGGTGTCGGGCGCGGCAAATCCATGCTGATGGACCTGTTCTTCGACACCACGCCGGTGCCGAAGAAGCGCCGGGTGCATTTCAACGCCTTCATGCTCGAGGTGCATCAGCGCATCCATGAATGGCGCCAGTCCGGCGCCGCGGCCGAAGGCGACAGCGCCGACCCGATCCCGCCGCTGGCCCGCCGCATCGCCGCCGAGGCGTGGCTGCTGTGCTTTGACGAGTTCCACGTCGTTGACATCGCTGACGCCATGATCCTGGGCCGGCTGTTCCAGGCGCTGTTCGGCCTCGGCGTGATCGTGGTCGCGACCTCGAACTGGCCGCCGGACGAGCTGTACAAGGACGGGCTGCAGCGCGACCGCTTCCTGCCCTTCATCGCCATGATCAAGAAGAAGCTGGAGGTGGTGCAGCTGGACGGCGGCCGAGACTACCGCCTCGACCGGCTGCGCGGCCGCCCGGTCTACCATTCGCCGCTGGGCGGGATGGCGCATAAGGCGCTGGCCGAGCTGTTCGCCGACCTGACCGACGGCGCCGAGGGCGCCCCCGTCATCCTGCCCGTCCCCGGTGCCCGCACGCTCGAGGTGCCGCGCGCCGCCAGGGGCGTGGCCTGGTGCGACTTCGACGCGCTGTGCGCCCGGCCGCTCGGCGCCGCCGACTACCTGACCCTGGCCGACGCCTTCCACACCGTGATCATCGAGGGCGTGCCGCGCTTCACCGAGGCCAAGCGCCACGAGATGAAGCGCTTCATCGTGCTGATCGACAGCCTGTACGAAGCCCGCCGCCGGGTGGTGATCGCGGCCGAGGTGCCGGTCACCCAGCTCTATGCCGGCGACAGCCAGGCGCTGGAATTCGCCCGCACCGAGAGCCGGCTGATGGAGATGCAGTCGGCCGAGTATGTCGAGGCGAAGAAGGCGGCCTGACGGCCGCCTGCCCCCGGATCTCAGGCCGACTCCGCCGCCGGGAAATCGGTGCTGCGGGTCACCTCCTCCCAGCGATGCATCTCCTCGATCAGCGCATCGAGCTTGGTCCGGGCGCGCTGCAGGGCATCGCTGCCCAGCAGCAGGTGCAGCGGCGGATCGTCCGCGCGGACGGCCGAGAGAATGGCCTGCGCGGCCCGGTCGGGATCGCCGAGCTGCTTCCCGGCCATGGTGTCGAACGCGGCCGCGCTGCGCCCGACGCTCGCCGCATAGGCCGCATCCTCCGCCTCGCTCTTGCGGATCGAATGCGTCGAGAGGAAGTCGGTCCGGAAGGCGCCCGGCGCCACCGCGGTCACCTTGATGCCGAGGGGCGCGACCTCCTGCGCCAGGCCCACGCTCAGCCCCTCCAGCGCATGCTTCGCCGCCGCGTACAGGCTGGAGCCGGGACCGGGCGCCCGGCCTGCGATCGAGGTGATGTTGACGATGTGGCCCGAGCCCTGGGCGCGCAGATGGGGCAGCGCCGCACGGATGATGCGGAACGGCGCGAACACGTCGACATCGAACAGCCGCGCCACGTCGGCGTCGCTCGCCTTCTCGACGGCGCCGAGCAGGCCGTAGCCCGCATTGTTCACGATCACGTCGACGCGGCCCGCCAGGGCGAAGGCCCGCTCGACGGCCGCTTCCGCCGCCGCGCCATCGGCGAGGTCGAGGGTCAGGACGTGCAACGTCCCCGCCTTGGCCGACAGGTCAGGCGCGCCGCCTCTGACAGTGCCGATGACGGTGTCCCCGTCCGCCAGCGCCGCCTGGGCCAGCGCGAGCCCGAGGCCGCGCGAAATGCCGGTGATGAACCAGGTCTTCATGGAAGTCTCCTTTTGCGACCCCCGAGATAGGCCCGGCCGCCGGTCTTCAGAATGCACGGCATTCTGACAGCGCTTGTAAGCTGGACTTAAAAGCGGTTCATTGCGCCATGGATTCCCTGTTGTCGGGCAGCGACTACAACCAGCTGCGAGCCTTCGTCGCCGTCGGCGACCTGCTGAGCTTCAGCCGGGCGGCAGAGACGCTCGGCGTGTCGCCCTCGGCGTTGAGCCAGATGGTGCGCGGCTTCGAGGAGCGGGTCGGGGTGCGGCTGCTCAACCGGACCACGCGCAGCGTGGCGCTGACCGATGCCGGCGAGAACCTGCTGCGCCGGGTGCGGCCGGTGGTGGCGGAGTTGGGCCAGGCGATCGGCCAGGTGCGGCGCTATCGCGAGCGCCCGGCCGGCACGGTGCGGATCCACGCTTTCCGTTCGGCCGCCGAATCCTTCATCCAGCCGATCCTGGCGGCCTTTGCCCGATCCTATCCGGACGTGGTGCTGGACATCACCCTCGACGACGAGGTGATCGACGTCGTCGCCGGCGGCTTCGATGCCGCGATCCGCATCGGCGAGGTGATCGAGCGGGACATGGTCGCGGTCCGCCTGGGCCCGGCGATGCGGCAGATCGCGGTGGCGTCCCCCGCCTATCTGGCCGCCCATGGCCGGCCGGACCATCCGCGCGACCTGGTGCATCATCGCTGCATCCGCTGGCGCTGGCCGGGCCGCGCCACGCCCTATGCCTGGGAGTTCTTCGAGGATGGCGGCTGGTTTTCGGTCGCGGTCGACGGCCCCCTGATCGTCAACGACAAGGAGACGGCGCGGCGCGCTGCCCTGCAGGGCATCGGCATCGCCTTCCCGGTCGAGCAGACCGTGGCCGGCGACATTGCCGCGGACCGGCTGGTGCCGATGCTGGAACGCTGGTCCGCGGCGTTCCCCGGGCTGTTCCTGTGCTATCCGCAGCAGCGCCAGATGGCCCCCGCCCTGCGCGCGTTCATCGATGCGGTAAAGGCCGCGGCTGCCGGAACAGCCCTGTCATCGGCCGCACCGGAGCTCTGATTGGCCCGGCCTCAGGCCTTCATCGTCACCACGCGCTCGAAGGCGGCCAGAGTCTCGGCGCTGACATGGTGCTCGATGCCTTCGGCGTCGATCTCGGCCGCCTCGTCGCTGACCCCGATCGACTTCAGGAACTCGACCACGATGCGGTGGCGCCGACGGCAGGAATCGGCCATCTCGCGCCCGGCATCGGTCAGGAAGATCGAGCGGTAGGGCCGCGCGCTGACCAGCCCCTCGCGCTGCAGCCGGGCGATGGTCTTGTTCACCGTGGCATGGGCCACGCCGAATCGCTCCGCCAGCTCGACGATCCGCGCCTCGCCCTGGCTGTCGATCAGCTCGGCGATCATCTCGACATAGTCTTCGGCCGTCTCGCTTTGCCGGGCCTGGCGCACCCGGCTGAACCCCGCCGCCTGCAGCCCGGTGTCGGAAGGACGATCCTGTTCCGTCATCTCTCGTCTGTCCTTCGGAGCCGGATGCCTCCTGGCCCCATTGATGAGTCTGGACCGCGGTGCTGCGGTCCACAGGCCGGCGCGGTTGCGGCGCATCATACCGGTAGATCGGAAAATGACAAGGTGATGACGCTTGCCAAGAATGTAGCCATGGCTACATTATACAGGACAGGGAGATCGAATCGGCAGACACCTTCGGCCGCTGCCCGGCAGCGGCGAGAAACGAGCGCATGATGAGAACCGACATCGCAGCCCAGGACATCGCCCAGCAGGGCAGCGCCGCCGGTTCCGGCTGGCGAACGAACCCGACCGCCCCGAGCCTGCCCGAGGCGCACCGCAGCATCGCGGTGCCCGTCGGTGTCGGCTGGCTGCGCAAGCTGTTCGCCTTTGTCGGCCCCGGCTATCTCGTCGCCGTCGGCTACATGGACCCGGGCAACTGGGCGACCGACCTGGCCGGCGGCTCGGCCTTCGGCTACACGCTGCTGTCGGTCATCCTGCTGTCGAACGTGATGGCGATCCTGCTGCAGGCGCTGTCGGCCAAGCTGGGCATCGTCACTGGGCGCGACCTGGCCCAGGCCTGCCGCGATCATTATCCGAAGCCGGTCGCCATGGCCCTGTGGTTCCTGTGCGAGATCGCGATCGTCGCCTGCGACCTGGCCGAGGTGATCGGCACCGCGATCGCGCTGCAGCTCCTGTTCGGCATCCCGCTGTTGTGGGGCGTGGTGCTGACCGCGCTCGACGTCATGGTGGTGCTGTATCTGCAGAACCGCGGCTTCCGCCACCTCGAGGCGTTCATCATCGGCCTGATGCTGATCATCGGCGGCTGCTTCCTGGTCGAGCTGATCCTGGCCCAGCCGGCGATCGCCGAGATCGCCGCCGGCTTCATCCCCTCGACCCAGATCGTGACCAACCCGGAGATGCTGTACATCGCCATCGGCATCATCGGCGCGACGGTGATGCCGCATAACCTGTACCTGCACTCCTCGATCGTGCAGACCCGCGCCTTCGAGCGGACCGAGCCCGGCAAGCGCCAGGCGATCCGCTTCGCCACCATCGATTCGACCGTGGCGCTGATGGTCGCGCTGTTCATCAACGCCGCGATCCTGATCCTGGCCGCCGCCACCTTCCACACCGCCGGCCGCACCGACGTGGCCGAGATCCAGGACGCCTACCAGCTGCTGACGCCGATGCTGGGTGTCGGCATCGCCAGCACCCTGTTCGCCGTGGCGCTGCTGGCCTCCGGCCAGAACTCGACCCTGACGGCGACGCTGGCCGGGCAGATCGTGATGGAGGGCTTCCTCTCGATCCGGCTGAAGCCCTGGCTGCGGCGGCTGATCACCCGCGGCATCGCCATCGTGCCGACGGTGATCGTCACCGCGATGTATGGCGAGAGCGGCACCGCTCAGCTGCTGGTGCTGAGCCAGGTGGTGCTGAGCCTGCAGTTGCCCTTCGCCGTGGTGCCGCTGGTCGCCTTCACCAGCGACAAGGCCAAGATGGGCGCCTTCGCCAACCCGGCCTGGCTGAAATGGACGGCCTGGCTGGTCTCGGCGGTGATCATCGTGCTGAACGTCAAGCTGCTGTTCGACTGGGTCACCGGGGCGTAGGCGGCGCCAGCAGCCGCTCCAAGGCCTGGTCAAGCCTCTCCGGCAAGGTCAGGCCGAACACCTCGGTCAGGACGGATTTCAGCTCTGTCGCATCGGCGAGGGTCCGCCGCTCGGTGCCGCCATCCAGCCGGTGCACGGCATAGTCGGCGTTGCGCAGGGCATGGCGGGCCCCCGGCTGCGGCCGCGCGGCGATCAGGCCGGTGACGAAATGTGAGGCGGGATGAGTGGCGAGGTACCAGTTGGCCGCCTCGTAATCGACCGGCCACTGCTCCTGCAGATCGAAGCGGTACAGCGACCGCCACTCCTCCCCGGTCTTCGCCTGCAGCTTGAGGTCACCGTCGACCGTCACCAGCCGGAACGGCTCATGCGGCGTCGGCTGCTCAAGGCCGGGCTCAAGCCGCAGCACGCCGGTCAGGGTCTGGCCGCCGAAGCCGACATCGACGATGCGCGGCCCGTCGTCGAGCAGGACCTGCAGCAGCATGTGGCTGCGCGGGCTGACATGGCCCTCCGGCTGGCCCCACAGCACCCGCGCGGTGAGGGCGATCACCCGGAAGCCCGCGGCCAGCAGCGCCTGGCGCAGCAGCAGGTTCTGCTCGAAGCAGTAGCCGCCGCGGCCGCCGGCCACCAGCTTGCGCTGCAGCGACGCGGGGTCGAGCAACGGCGGCCGGCCCAGGACCGGGTCGAGATTCTCGAAGGCGATGGCGCAGGCGTGGCGGAAGACCAGCGCCTGCAGCGTCGCCAGGTCCGGCGCCACCGGCGCTTCATGGCCGATGCGGCGCAGATAGGCGTCGAGATCGAAGCTGTCGGTCATGGCGGCCCTCCCCTCTCGGCAGCGCGGAGGGAGCAGAGCCTAACCCGATGCGGTCAGATCACGAAGTCGATGCCGGGGGGAACCGGGATCGAGTGGTCCATGGTCAGGGCGGGCAAGGGCTCCGAACACGAGCCGACGATGCGGGCGGGGTTGCCCACCGCGGTCCGGTGCGGCGGCACGGCGGTCAGCACCACGCTGCCGGCGCCGATCTTGGCGCCCTCGCCGATCTCGATGTTGCCGAGGATCTTGGCGCCGGCGCCGATCAGCACGCCGTCGCGCACCTTGGGATGGCGGTCGCCGCTTTCCTTGCCGGTGCCGCCGAGGGTGACGCCGTGCAGGATCGAGACGTCGTTGCCGACCACCGCGGTCTCGCCGATGACGACGCCCGTGCCGTGGTCGATCAGCAGCCCCCAGCCGATCCGGGCGGCCGGGTGGATGTCGACCGCCATGCTCTCCGACACCCGGCTCTGCAGGAAGCTGGCGAGCGCGTGGCGCCCCTGGCCGAGCAGCCAGTGGCCGACCCGGTGCCATTGCAGCGCATGGAAGCCCTTGAAGAACAGGAACGGGGTCAGGTGGTTGCGCGCCGCCGGGTCGCGGTCCTTGATGGCGTCGAGGTCGAGCACGGCATGGGCGGCGATCGCCGGGTCGGCGCGCATCGCCTCGGTCGCCAGCGCCAGCAGCCGGTCATGGCAGGCTGTGTCGCATTCCAGCTTGGTGGCCAGCAGGCGGGCGAGCGCATCGCTGAAATCGGCGGCGCCGAGCACGATGCGTTCGACGACCGGCGCCAGGATCGGCTCCTGCCGCGCCAGGATGGCGGCGGAGTCGCGCATCAGTGCGAACACCTCGGCGTTCCTGTCGAACGCGGTCGCGTCGGCCTTCCGCGCCAGGGCGGTGTCGGGCATGAGCCTCTTCCCCTTTGCCGGGCCGGGCGGCGGGGAGCTGCGCCCGGCAACAATGACCATTGAAATGAGATAAGACTTCCCACGCGGCTTGTCATCAGCGGAGATGAATTCTTTGGTACTACGCGATCTCTGTGATTATATTTTTCTTTCAACAGAAAATTTAGGTGATCACAGAGCGCCTGTCGCCGTTCGGGGCTCGCAATGGCGGGTCGCTATCTCGTAGGGTCGGCTTGAACGCTGACCCGGAGAATACCCCATGCCCGTTGCCGTCTTCGCCTCGGCCACCGACGATCCCGCCCAGTGGCTGCCGGCGCTGCGCGCGGCGATGCCGGCGCTGGAGGTCCGGGTCTGGCCGGAGATCGGCGACCCGGCCGAGATCGACTACGCCATCGTCTGGAAGCCCCCGGCCGGGATGCTGGCGGGGCTGCCCAACCTCAAGGTGATCTATTCGCTCGGCGCCGGCATCGACGCCATGTTGCGCGACCCGACTCTGCCGGCCGACGTGCCGCTGGTGCGCATGGTCGATCTCAGCCTGACCGAGGGCATGGTCGAGTTCGTGGCCGAGCAGGTGCTGGCGATCCACCGCCAGGCCCGGACCTATCGCGCCCAGCAGGCGGCGGGGGTGTGGCAGCAGCACGACCAGCGGCTGGCCCGCGACGTCACCGTCGGCATCCTCGGTCTCGGCACGCTGGGCGGCGCGGTCGCACGGGCGCTGAAGGTGCTGAACTTCCGGGTGGCGGGCTGGAGCCGCACGCCGAAGGCGGTCGAGGGAGTCGAGGGCTTCGTCGGCGCGGCCCGGCTCGACGCCTTCCTGGCGCAATCCGAGATCCTGGTCTGCCTGCTGCCGCTGACGGCGGAGACCGAGGACATCCTCGACCGCCGGCTGTTCGCGGTCCTGCCGCGCGGCGCCTGGGTGATCAATGCCGGGCGCGGCCATCACCTGGTCGATGCCGACCTGATCGCGGCCCTCGATTCCAGCCACCTCGCCGGCGCGGTGCTGGACGTGTTCCGGACCGAGCCGCTGCCGCCCGACCATCCGTTCTGGACTCATCCGAAGGTGGTGCTGACGCCGCATGTCGCCGCCAACAACAACGCAACATACGCGACGCTGCGCCTGGCCGAGCAGATCGCCCGCTTCGAGCGCGGCGAGCCGATGCAGGACGTGGTCGACCGGTCGCGGGGGTACTGACCCCTTCCCCACCATTATTCCCGCCAAAGCGGAGATCTCGTCACGCGACCGGAGAGAGATTTCCGCTTTCGCGGGAATGACGGACGGGAGAGGGACGCCCGTCACCGCCCCAGCAGGGCCGCCGCGCAGGCGTCGAGGATGGCGTCGGCGTCCAGGCCGTATTTGCGGTACAGCTGCGGAATCGTGCCGGACTGGCCGAAATGCTCGACGCCCAGCGGCTTGACCCGGTGGCCGTGCACGCCGCCGAGCCAGGACAGGGTCGCCGGATGCCCGTCCAGCACCGTGACCAGCGCCGCGTCCGGCGCCAGCGGCGCCAGAAGCCGCCGGGCCAGGCAGGGCTCGACCGCATGGCCGGCGCGCACCGCCGCCAGCTCGGCATGCCAGCCGGCGTTGAGCCGGTCGGCCGAGGTCACGGCCAGCAGGCCGGCGCCGGGGATGTCCTCCAGCAGCTGGTCGAAGGCGGCGATCGCCTCGGGCGCCACGGCGCCGGTGTAGACGATGGCCAGCGACGCGCCCGGCGCCGGCTGGCGCAGCCAGTAGCCGCCGGCGATCACCGCCTGGCGCAGATCCTCGGTCATCTCCCGCTTGGGCTGCTCCAGCGGCCGGGTCGACAGGCGGAGATAGACCGAGCCGCCGTCATGGTCGCGCACCCAGTCGCCGGTCGCCGGGTCGGAGCCGTCGCGCTGCATGTAGTCGAAGCCCCAGGCCATCACCGCCGCCAGCTCGTCGACATAGGCCGGCTCGAAGCTGGCTAGGCCGTCCTGGGCCATGCCGATCAAGGGCGAGCTGATCGACTGGTGCGCCCCGCCCTCCGGCGCCAGGGTCAGGCCGGACGGCGTCGCCACCAGCATGAAGCGGGCATCCTGGTAGCAGGCATAGTTCAGCGCATCGAGGCCACGGGCGATGAACGGGTCGTACAGCGTGCCGACCGGCAGCAGCCGCTCGCCGAACAGGGAATGGGTCAGGCCCAGCGCGGCGAGGTTGATGAACAGGTTGTTCTCGGCGATGCCGAGCTCGACATGCTGGCCGTCCGGCGACATGCCCCAGCGCTGGGCCGAGACCACCTTCTGCTCCTTGAACACGTCGGCGCGGACATGCCGGTCGAAGATGCCGCGGCGGTTCACCCAGCCGCCGAGATTGGTCGAGACGGTGACGTCGGGCGAGGTGGTGACCACGCGCTCGGCCAGCATGTCCTCGCGCTTGGCCAGCTCGCCCATGATCCGGCCGAAGCCCTCCTGGGTCGACATGGTCTCGGCCAGGGCGACGTCGAGCGCGGCGGGCACCGGGATATGGGCGGCGGTGTATCGCCGGCGCCCCTCGGCGGCGAAGGGCACGTCGGCCAGAAGGGCGCGCAGCTCGTCGGCCAGGTCGTCGACGCCGGCGAAGGGCTCCCACTCCCGCCCCTCGGGCACGCCCTGGCTGGCCTGGAAGGCGGCCATCTGCTCCGGGTTCATCAGCCCGGCATGGTTGTCCTTGTGGCCGGCGAAGGGCAGGCCGAAGCCCTTGATGGTGTAGGCGATGAACACCGTCGGCACGTCGTCGGCGATGCCGCGGAACGCCGCCAGCACCGTCTCCAGGTCGTGGCCGGCCAGGTTGGTCATGAGATCGGCCAGCGCCGCATCGTCATGGTCGGCCAGCAGCTCGGGAATCCCGGCCTCGCCGCCGATATCGGCCAGCAGTTGGCGCCGCCAGGACGCCCCGCCCTGATAGACCAGGGCCGAGTAGAGCGGGTTCGGGCATTCGTCGATCCAGCGCCGCAGCGCGGCGCCGCCGGGCCGCTTGAACGCGGCCTCCAGCAGCCCGCCATATTTCAGCGTCACCACCCGCCAGCCCATGTTCTCGAACAGCTTGTCGATGCGGGCGAACAGCCGCTCGGTGACGATCGAATCCAGGCTCTGGCGGTTGTAGTCGATCACCCACCAGACGTTGCGGACNTCGTGCTTCCAGCCCTCCAGCAGGGCCTCGTAGATGTTGCCCTCNTCCAGCTCGGCGTCGCCCATCAGCGCCACCATCCGGCCGCCGGCCTTGGCCTCGCCGCCCCAGCCCTTGAGCGCGACATAGTCCTGGGCGATCGAGGCGAACAGCGTCATGGCGACGCCGAGCCCGACCGAGCCGGTCGAGAAGTCGACGTCGTCGGCGTCCTTGGTCCGCGACGGGTAGGACTGGGCCCCGCCGAGCGAGCGGAAATTCTCCAGATTCTCGCGGGTCTGCTGGCCCAGCAGGTACTGGATGGCGTGGAACACCGGGCTGGCATGCGGCTTCACCGCCACCCGGTCGCGCGGCCGCAGCACGTCGAGATAGAGGGCGGTCATCACCGTGACCAGCGAGGCGGAGGACGCCTGGTGGCCGCCGACCTTGAGCCCGTCCGGGCTGGGCCGCAGGTGGTTGGCGTTGTGGATCGTCCAAGCGGAGAGCCAGAGGATCTTCTTCTCCAGCGCCTTGAGCAGGCGCAGCCGATCCGCCGCTGCCGCCGTGCCGTCCGCCTCGATGCGCGCATCACGCATCCTGCGACCAACCGTCCCCATCGCCCGACACCCTCGCCCTGCTGCGGTTTGGACCTTACCTTAATCAGCACGACAGTGAACCGGACGCAACGGCGGCGCGCTCCCACCGGAACGACGCCGCCCGACGGAATCCCGCCGCCCTGCCGTGCAGGGGCCGGAGGGGTCGTTCGAGAGCGGAGACGGAGAACCATGTCTCTCGTCGAGGCGGCGATCGCCGTGAATCGCTTCGGTTTCGGCGCCCGGCCGGGACAGCTGGACACCCTCGCCGACAACCCCTGGGACTGGCTCAGGGCGCAGATCCGCCAGCCGGCGGCGCCGGCCGGCGACCTGCCGCTGACCAGGGCCGGGCTGGACATCCTGATCGCGGTGCAGAAAGCGCCGGACGAGGAGAGCCGCAAGCCGCATCAGGAGGAGGCGCGGGCGCTGCGCGACCGCGACCGTGTGGCGCATGTCCAGACGGCGGTGGCCAGCGACACGCCGTTCCGCGAGCGGCTGGTCAAGTTCTGGACCAACCACTTCACCGTCTCCTACGCCCAGAGCTATGTCGTGCCGTTCGGCGGCGCCTATGAGAACGAGGCGATCCGCCCTTACGCCACCGGCCGGTTCCGCGACCTGCTGGGGGCGGTGGTGAAGCACCCGGCGATGCTGTTCTATCTCGACAATGCCCGTTCGGTCGGGCCGAACTCGAAGGGCGGCAAGCAGGCCGGGCTGGGCCTGAACGAGAATCTGGGGCGGGAGCTGATGGAGCTGCACACGCTGGGCGTCGACGGCGGCTACACCCAGGCCGATGTGCGGGCCCTGGCGATGATCCTGACCGGCTGGACGCCCGGCCGCGCCAAGGACCCGCCCGGCACCGTCTTCGCCTTCCGCCCGGGCGGCCACGAGCCGGGGCCGAAGACCTTCCTGGGCCGGACCTACCGCGACTCCGGCCAGGCCGAGGGCGAGGTGGCGCTGGACGCCCTGGCCGCGCATCCGTCGACCGCCCGGCACATCGCCACCCGGCTGGTCCGCCACTTCATCGCCGACGATCCGCCGAAACCCGCGGTCGACCGCCTGGCGAAGACCTTCCTCGACACCGGCGGCGACCTGGCCGCGGTGTCCGAGGCGCTGATCGACAGCCCCGAGGCCTGGCAGCCGGAGCGGCGGAAGTTCAAGTCGCCGCTGGATTTTGTGGTTTCGACTGCGCGCGGCTTCGACCTCGGCGATGTCGGGCCGGCCGCGGTGAACTGGACCCGCCGGCTGGGGCAGCAGATCTACAACGCGCCGTCGCCGCAGGGCTGGCCGGACCGCGAATCGGACTGGCTGGCGCCGGAACTGGTGATGGAACGGATGGAATGGAGCTATCAGGTGATCCCGCGCCTCGTCGCCGACCAGTCGCCCCTGCCCTTCGTCGAGGCGCTGCTGGGCCCGACCCTGTCGGAGCAGACCCGCGGCGTGCTGCGCGGCGCGCCGAGCCAGCGCGAGGGCATGGCCCTGGCGCTGCTGAGCCCGGAATTCCAGAGGAGGTGAGAGGATGGATCTGACCCGACGCCATCTTCTCGGCGGCTTCGCGGCCACGGCCGCGGCGACGGTGCTGCCGGCCCGGCTGCTGCTGGCCAAGGCGCCGATCGAGCAGCGCTTCGTGCTGATCATCCTGCGCGGCGCGCTGGACGGCCTGGCCGCGATGCCGCCCTATGCCGATCCGGACCTGGCCGCGCTGCGCGGCGCCCTGGTTCCACCCGCCCCCGGCCAGGACGGCGGCATGGTCGATCTGGACGGGCGCTTCGCCCTGCATCCCGGCCTGGCGCCCTTGAAGGACTGGTATGAAGAGGGCAGCTTCCTGCCGCTGCACGCCGTGGCCTCGCCCTATCGCGACCGGTCGCATTTCGACGGCCAGGACCTGCTGGAGACCGGCGCCGCCAGGCTG
>JGI25151J46595_10000322_pt1 | contig 51965 bp, 47 predicted proteins | sample AraplaMF_Col_mLB_FD_46595 | JGI IMG/M metagenome (IMG submission 46595) | reverse complement strand
TGGAAATGCGCTGGCGTGAGTCGGCTGGCGGTGGTTTCGAGAACCGGCGCGCAGCGGACGTTTGAGTCCGTGAGCACCGGAAGCGGAGAAACCGCCGTCAGACGGCCACGCCAGTAGCATTTACAGACGGTCTCTCAGCCGTGCGCCTGGCTCCAGGGGCCGTGGTGCTGCCCCTCGGCGTCGATGCGGCCGAAGCCGTGGGCGCCGAAGAAGTCGCGCTGGCCCTGGGTCAGGTCGGCGGTCGAGCGCGGCTGGCGCAGCGCCAGCCAGCGCGAGGTCGCGGCCGACAGGGCCGGCACCGCATGGCCGTGGCGGAAGGCCTCGGCCACCACCTCCGGCAACGCCCCGGCGGCGCCCTCGAACAGCGGCGTCAGGCCCGGCGCCAGCACCAGGGATTCGATGTCCGGCGTCTGGTCATAGGCCGAGGCGATGCGGTCCAGCAGGGTCGAGCGGATGATGCAGCCGGCGCGCCAGATCCGGGCGACCTCGGCCAGCGGCAGCTTCCAGCCATATTCGCGCGACGCCGCCGACATGATGGCGAAGCCCTCGGTGTAGGCCAGGATCTTGCCGGCCAGGAGGGCCTTCTCCAGCAGCTCGATCGCCGCCTCGCGGTTGCCGGCCAGGGTCAGCTTCTGCGCCGCGCCCGGGAAGCGCTCGGACAGGGTCTTGCGCAGGGCGCGCTCGGCGGAGACGCCGCGCGCCTCCACCGCCGCGGTGATCGAGGAAGCGGGGGCGCCGAGCGCCAGCGCCTCGATCGCCGACCAGCGGCCGGTGCCCTTCTGCCCGGCGCTGTCGACGATGACGTCGACCAGCGGCTTGCCGGTCTTGGAGTCGGTGGTCTTCAGCACCGTGGCGGTGATGTCGACGAGGTAGGAGGACAGCGGGCCCTTGGACCAGCGCTCGAACACGTCGCCGATCTCGGCCGGGGTCAGGCCCAGGCCGCGGCGCAGCAGGCCGTAGACCTCGCCGATCATCTGCATGTCGGCATATTCGATGCCGTTGTGGATGGTCTTGACGAAGTGGCCGGCGCCGTCGGTGCCCAACAGGGCGCAGCACGGCGTGCCCTCGAACTTGGCGGCGATCGCTCGGAAGATGGTCTCGACCCGGCCATAGACCTCGGGCTTGCCGCCGACCATGATCGACGGGCCGTGGCGCGCCCCCTCTTCGCCGCCGGACACGCCGACGCCGAGATAGGCCAGGCCCGCCTTGTCCATGGCGCTCTCACGCCGCACCGTGTCGTGGAAATTGGCGTTGCCGGCGTCGATCAGGGCGTCGCCCTTGTCCAGCAGCGGCTGCAGCCGGGCGGCGGTCTCGTCGACGGCGGTGCCGGCCTGCACCATCAGCAGGATGGCGCGCGGCTTCTTCACCGCCGCCACCAGCTCCTCCGGCGTGTGGCAGGGCACCAGCCGCTCGGCCAGCGGCCCGGCCAGGGCCATCGCCTCGTCGGTCCGCTCGGCGCTGCGGTTGTAGAGCGCGACCTTGAAGCCCTTCTCCGCCATGTTGAAGGCGAGGTTCCGGCCCATGACGGCCAAGCCGACGACTGCGATATCCGCGTCGCTCATCTGATGCCTCTTCTCTGTCCGCTGATGACCAGACGGCCGATCGGCTATCGATAGTCAACCGCCGGAGTCTTGTCCATGCCCGGCGGCCGGCTTGTCAGACAAGATGCCGCTGCAGCGCCGCGACCACGTCGTCGCGGGCCTCACGGGCGCGGGACAGCAGGCGGGTCTGGGCCAGGAAGCCGTGCGGCATGTCGGGATACAGCTTGAGGCTGTGCGGCGCGCCGATCCGGGTGAGCCGCTGGTCGAGATTGAGCGTGTCGTCGAGCAGCGGGTCGAGCCCGGCGGCCAGCAGCGCCAGCGGCGGCAGGCCGCCGAGATCGGCGGTCAGCGGCGCCGCCTGGGGATCGGTGCGCAGTGCCGGGTCGGGCAGGTACTGGGTCCAGAACCAGTCCAGCTTGGCGGTCGACAGGCCGTAGCGGCCGTCGCCGAAATCGCGGTGCGACGGGGTGTCGTGGTTGGCCGACAGCATGCCGTAGACCAGGGCGCCGAAGCGCGGCAGCGTCTCGCCCAGGTCGCGCAGCCGCAGCAGCGTGGCCAGCGCCAGGTTGCCGCCGGCGGAATCACCGCCGATGCCGATCCGTCCGGCATCGACGCCCAGCGCCGCCGCGTTGGCGCGCAGCCATTGCACCACGGCGACGGTCTGGTCGCGCGCGGTCGGAAACTTGTGCTCCGGCGCCAGGGCGTAATCCAGGCCGACCACCACCACCCCGGCGTCGCGCGCGACCTCGCGCTTCCAGCGGTCCAGCGAGTCGATGCCGCCGAGGGCAAAGCCGCCGCCATGGGCGTGCAGATAGGCCGGCAGCGGCCCGGCCGCGCCGTCCGGATAGTACAGCCGCACCCGCACGGGCACCGGCAGGTCGGACAGGACATGCTCCTCGACCCGGGCCAGCGGCGGGGCGTCCTGGTTCAGGAAGGCCTGCAGCGTCAGGGCATGGCCGCGGGCCACCACCACCGGCGTCGCCAGCACATCGGCCTGGACGATGCCGCTCTCGCGCAGCAGCGCCTGGGCGGCGAGGAATTCGGGGGCGAGGCCCGGCGGGGTCAGGGAATCCGGCATGTCGATGCCTCGGTCTTCAGCGGGGCTGGGGGTGGCGGAGGACGGCCCGGACCCGGTCCAGCAGGCGCGGCCCGGCCGGACGCGTCCGGCGCAGCGGTTCGGCCCGGTCTTCGAGGGGCTCGGGCAACCGGCTCTCCAGCGTGTGGATCAGCCAACCGATCGTGTCCATGGGCCCTCCGAAGCGCGGGGTTTCAGAAAGTCTCCACCCAGGGCCGCAGCTCGATCTCCCAGCTCCAGGCGCTGCGCGGCTGGCGCAGCAGGTCGAGATAGCTCTGGGCGATGGCGTCGGGGTCCAGGGTGCTGTCCGGCTTGGCCGGCGGATCCTCGCGCCCGGCCTCGCGGATCTGGCCGTCGATCACGACATGGGCGACATGGATGCCCTGCGGCGACAGCTCGCGCGCCATGCTCTGGGCCAGGCCGCGCAGCGCGAACTTGCCCATGGCGAAGGGGGCGGAGCGGGCATAGCCCTTGACGCTGGCGGACGCGCCGGTGAACAGGATGGCGCCGCGCTTCTTCGCCACCATCCGCCGGGCTGCCTGCTGCCCGACCAGGAAGCCGCCGAAGGCCGACACCGCCAGCACCCGCTGCACCTCGGCCGGGTTCAGATCGGCCAGCGGGCCGCGCAGCCGGCCGCTGGCGTTGTAGACGACCACGTCCGGGTCGCCGCCGAAGCGCTGCTGCACCGCGTCGAACAGCCCGGCCACCGCCTGGGCGTCCGAAGCGTCGGCGGCGAAGGCGGCGGCACGAGTCTCCTCCACCAGCGGCTTCAGCTTGTCGATGTCGCGGGCCGCCAGGGCGACGCGCATGCCCTGGCGGCTGAGCAGCCGGGCGAGCGAGGCGCTGAGCCCGCTGCCGGTGCCGACGATCAGGGCGGTCTTGTAGTTCTCGCGGCTCATGGCTGTCCTCGGGACCGGGTTGGCTGCGCCGGGTGCGCCCCTGTCCTATCATGTCGTCGGAACCGTCCCCAGCCGCAAGGCCGGCGTCAGCCCGGCCGGCGGATCGCGCCATAAGTGCCGCGCCAGTACAGCAGCGGATCGGTGCCCCCGGCGCCGTGCAGCGCCCGCACCCGGCCGATCAGGATGTCGTGGGAGTGGCGCTGGATCCGCTCTTCCAGCTCGCAGTCGAAGGCCACCAGCGCGTCGGCCAGGATCGGCGCGCCGCTGGCCAGCTGGATCCAGCGGGCCCCGGCGAAGCGGGCCTCGCCCTTCTCGCCGTTGCGGCCGGCGAAGCGGTCGGCGATCGGATGCTGCGACGCCGCCAGCACATTGATGCCGAAATGGGCGTGCCGGACCAGCAGCGGCCAGGCCGAGGCCGAGCGGTTGACGCAGACCAGCACGGTCGGCGGGTCGGCCGACAGCGACACCACCGAGGTGGCGGTCAGGCCGTTGCGCTCCGCCCCCAGCCCGGCGGTGACGATGCTGACCGCCCCCGCCAGATGGCGCATGGCGCCGCGGAAGGCATCATTGGTCACGGGAGGGTGGCGTTCCTCCCAGGGCTCCAGGCCCGCCGCGGCCAGCGCGAGAAGGGTGTCGAGGCTCATTGCTTCGGCAGCTCCGCCAGCACCGGGTCGTTGAACGACCGGTCGAGCACGGCGTTCGCGTCCAGCTCGGTCTGGATCAGCCCGGCACGAAGATAGAGGTCGATGGTCTTCTGCTCGTCGGCCACCACGGTGTCGTCGATCGCCACCGGCCGCACCGCCTGGCGCGACAGGTACTGCAGCGCCACCTCCTGCGGCAGGCCGACCAGCTTGCTCCAGATCCCGGCATAGGCCGGATAGTTGCTGGTGCCCCAGCTCCGCGCCTTGGCCAGCCGGCCGACGAAATCCTGCAGCGCCGCGCGCTTGGCCTCGATCGCATCCGGCCGGGCGACCAGGAAGCTCAGGCCCGGCGTGATGCCGACGCCGGTGACGACGCGGCGCGCGCCCTCCTGCAGCTCCAGCTGCGAGGTGTAGGGCTCCCAGGTCGACCAGCCGTCGATGGCGCCGCTGGACAGCGCCGCCTTGGCCTCGGCCGGCAGCAGGAAGACGATGGTGACGGCGTCCGGCTTCAGCCCGGCCTGCTCCAGCGCCGCCAGGATCAGCTGGTGCCCGATCGAGCCGCGGCCGGTGCCGACGGTCTTGCCGACCAGATCCTGCAGCCCCTGCACCGGCGAGTCCTTGGGCACGACGATGGCGAGCCCGTCCTGCTTCGACCGGATCGCGGCGATCGCCTTGACCGGCACGCCGGCCGCGGCGGCGAAGGTGAAGGGCGCGTCGCCGACGCTGCCGGCGTCGATGGCGTCGGCGTTCAGCGCCTCCAGCAGCGGGGCGGCGGCCGGGAATTCGCTCCATTCGACCCGGTAGGGCAGGTCGGACAGCACGCCCGCCGCCTCCATCACCGACCGGGCGTTGCCCTTCTGGTCGCCGACCCGCAGCACGGTCTGGGCATCGGCCGCGCCGGTGATCGCCAGGGCCAGGACCAGCCCGGCCAGGATGCGCTTCATCATGGGAACTCCAGTCTCATTCGGCACCGAGCCACCCCCTCACCCTCCCGTCGCTTCGCGCCGGGCCCCTCCCTCTCCCCGAGGAGAGGGGAAGAACAGGGCGCCCTCTACACCTCTCCTTGGGGAGAGGTCGAAATCGCGTTGGCGATTTCGGGTGAGGGGGTGGCTCCGGCCCATCCGATGTTTCACTCGGCCGCCGTCGCATTGGCCCGCACCCGGTCGGCGACCAGCTTGCGGGTCAGCGGGATCAGCTCGCGGCCATAATCGATGGCGTCGTCCAGCGGGTCGAAGCCGCGGATCAGGAAGGTGGTGACGCCGAGGTCGTAATAGTCCAGCAGCGCATCGGCCACCTGCTCCGGCGTTCCGACCAGCGCGGTCGAGTTGCCCTTGGCGCCGGTCAGGGCGGCGACGCCGGTCCACAGCCGCTTGTCCAGGCGCGGGCCCTGGGCGGCCGCTTCCAGCAGCCGCAGCGACCCGGAATTGGCCGGCTCGGCGGTGCGCTTGTAGCCGGTCTTCTCCTGCACCGCGCGCGCCTGTTCCAGGATCGCGTCGGCGCGGGCCCAGGCCTTTTCCTCGGTCTCGGCCAGGATCGGCCGCAGCGACAGGCTGAAGCGCAGCTGCCGCCCGTGCTTGGCCGCGGAGGCCCGCACCCGGCCGGTCAGCTCACGCACCTGGGCATGGGTCTCGCCCCACAGCGCATAGATGTCGGCATGCTTGCCGGCCACCGCGATCGCCGCATCGGAGGCGCCGCCGAAATAGACCGGGATGTGCGGCGGCCGCACCGATTTGACGGTCGAGAAGCCGCGCTCGAACCGGTAATGCGGCCCGTCATGGTCGAAGGGCGCGTCGCTGGTCCAGATCTTGCGCAGGATGCCGAGATACTCGTCGGTGCGGGCGTAGCGCTCGTCCTTGGTCAGGAAGTCGCCGTCCTGGCGCAGCTCGGCGTCGTCGCCGCCGGTGATGATGTGCACGGCGACGCGGCCGCCGGTCAGCTGGTCCAGCGTCGCGAATTGCCGCGCCGCCAGGGTCGGGGCGGTGAAGCCCGGCCGGTGCGCGATCATCACGCCCAGCGTCTCGGTCACCGCGGCGGCGTGGCCGGCGATCAGGATGCTCTCCGGCGAGGTCGAGTGGAAGGCGACCAAAGCGCGGTCGAAGCCGGCGGCCTCATGCGCCCGGGCCACGGTCTCGATATAGGGCACGTCGATCACCGGCCCGCTGGCGGGGCGGGTCTCGGAAAAGTCGCGGGTGCCGATGAAACCGATGAATTCGACGCTCATGGCAGATCCTTGAGTGATGCGAGAGGCTGTCCGGAAATGCGCTGGCGTGAGTCGGCTGGTGGTGGTTTCGAGAACCGGAGCGCAGCGCACGTTTGGTGCGTGAGCACCGGAAGCGGAGAAACCGCCATCAGACGGCCGCGCCAGTAGCATTTACGGGCGGCCTCTCAAGGCCGAGGGCCAGGCGGCCGGCGGCGAGTCGGATGGAATCGTCCTGCGGCGTGTGGATGCGGGCGCACAGCACGTCGCGGTAATGCCGTTCCAGCGGGTTGGCGCGGGCCAGGCCGGGATTGCCGGTCAGCCGCACCGCGGTCTCGACCGCGGCGATCGCATTGCCGGTGACGGTCAGCTTGACGATGCCGCTCTCGTTCGGCGTCGGCGGGCGGCCGTCATCGACGTCGCGGGCGGCGCTGGCCAGCAGCCGGGCATTGACCGCCAGCCGGGCCTCGATCTCGCCGACCGCATCCTGCATCCGCGGCAGGGTGGCCAGCGGCGCGCCGAGATTGGCCGGGGCGCGGGTCTTGAGAAAACTCACGACCCAGTCGCGGGCGGCGCGGGCGATGCCGTCATACAGCGCGCCGATCAGCACCGCGCCCCAGGCCGACTTCACCGGCTCCGGCGTGCGCCAGGCCGCGGGCGGGCGCAGGTCGACGGCGTGGTCGAGCGGCACCAGCACGTCCTCGAGAATGACGTCGTGGCTGTTGGTGGCGCGCATGCCGAGTTGGTCCCAGCTCTCCAGCACCCGGATGCCGGGCGACGCCGCCGGCACCAGGATGGTGCCGATACGCGGCTCGGCCTCGTCGGTCACAGCCCAGACCGCGAGCCAGGACAGGATCGGGATGCCGGTGGCGAAGATCTTGTGGCCGGAGACGCGCCAGCCCTCCGGCGTGCGCCGCGCCACCGTGGCCGGCAGCCCGCCGCGGGCCGGGGTGCCCAGCTCCGGCTCGACCCGCAGCGCGTTGATCAGCGACACGCCGGCGGCGGCCTCCCGGCCCAGCCGCTCCGCCAGATGCGCCGGCCAGCCGCGCTCCTCCATCGAGGCGTGCTGCAGATACTGCATCGACAGCACCAGCGCGGTCGAAGGCTCGCCTTGGGCGACGCCGCCGATCACCGTCGCCGCGTCCCGCAGCCCGCCGCCCAGCCCGCCGAAGCGCCGCGGCGTGACCAGGCCGAGGAGATTCTCCTCCGCCAGCCGGTCGAAATTGGCGAAGGGGAAGATGCCGCTGCGGTCGTGCTCCGCCGCCGTCCGGGAGAACTCCGCGGCCAGGGCGGCCACGGTCTCGGCGAGGGTCGGTGGCGCCCCAACACTATGCAGGGGGACGCTGCGCAGCGGTTGGTCCGGGCGGGCCATGGCCTCAGGCCCCGGCCGGGGCGGCGACCGGGTGGCCGGCAGGCACGGGCCGCCCGGCGGGACGTGGAGCGGCCGGCGCCGCCTCGCCCTCGCCTTCGTCGACGCCGAGATCGGCCAGCAGCCTGGCGCGCAGCCGGACGAAGCCGGGATCGCCGTGGCGGCGCGGCCGGTCCAGCGTCACCGGGATATCGGTGGCGATGCGACCCTCGGCCAGCACCAGCACGCGGTCGGCCAGCTGCAGCGCCTCGTCGACATCGTGGGTGACCAGCAGCACCGCCGGGCGATGCGCCTGCCACAGTGACCCGACCAGCCCCTGCATCTTCATCCGGGTCAGGGCGTCCAGCGCGGCGAAGGGCTCGTCCAGCAGCAGCAGGCGCGGCTCGCGCACCAGCGCCCGGGCCAAAGCGGTGCGCGAGGCCTCGCCGCCCGACAGGGTCAGCGGCCAGGCGTCGATCCGGTGCGACAGCCCGACCTCCTGCAGCGCCGCGACGGCGCGGTCGCGGGCGTTCGACCCGGGCAGGCCCAGCGCGACGTTGCGCCAGACGCTCTTCCACGGCAGCAGCCGCGGCTCCTGGAACACCACGGTGCGCTCAGACGGCACGGTGACGGTGCCGGCAGGGGCGGGGTCCAGCCCGGCCAGGGTGCGCAGCAGCGTCGACTTGCCGGAGCCGCTGCGGCCCAGCAGGGCGACGAAGGCGCCGTCGGCGATGTCGAGATCCAGCCCGTCGAGGATGTTGGGTCCGCCGAAGGACCGGGTCAGGCCGCGGATGCGGACGACATCGGGACGCGTGGCGGCAGGTTCCAGGCCGGCAAGGGGGCGGGCGGCGGAGAGGGGCACGGGGCTCACTCCTTCACGAAGCTGGGGCGCCAGCGCAGCATGCTGCGCTCGATCGCGCGGACCAGCTGGTCCGCGCCGAGGCCGAGCAGGGCGTAGACGATCAGGCCGACGAAGATGATGTCGGTGCGCAGGAAGTCGCGCGCCGTCATCACCAGGTAGCCGATGCCGCTGGAGGCGTTGATCTGCTCGCCGATCACCAGGCTGAGCCAGGCCGAGCCGAGCGAGTAGCGCAGCCCGACCAGGGCCGAGGGCAGGGCGCCCGGCAGGATCACCTGGCGCACCAGCTCGCGCTGCGACAGCCCGAACACGCTGGCGGCCTCGACCAGCTTGGCGTCGACGCCGCGGATGCCGGCGAACAGCGTCAGATAGATCGGGAAGGCCGAGCCGAGCGCGACCAGGGCGATCTTCGGCGTCTCGCCGATGCCGAACCACAGGATGAACAGCGGCACCAGCGCCAGGAAGGGCAGGGTGCGCAGCATCTGCATGGTGGCGTCGACCAGGTCCTCGCCGCGCCGCGACAGCCCCGCCACCAGCGCCAGCGTCGCGCCGGTGCTGACGCCGATAGCCAGGCCGGCGGTGACCCGGCCGAGCGAGACCAGCAGGTGCTGCAGCAGCTCGCCCGAGGCCAGCAGCGTCCAGAAGGTGACGATGATGGTCACCGGCGAGGCGATCGACCGCGGCGGGATCAGCCCGGCGGAGGAGCCGGCCTGCCATAGCAGCACGATCACCAGCGGCGGGACGAAACGGCGGAACCGCTCGATCCGGAAGCCGCCGGCAGGCTGGGTCAGGGAAAGGGTGGCCAAGGCGATGTCCTGTTGCCGGAAAGCAGGAAGGCGACAGCGGGCGTCACCGATATGTAGATCATGACCGAATGGGTTTATCAGTCAATGTGATTCTGAAATTAATAGCTAAATATAATTGTATATAATCTAATCATCTGATGTAATTGGATTCTTTTTCGAAAGCCCGGAGGCGGGGTTGGTCGGTCGGCCGCCGCCGCATGGCAGCGATGTCGGATGATTGCACATCAGTAATTTGTTTTGACGGCGCTTTCGCCGGTATGACAATGGGCTTTCGCGACAGCCGCAGCCCGCCGATCGAGGGATCGGCCCTGGAGTCGACATGACCAGTCTCAACGGCCGCGTGGCCGAGCACGACATCGATGCCCTGTTCCTGCGGCGCTGGTCGCCGCGCGCCTTCACCGAGGAGGCGATCCCGGAGGCGGAGCTGCTGCGCTTCTTCGAGGCCGCGCGCTGGGCGCCCTCGGCCTATAATTCGCAGCCCTGGCACTTCATCTATGCCCGCCGCGGCAGCGAGCGCTGGCCGGTCTTCCTCGACATCCTGAACGAATGGAATCGCGGCTGGGCGCAGCATGCGGCGGCGCTGGTGATCGTCACCTCGAAGGCCAGCTTCGACCAGCCCGGCAAGGGCGAGACGCCGCTGCCGACCCATTCCTTCGACGCCGGCGCCGCCTGGTCGAACTTCGCGCTGCAGGCGTTGCTCTCCGGCTGGCACACCCACGGCATGTCCGGCTTCGACCGCGACAAGGCCCGCAGCTTGCTCGGCCTGCCGCCGGACTACGCCGCCGATGCCGCCATCGCCATCGGCCGGCTCGGCGACAAGGCGCTCCTGCCGGAGAAGCTGCGGGAGCGCGAGGTGCCCAGCAGCCGCAAGCCTTTGAGCAGCATCGTCTCGGAAGGGGCTTTCCGGGCTTGATAGGCCGGAGCCGCCCCCTCACCCGAAATCGCTAACGCGATTTCGACCTCTCCCCGAGGGAGATGTGACAGTGCCGCAGCTCCATTTCCCTCTCCTCGGGGAGAGGGAGGGGCCCGGCGCGAAGCGACGGGAGCGTGAGGGGGCGGACCTCGACGCTGGGTCGGCTCGCCCCCAACTGTCATTGCCGGGCTTGACCCGGCAATCCAGTCTTTGTCGACAGTCTCTGGATGAACAAAATTCAACGTTATAGAAGTGTTCAAAATTTCAGTTTGACTCATTGAATTTTGTATATTCACCATGATCCACGTCGAATCCCGGCATTGCCGCGTCCGCTCTCACCAAAGGATCGCCCGTGCCCATCATCCTGTCGCGCCGCTCGCTGCTGGCCGGCGGCGCCGGCCTCCTGGTGCTAACGCCCAGTCTCTCTCACGCCCAGGCCGGCGTCACCCTGCGCGCCGCCAAGTACAAGGGCCGTGAGGACAACCTGCTGCGTGCCGCCGGGCAGATCGACACGCCCTACGCCCTGACCTTCGGCGAGTTCGCGTCCGGCAACGTCATCGTCGAGGCGATGAATGCCGGCGCCATCGATGTCGGGTCGATGAGCGAGATCCCGCCGGTCTTCGCCGCCGCCTCCGGCGCCCGGATCAAGGCGGTCGCGATCATCGCCGACGACGTCAACAACCAGGTCGTCCTGGTGCCGAAGGACAGCCCGATCCGCAGCCCGGCCGACCTCGCCGGCAAGCGCGTCGGCTATGTCCGCGCCACCACCACCCAGTACTACCTGGCCCGCATCCTGAAGGCGGCCGGCCTGTCCTTCGCCGACATCACCGGCGTGGCCCTGACCCCTGCCGACGGCCGCGCCGCCTTCGACCAGGGTGCGATCGACGCCTGGGCGATCTACGGCTATTCGGTGCCGATCACCATCGCCGCCTCCGGCGCGCGGGTGCTGGTCACGGCCAACGGCTATCTCTCCGGCAACTACATCTACGCCGCCCGGGCCGAAGCGCTGGACGACCCGCAACTATCGGCCGCGATCGGTGACTACCTGCTGCGCATCAAGCGGGCCTGGGCCTGGCAGCAGGCCCATCTCGAGGACTGGGCGACGGTCTTCAGCGGCGCCATCGGCGTGCCGCGCGACATCGTGCTGGGCCAGCTGCGCAACGCCAGCCAGCCCAACGACCTGCGGCCGGTGACCGACGACGCAATCGCCTCGGTCCAGGCCGTCGCCGACACCTTCATCGAGCTCGGCCTGGTGCCCGGCCCGATCGACGTCGCGCCCCTGTTCGACCGCCGCTACGGCGACCTGCTGGCCAAGAGCGCCTGACCCTTCGCCCCCCTCCGCGAGGACCGACCCCATGAGCCGAGCCACCGTCGCCACCCGGGCCCGGGATTTCTTCACCCTGCCGCAGCACAATTCGCTGGAGGCGGAGCGGCTGCACCGCAAGCAGCGCCTGGCCGCCGCCTTTCGCATCTTCGCCCGCCGCGGCTTCGACCAGGGCCTGGCCGGCCACATCACGGCGCGGGACCCGGAGCTGACCGACCATTTCTGGGTCAACCCGCTGGGCCGGCATTTCGGCCAGATCCGCGTCTCCGATCTGCAGCTGGTGAACGAAGATGGCGAGATCGTCGAGGGCGACCAGCCGATCAACGAGGCCGCCTTCGTCATCCATGCCGCGATCCACAAGGCTCGGCCGGACGTGGTTGCCGCCGCCCACACCCATTCGACCTATGGCAAGGCCTGGTCGACGCTGGGCCGGCTGCTCGACCCGATCACCCAGGATTCCTGCAGTTTCTATGGTGACCACGGCCTCTACGGCGAATTCCACGGCGTGGTGCTGGAGGCGGAGGAGGGCCAGCGCATCGTCCGGGCTCTGGGCGACAGGAAAGCGGTGATCCTGCAGAATCACGGCTTCCTCACCGCCGGCCCGTCGGTCGAGGCTGCGGCCTGGTGGTACATCTCGATGGACAACGCCGCCCACGCCCAGCTGCTGGCCGAGGCCGCGGGCACGCCGATCGCGCTCGACCACGAGACGGCCAAGTTCACCTATGACCGGGTCGGCGGCCCGACTGGCGGGGCGCTCAGCTTCAGGCCGCTGTGGGACTGGATCGTCGCGGCCGAGCCCGACCTGCTGGATTGACGGCTCCGTCCGGGGGGACGGGGAGGGGAGGAAGGCCCGGCCGAGGGATCGGCCGGGCCTTTCCTGTCAGCCGCGCGCGTCGATGCCGGCAGCCTCGGCGGCCAGGCCGATCGCCAGCAGCCGGGCGTCGTCGCCGGCGGGGGCGGACAGCAGCAGGCTGGTCGGCAGGCCGCGCCCGTCCAGCCCGGTCGGCAGCGCCAGGCCGCAGGTGGTCAGGATGTTGCCGATCATGGTGTTGCGCAGCGTGCGCAGGTTGATCTGGTGATAGAGCTCGACATCGGCCTCCAGCGGCGCGATCTCCGGCGCCGCATGCGGCACGGTGGGGAAGGCCAGCAGCGCGCCGTCCAGCTCGGCCGCCAGCGCCGGGCTCAACCGCTTGCGCATGGCCTGGATCGCCAGCAGGTCGAGGGCGGTCATCCGCTTGCCGCCGCCGATGCGCGAGGTGATGCGCGGGTCGACGCGCGCCGCATCCGGCCCCTCCATCAGCTCGCGGTGGAAGGCATAGGCCTCGGCCGCCGTCAGCGAGCCATGGGCGGCCCCGACCGCGAACATGTCGTCGATGATGGCGATGCGCCGCCGCTCGACCTTGGCCCCGCCGGCGGTCAGCACAGACAGGGCCCGCTCGAAATTGGCGACCACCCCGTCCTCGGCGTGGTCGAACACGACATTCTCCGGCACCACCAGGCGCAGGCCCGACAGCTCGGCGCGGCGGATATCGGTGGCGACGGCACCGCGCAGCGCCGCATCCAGCAGGATGCAGTCCTCCACCGTCCGGGCCAGCGGGCCGATTGTGTCCAGGGTCTGCGACAGCGGGAACACGCCGCTCTTGTCGATCCGGCCCTCGCTGGTCTTCAGGCCGACCAGCCCGTTGAAAGCGGCCGGGATGCGCACCGACCCGCCGGTGTCGCTGCCGATGGCGCAGGGGGCCAGGCCGCGCGCCACCGCGACGGCCGAACCGGAGGAGGAGCCGCCCGGCGCCCTTGGCGTCGTCGTGTCATAGGGGTTCAGCGGCGTGCCGTAATGCGGGTTCAGCCCGAGGCCGGAATAGGCGAACTCGCTGAGATTGACCTTGCCCAGGCTGACCATGCCGGCGGCGGCGAGATGGCGGGCGATCGGTGCGTCGGCCTTGGCCGGCGGGGCGTGGCGCAGCACCTCGGCCCCGGCGGTGGTGACGGTGCCCTCCAGGTCGACCAGGTCCTTCCAGGCGACCGGCACGCCGTCCAGCGGTCCCAGCGGCCGGCCGGCGCGGTAGCGCCGGCGGCTGGCCTCCGCCTCGCGCCGCGCCCGTTCCTCGGTCAGCAGCAGGAACACCGCCTGGTCCGGGCAGGCACGGATGCGGTCGAGGAAGAACTCGGTCGCGGTGACCGGGTCGGTCGCGCCGGCGAGGTACAGGCGGCCGAGAGCGGCGGCGGAGATCTGGGACAGGTCGGTCACGGGCGATGGTTCCTCGGCCCCGGATCCCCGTCGCCCCGGCGGGCCGCCGGCCGGGTGCGATCCGCTACTCGACCAGCCGCGGGCCGATTTGTCGATACCCAGCAATAGGGCGATCGAGCGGATGGGCCGGGGCCGCCCCTTCACCTCTCCCCGGGGGAGAGGTGAAGGGGCCGCAGCTCCTATTCCCTCTCCTTGGGGAGAGGGAGGGGCCCGGCCCGCTTGGGCCGGGAGGGTGAGGGGGCGGACCGTGCCGTTGAGCAGGCCCGTTCCGTTACACCGTCAGCGCGAACACCCGCAGCCGGTGGCCGTCGGGATCTAGGGCGACGAAGGTATGGCCGAAATCCATCGCGGTCGGCGGCTGCAGGATCGGCAGGCCGCGGCCGCGCCAATCGGCATGGATGGTCTCGACCGTGGCGGCGTCGGCGACGCTGAAGCCGATCTCGCCGCCGCCGCCGGCCGCCGTCGCCGCCGGCTCGACCGTGTGCCGCGACCACAGGCCCAGCTTGGCCCCGCCATCGAGCACGAACAGGGCGAAGGTCGGCGCGGATTCGACCGGCTCGCGGCCCAGCAGCCCGGCATAGAAGGCGGCGCTGGCCGGCGGGTTGTCGACATAAAGCAGGGTGTAGCTCGGGATCGGCATCGGGGTTCTCCTGGGTGATGACGAGCCCAGGATGCGCGACCATGCTGTCAGTTTCCGGCAGCATCAGTCCCGCTGCGCGATCCCCTGCATGTCGCGCCATTCCTTCAGCAGCACCTGCCGCCGGCGCGGATAGCGCGCCTCGATCGCCGCCAGCTCCAGGATCCGGTCGGTGCGGAAATGGCGGAAGCCCTGGCGCAGCTCGCACCACGCCACCACCATGCGGACCTGGTCGAAGAAGCCGAGGGCGAAGGGCCAGATCACGCGCCGGGTCTCCGCCCCCTCCGGCCCGCGATAGGCGATCGCCAGCTTGCGCTCGCCCCGGATCGCCTGGCGCACCGCGGCGAGGTCGAGGCTGCCGCCGGCGATCGCCTGGCCGGGCCCGACCAGCAGGGCGTTGGCGTCGAGGCCCTGGCGCAGATCCTCCGGCAGCACCGCGGCGATCTTGGCCAGGGCGTTGCGGGCGGCATCGCCCAGCCGGTCGTCGGCGCGCTGCGCGACCCAGCGCGAGCCCAGCACCAGCGCCTCGATCTCGTCCTCGGAGAACATCAGCGGCGGCAGCATGAAGCCGGGCCGCAGCACATAGCCCAGCCCGGGCTCGCCCTCGATGTCGGCGCCCTGCGCCTGCAGCGTGGCGATGTCGCGGTACAGCGTGCGGATGCTGATCCCGGTCTCGGCCGCCAGCACGCGCCCGCTGACTGGCCGCCGGTGGCGGCGCAGCACCTGGATCAGCGCCAGCAGGCGTTCGGATCGCGACATGAGTGCATGCTGCCAGATCCTGGCAGCAGTGTCAGGGCCTGATCACCTGGCCCTGCATCACGCCTTCGACCGCATCGACATAGGCGTGAGAGACATCGGCGGCGGGCGTGCCGCCGTCCCGTCCCATCGCCGCCAGCGTCTCGCGCACCCAGCCGGGGCTGACGGCGTTGACCCGCAGGCCGCGCGGCAGCTTCAGCGCCGCGGCGCGGATGAAGGCCTCCAGCCCGGCATTGACCAGCGCGCCGAAGGCGGCGCCGGCCATCGGCGGGTCGAAGGTCCCGGCGGTGAGGGTGACCGACCCGCCGTCGCGCAGATGCGGCAGGGCCAGCCGCAGCAGCGCCACCTGGCCCAGCAGCTTGCCGTGCAGCCCCTGCAGGAACGCCGCGTCCGGCGCGTCGAGCGGCGCCATCCGGGCGCTGGCGGCGCAACACACCACCGCGTCGACCGGGCCGGCCGCCGCCAGCAGCGCCGCGATCGACGCCGGATCCTCCATCTCGACCGAAGGCGACCCGGACCGCGACGCTCGCACCACCTCATGCCGCTGCTCGAGCGCCGCCGCGACCGCTGAGCCGATCGTGCCGGTGGCGCCGATGACGATGATCCTCATGCCGCCATCCCCGTCTTCAGCCTGTAGGTCTCGGAGTCATAGTCGTCGAGGCTCGGGAAGCGCAGCGGCTCGGTCGTCGCCAGCGTCAGCAGCCGTTGCCGGTACTGTTCCAGATACTCCCGCCGGCCCTCATCCCCGATCCGGGCTGGCTGCCAGGCGATGCAGGGCGGCAGCACGTCGAAGCCGGTGAAGCGCAGCATGCCGTGCTGGATCGGGTACAGCAGCTGGTGGATGTCGCCGTTCAGCCCGTCCGGCCCGTACATGCCGGCCGGGCCGCCGACGGTCAGCGACAGCATGGCCCGGCGCCCGGCGAAGCGGCCGCGGTCGTACCAGACCCCGCCACCATAGACCGCGCCCAGGGCGAAGACCCGGTCGACCCAGCCCTTCAGCATCGCCGGCAGCCCGAACCACCACAGCGGGAACTGGAACACCAGCGCGTCGCACCAGGCCAGCTTGTCCAGCTCCGCCTGCACCTCCGGGGCGAAGCCGCCGGTGGCGCTGGCATGCGCCTCCTCCTGCTGCTGCTTGAAATAATCGGGATCGAGCGCGCCGGTGAAGTTGCCGCGGCCGGAGCGCGGGTCCCAGCCCATGGCGTACAGGTCCGAGACCACCAGCTCATGCCCGGCCTCGGCCAGGCAGCGCCGGGCGGTGTCGGTCAGCGCGCCGTTGAAGCTGCGCGGCTCGGGATGGGCATGGACGATCAGGATCTTCATGGCAGTCCCCTCGGTGTCCAGCCCCGAAGATGCGGCCTCGCCTGCTTGAAGAGAATGGCTCATAATCTTCAATAGCCTTGAAGGAAAGCAGACAGAATGCGTGGCAGCGACTATGCCGAGCTGCGGGCCTTCGCCGCGGTGGCGGAGGCGGCGAGCTTCTCCCGCGCCGCCAGGCGGCTCGGCGTCTCGCCCTCGGCGCTCAGCCAGACTCTGCGCGGGCTGGAGGAGCGGCTCGGCGTGCGCCTGCTGAACCGCACCACCCGCAGCGTCACCCCGACCGAGGCGGGCGAGCGGCTGCTCGACAGGCTGCGGCCGCTCTTCGCCGAGTTCGACCAGGCGGTGGAGGAGGTGAACCGCTTCCGCGACGCGCCGGCCGGCCGGCTGCGCATCAACGTGCCGCGCTTCGCCGCCGCGCATCTGGTCGGCCCGGTGCTGGGCCGCTTTCAGAACGTCCATCCCGGCGTGGAGCTGGAGGTGGTGGTCGACGACACCATCACCGACATCGTCGCCGGCCGCTTCGATGCCGGCATCCGCCTGGGCGAGACGCTGGAGCGCGACATGGTGGCGGTGCCGCTGACCGGCGCGCTGGAGCTGGCGGCGGTGGCCACGCCCGAGTATTTCGCCGAGCACGGCGTGCCGCAGACGCCGGCCGACCTGCACCGACACCGCTGCCTCCGCTTCCGCTGGCCGGGCGGCGGCGACCTCTATCGCTGGGAGTTCGAGAAGGGCGGGCGGGAGATCGTGCTGGCGGTCGACGGGCCGCTGGTGGTCAACGACGCCGCGCTGATGCTGCAGGCGGCGCTGGGCGGCGTCGGCATCGCCTATCTGCTCGACCGGCAGGCCGAGGCCGATGTCGCGGCCGGGCGGCTGCAACGGGTGCTGCGCGACTGGTCGCCGCGCTTCCCGGGCTTCTACCTCTACCACCCCGGCCGCCGGCAGACGCCGCCGGCTTTGCGCGCCTTCATCGACGTGCTGCGCGACCCCGGATAGGAGGCCGGCCCGCATGCAGGTTGCGGCGAGATCCTCGCCATCGAGCGCCGGGCTCATGCCATCAAGCCTCTCGCCGACCGGGATATATCGTCCTATATAGCGAGGCGGGACGGAGAGCAGGGGATCCGCATGGTGCGCGAGGACGAGATCCGGGCGGCCGAACGCGCTGTCGAATGGCCCGAGGCGGCCGATGCCGGCCTCGTCTTCATCGGCCGCATCCGTACTCCCTGGACCAGCCGCATGGACTGCCCGCGCCAGGGCCGGCGCGACGGCCCGACCTGCCGGATCGAGGTATTCCCGCCCTGGGACCAGGCGCTGGCCGGCGTCGCCGAGTATGAGACGCTGGAGATCCTGTACTGGCTGCACCGGTCGCGCCGAGACCTGGTGCTGCAGAGCCCGAAGAGCGACGGCACCACCCGCGGCACCTTCTCGCTGCGCTCGCCGGTGCGGCCCAACCCGATCGGCACGTCGATGGTCGCGCTGCTCGGCATCGAGGGGTCGACCCTGCTGGTGCGCGGACTCGACTGCCTCGACGGCACCCCGCTGGTCGACATCAAGCCCGACCGCTGCGCCTTCACGCCGGTCGCCCCGCCGACGCCCGGCGATTCCGACGTGGGAGATCCGTGACCTTGTTCCATCGCCGTGGCGCCCTGGCCGCCCTGATCGCCGTTCTCGCCCTGGCCGTCACGCCGGCCTGGGCCCGCACCGTCACCGATTCCGCCGGCCGCCAGGTCGACATCCCGGACCATGTCGGCCGGGTCTTCGCCGCCGGCCCGCCGGCCTCGATCCTCGTCTACATGCTGGCGCCGCAGACCATGACCGGCTGGGTGCGGGCGCCGCGGCCGGAGGACAAGCCGTTCCTGCTGCCCGCCGTGCGCGACCTGCCGGAAACCGGGCGCCTGACCGGCAAGGGCGACACGGTCAACCTCGAGCAGCTGCTGGCGACCAAGCCCGACCTGATCGTCGATTTCGGCACCATCAGCGACACCTACAAATCGCTGGCCGACCGGGTGCAGCAGCAGACCGGTATCCCCTATCTCCTGATCGACGGCAGCTTCGGCAACACCCCGGCGGCGCTGCGCCTGCTGGCCGGCATCCTCGGCGTGCCGGAGCGCGGCGAGACGCTGGCCAAGGCGGCGGAGGAGATCTTCGCCCAGGTCGACGCCGTGCTGGCCAAGGTGCCGGCCGACCAGCGCCCGAAGGCCTATCTCGCCCGCGGGCCGGAGGGGCTGGAGAGCGGCTCGCGCGGGTCGATCACCACCGAGATCCTCGAGCGGGTCGGCGCCGTCAACGTGGTCGAGGGCCTGCGCGACAAGGGCGGCCTCGTCACCGCCTCGCGCGAGCAGGTGATCGCCTGGGCGCCGGACACCATCATCGCGCTCGACCGCCGCTTCGCCCAAGGCGCCGCCGCCAGCCCGGACTGGCAGCCGGTGCCGGCGGTGAAGGACAAGCGCGTCTTCCTGTCGCCGGGCCAGCCCTTCGGCTTCGTCGACTTCCCGCCTTCGGTCAACCGGCTGATCGGCCTGACCTGGCTGCTGCACACGCTGTATCCGGAGCAGGCGCCGGGCGACCTGCGCGACCAGGTCCGCGGCTTCTACCACCTGTTCTACCAGGTCGACCTGACCGATGCCGACCTGGCCCGCCTGCTCGACGGCGCCGGGGCCTGAGCCCCGGCGGTGCGGACGGCGACAGTCCTCCTTGTCCTGACGCTCCTGCTGATCGCGACGGCGCTGGTCGCCGCCGGCATCGGCCCCTACCGCATCCCGCCGCAGGAGGGGCTGGCCGCACTCTGGCACCGCGTCTTCGGCCGGGCGATCGATCCAACGGTGGAGACGGTGCTGTTCCGCATCCGCCTGCCGCGGGTGCTGGCGGCGATGCTGGTCGGCGCCGCGCTCTCCGCCGCCGGCGCCGCCTATCAGAGCCTGTTCCGCAACCCGCTGGTGTCGCCGGACATCCTCGGCGTCTCCACCGGCGCCGGCTTCGGCGCGGTGCTCGGCATCCTGCTCGGCCTGCCGGTGGCGGCGATCCAGCTGCTCGGCTTCGGCGGCGGGCTGGTCACGGTGGCGGCGGTCGGCGCCCTGGCCCGCACGCTGCGGGGCGGCGGCGACGTGCTGGTGCTGGTCCTGGCCGGGATCGTGGTCGGCGCCCTGGCCGGGGCCGCCATCTCCCTGGTCAAGGTGCTGGCCGACCCCTACGACCAGCTGCCGGCGATCACCTTCTGGCTGCTCGGCAGCCTGGCCGGGGTGAAAGTCGATGACGTGGCGGCGGTGCTGCCGGCGGTGCTGGTCGGCCTCGTGCCCCTGCTGCTGCTGCGCTGGCGCATCGGCGTGCTGTCGCTGGGCGACGACGAGGCGCGGGCGCTGGGTGTCGACGTGCCGCGCCTGCGCCTGCTGGTGATCGTCGCCGCCACGCTGGTCACCGCCGCGGTGGTCGCGATCTCCGGCGTCATCGGCTGGGTCGGGCTGATGGTGCCGCATATGGCGCGCCTCCTGGTCGGTCCGCGCTTCGACCGGCTGCTGCCGGCGGCGATCCTGCTGGGCGCCGCCTTCATGCTGGGCATCGACACGCTGGCGCGCTCGGCCGCCGAGATCGAGATTCCGCTCGGCGTGCTGACCGCCGCGGTCGGCGGCCCGATCTTCGTCTGGCTGCTGGCGCATGGAAGGCGGAGGCGGTTGCCGTGAGCCGGCGAGACGGATCGCCTCAGGCCACGGCCCATCCCATTTTGGTCCCCCCTCCCCTTGCGGGAGGGGGGCAGGGGGAGGGGTCTGCGCGCGTCCGCGCGCGAATGCGCAGGGAGCCGACCCCGCCATCCGCATCGGCCGGCACCGGTCTGGGCCGGCTCTTTCGTCGAGAACCCCCTCCCCCTAGCCCCCTCCCGCGAGGGGAGGGGGGACTCGTTGATGTATCTATGGTCGGGGCACGGCCATGAGCGCCCTGTCCGCCGAAGGCCTCACCATCGGCTATGGCGCCACGACCGTCGCCGCCGGCATCGACCTGGCGCTGGAGGCCGGCACCGTCACCTGCCTGCTCGGGCCGAACGGGGTCGGCAAGACCACGCTGTTCAAGACCCTGCTCGGGCTGATCCCGCCGCTCGCCGGCACCGTCCGGGTCGACGGCGAAGTCCTGTCCCGGCTGCGGCCGGCGGCGGTGGCTCGCCGCGTCGCCTATGTGCCGCAGGCCTATCCTGGCGACTTCGCCTACACCGTGCTCGACCTGGTGGTGATGGGGCGCACCGCGGCGCTCGGCGCCTTCGCCACGCCCGGCCCGGCCGATCTCGACATCGCGATGCGGGCGCTCGACGCGCTCGGCATCGCCGCTTTGGCGGAACGGGATTCGACCCGGATCTCCGGCGGCCAGCGGCAGCTGGCGCTGATCGCCCGCGCCCTGGCCCAGCAGGCCGGGGTGGTGGTGATGGACGAGCCGACGGCCAGCCTCGACCTCGGCAACCGCCTGCGGGTGCTGGACCGGATCCGCGCCTTGGCCGCCGACGGTCTGGCGGTGCTGGTCTCGACCCATGAGCCGGAGCACGCCTTCGCCGTCGCCGACCGGGTCGCGGTGCTGGGCAACGGCTTCGAGACCGGGCCGGTCGACGCGGTGCTGACGCCTGACCGGCTGACCCGGCTCTATGGCGTGCCGCTCACCGTCGAGCGCACGCCCAGCGGCCGCAGAGTCGTAAGCCCGGTGGTCAGCCCGGTCGGGCAGGCATGAGGAAACCGGGCTGGTCAAGTCCGGCCGGAGTTGCGACAAGGGCGGCCTCTCTCGGATCCTTGGCGCATGACCCTCCTGCTCGGCCTCCGCAATGCTGCCGTCACCTTCGGCGGCACTCCCCTCTGGACCGGCGTCGACCTGGCGCTCTCGGCCGGTGACAAGGCCTGCCTGGTCGGCCGCAACGGCAGCGGCAAATCGACCATCCTGAAGGCACTGGCCGGCGCGATCGACCTCGACGGCGGCGAGCGCTTCGTCCAGCCCGGCATCCGCATCGCCTATCTGGCGCAGGAGCCGGACCTGTCCGTCCACGCCACCGTGGCCGACTACGTCGCCTCCGCTCTGCCCGCCGACCGCGCCCATGACCATTGGCGGGTCGAGCAGGTGCTCGCGGCCGTCAAGCTGGATGGCGACCGGTCGACCGACACCCTGTCGGGCGGCGAGGGGCGGCGTGCCGCCATCGCCCACGCCGTGGTCGGCGAGCCCGACGTGCTGCTGCTGGACGAGCCGACCAACCACCTCGACCTGCCGACCATCGAATGGCTGGAGGCCGAGCTCAAGGCCTGGCGCGGCGCCCTGCTGCTGATCAGCCACGACCGCGCCTTCCTCAACGCCCTGGTGCAGCGCAGCTGGTGGATCGACCGCGGCGTGCTGCGGCAGATGGACAAGCCCTTCGCCGAGTTCGACGAGTGGAGCGAGACCATCCTGGCGCAGGAGGAGGCGGAGCGGGCGCGGCTCGACAAGAAGATCGCGTCCGAGACCACCTGGTCGCGCCAGGGCATCAGCGCCCGGCGCAAGCGCAACCAGGGCCGCCTGCGCGCCCTCTATGCGATGCGGGCCGAACGCCGGTCCCAAATCGACCGCCAGGGCGTGGCGGCGCTGGGCATCGCCGAGGCCGGCCGGGGCGCGGTCCGCGTGATCGAGGCCGAGCATGTGTCCAAGGCCTATGGCGACACCGTCATCGTCCGCGACTTCTCCACCCGCGTGGCGCGCGGCGACCGGATTGGCGTGATCGGCCCGAACGGCGCCGGCAAATCGTCCCTGGTCAAGGTGCTGACCGGGGCCGAGCGGCCCGATTCCGGGACGGTCCGGCTGGGGCCGGGGGTGGAACCCGCCTATTACGACCAGACCCGCGTCGCGCTCGACCCCGAGACCACCCTGCGCGACGTGCTGCTGCCGCATGGCGGCGACCATGTCCAGGTCGGCGACCAGAAGCGGCACATCGCCTCCTACCTGTCCGATTTCCTGTTCGATTCCTCGCGCATGTTCAGCCCGGTGAAGAGCCTGTCGGGCGGCGAGCGCGGCCGGCTGCTGCTGGCCAAGCTGTTCGCCCGGCCCAGCAACCTGCTGATCCTGGACGAGCCGACCAACGATCTGGACCTGGAGACGCTGGACCTGCTGGAGGAGGTGCTGGCGGATTTCCAGGGCACGCTGATCCTGGTCAGCCACGACCGCGACTTCCTCGACCGGCTGGTCACCTCGGTGATCGCGGTCGAGGGCCAGGGCCGGGTGACGGAGTATGTCGGCGGCTACACCGACTATCTGCGCCAGCGCCCGGCGGCCCAGGCAGCGGCCCCGGTGGCACGCTCCGCCCCGGCGGCCAGGCCCGTGGCGTCGAAGCCGCGCACCAAGCTCAGCTTCAAGGACCAGCGCGAACTCGACCTGCTGCCCGGCCGGATCGAGGCGCTGACCGCCGAGATCGCCCAGCTCGGCGACGCGCTGCACGACCCCGGCCTCTACGCCCGCGACCCCGACGGCTTCGCCAGGAAATCCGCCCGGCTGGCCGCGGCGGAGGCGGAGAAGGAGGCGGCGGAGGAGCGCTGGCTCGAGCTCGCGTCCCTGGCGGAGGAGCTCGGCGCCTGATGGCGGCTTCCTCTCAGACTTTGCGACTTCCCCCACATGTCATTCCCGCGAAAGCGGGAATCTCTCTCCGACCGGAACGCGCCGAGATCCCCGCTTTCGCGGGGATGACGCAAAAGGTGGGCGGAGGAGCATCGCGATGATGCGGCCGGTCGACCTGCTGCTGACCCTCGGCGTGATGCTGATCTGGGGTTACAACTTCGTGATCGCCAAATACGGCCTCGCGGAGTTGCCGCCGCTCTTGTTCATGGCGCTGCGCTTCGGCCTGGTCGCCCTGCTCCTGGTGCCGTTCGTGCGCATGCCGCGCGGCCGCTGGCGCGACGTGCTGGTCCTGGCGGTGATGCTGGGGCTGACCCATTTCTCGCTGATGTTCACCGGCCTCGCGCATGTCGACGCCGCGGTGGCGGCGATCGTGATCCAGGTCCAGGTGCCGGCCTCGGCGGCCATGGCGATGCTGTTCTTCGGCGACAGGATCGGCTGGCGCCGGGCGCTCGGCATGGCGGTGGCGATCGGCGGCGTCGCCATCCTGGCCGGCGAGCCGCGGCACAGCTCGGCCCTGTGGGCGATCGGGCTGATCGTGCTGGCGGCGATCGTCTGGGCCGGCGCCAACATCCAGATGAAGCGGATGACGGATCTTGACCCCTTCACCATCAATGGCTGGATGTCGCTGTTCGCCGCGCCGATGCTGCTGGTGGTCTCGCTGCTGATCGAGGACGGCCAGTGGCAGGCGGTGACGCAGGCCAGCGCCTGGGCGTGGATCGCGGTCGCCTTCCAGGCGGTGGTCGTGGTGATCTTCTCCTATGCCATCTGGTACCGGCTGCTGCGCACCTATTCCGTCAACCAGACCATGCCCTATACCTTGCTGGTGCCGGTGTTCGGCGTGCTGTCGGGCGTGCTGTTCCTGGGAGAGCCGGCCAGCTGGACCCTGGTGGTCGGCGGCATCGCCACGCTGATCGGCGTCGGCATCATCATCCTGCGCCGGCCCAAGGCGGTCGAAGCCCAGGCGCAGGTCACGTGAGAGGGAAGACCATGGCCAAGCTGACGCAGATCGCGCCCGACCTCTATGCGGCGGCGCAGGTGGACCGCGCGGCGATCGCGGAGATCGCGGCCTCGGGCGCGAAGACCCTGATCAACAACCGGCCGGACGGCGAGGAGCCGGGCCAGCTGCCGGCCGAGCAGGCGCGGGCCGAGGCCGAGCGGCTGGGCCTGGCCTATATCCACATCCCGGTCACCTCCTCCTCGATCGCGCCGGGCGATGTCGAGGCGATGCAGCAGGCCCTCGCCTCGGCGCCGAAGCCGGTGGTGATGCATTGCCGCAGCGGCACCCGCTCGACCCTGCTCTGGGCCGCGGGCGAGGTGCTGGCCGGCCGCGGCGACGCCGGCGCGCTGGTCGCCGATGCCGCGGAGAAGGGCTTCCAGATCGCCTCCCTGCCGGACCTGATGGCACGGCTGCGCCAGGGCTGACACTGCGATGGCGGGCCGGCAGCCGGTGCGTGACCGCCCTGTCTCCTGGATCGACCTGATCGATCTCGGGCTCGACCCGGAGGACCGCCGGCCGCTGTTCCAGCAGCTGCACCTGGCGCTGCGCGACCTGATCGCCCGCCGGGTGGTGCCGGCCGGCACGCGGCTGCCGGCCACCCGGATCCTGGCAGACCGGCTCGGCGTGTCGCGCACCACCGTGGTCGCCGCCTATGACCAGCTGCAGGCCGAGGGCGTGGTCGCCGGCCGGGTCGGCGCCGGCACCTATGTCGCCGCCGGCATCGAGGCGGGGGACCAGCCGGCCTCCCCGGCGGAGATCTCGGGCAAGGCCGCCGCGGCCCCCGCCTGGCGTGGCGAGAGCGTGCCCTTCGCCGCCGGCTTCTGCGGCATGCACCCGGCCACCGAGCGCGCCTGGGGCCGGCTGGTGCAGCGGCATCTGCGCGGCATCGGCGTGCGCCAGCGCGGCTATGGCGACCCGATGGGGCACCGGCCGCTGCGCGAGGCGCTGGCCGAATATCTCCGGGTGTCGCGCTCCGTCGCCTGCGACGCCGGCCAGATCGCCATCGTCTCCGGCAGCCAGCAGGGGCTGGACCTGGTGCTGCGCGCGGTGGCGCAGGAGGGCGATCCCGCCTGGATCGAGGATCCGTGCTACCCGGCGGCCCTGGCCTGCCTGCGCCAGCACCGGCTGCGGATCGCCCCGGTGCCGGTCGACGCGCAGGGGCTGGACGTCGCCGCCGGCCTGGCGCTGGAGCCCGAGGCGCGGCTGCTCTACTGCACCCCGACGCACCACTACCCGCTGGGCGTGGCGATGAGCCTGCCGCGGCGGCTGGCGCTGCTCGACTGGGCGCGCGACGGGCGCTGGGTGATCGAGGACGACTACGACAGCGAGTTCCGCTTCTCCGGCCGCCCTCTTTCGGCCCTGCAGGGCTTGGACCGGCATGGCCGCGTGATCTATATCGGCACCCTCAGCAAGGTGCTGTTCCCCGGGCTGCGCGTCGGCTACGTGGTGCTGCCGCCGGAGCTGGTCGACCGCTTTGCCGTGATCCGCAACGCCGCCGACCGCTTCCCCTCGACCATCCTCGACGATGTGCTGGTCGACTTCATCAACGAGGGCCATTTCACCCGCCACATCCGCCGTATGCGCCAGGAATATGCCGAGCGGCGCGAGCGGCTGACCGCGGCGCTGGCGGCGGAGGCCGGCGACGACCTGACCGTCGCCCCGGTCGACCGCGGCATGTATCTCGTCGCCGATCTGCGTCCGGGGCTGGACGACGTCGCGGTGGCCGAAGCGGCGCGCCGGCGCGGCCTGGTGGTGCGGCCGCTGTCGCCGATGCACATCGCGGCAGCGCCGCGGCAGGCGCTGATCCTCGGCTTCACCGGCTTCCCGCCCCAGGCCCTCGACGCCGCCGCGCGCACCCTCGGGGCGGTGCTGCGCGGGTTCCGGTAAGGGATTGGTCGGCTCGGTCGCGCGGAATTGGACCTTTCCAATCGCGTCTTCTGGCATCATCGAGAAGGCCAATGCCGTTCCGAGGACCGCCATGAATGAGATCGTCCCCTCCGCCCGCGCCCGGCTGAAGCGCCTGGCCAAGCGCGGCGCCTATGACCGTGCCACGGTCCATGCCGTGCTCGATGCCAGCGTGGTCTGCCACATCGCCTATGTCCTCGACGGCCAGCCCTACTGCACGCCCACGGCCTATTGGCGCGAGGGCGACCGGCTGTACTGGCACGGCTCCTCGGTCAGCCGGATGCTGCAGGGGCAGGGGGGCGGCCTGCCGGTCTGCCTGACCGCCACCCATATCGACGGTCTGGTCCTCGCCCGCTCCGGCTTCAACTGCTCGATGAACTACCGCGCGGTGATGGTGTTCGGCACCGCCGAGAAGGTCGAGGACGAGGCGCACAAGCGCGCCGCCCTCGACGCCTATGTCGAGCGGCTGTTCCCCGGCCGGGTGGCGGAGATGCGGCGCCCGACGGTCAAGGAGGTGCGGGCGACCACGCTGATCGCGATGGAGATCGAGGAGGCCAGCGTCAAGATCCGCAGCGGCCCGCCGCATGACGACGAGGACGACCTGGCCGCCGGCATCTGGGCCGGGGTGATCCCGATCACCGAGACCATCGGCGCGCTGCAGCCCTGCCCGCTGCTGCCGGACGGCATCGCCCCCGGCGCCGGCACCGAGCCCTATGCCCCGGACGTACGTTTCGACGAGATCCTGCGGACCAATGTCGGGGGCGGCCTCGCCCCCATCGAAGCCGGCGAGTAAGTTAGAGACACCATGACCACCGACCTGACCAATGCCCTGGGCCAGCCGATCGGCGCCCCCGTTCCCGGCTGGGAGAAGCGGCCGCTGCCGCCGCGCACGCCGATGGAGGGCCGTACCTGCCGGCTCGAGCCGCTCGATCCCGCCCGCCACGCCGAGGAGCTGTTCGAGGCGATGGGCCGCGACCAGGACGGCCGCAACTGGACCTATCTCGGCATCGGGCCCTTCGCCGATTTCGAGAGCTTCCGGGCCTGGCTGGAGAAGATGGCGGCCGGCAGCGACCCGCAGTTCCACGCGGTGATCGACCGCACCGGCGGCCGGGCGGTCGGCGTCGCCTCCTATCTCCGCATCGACCCGGCGAACGGGGTGATCGAGGTCGGGCACATCCACTTCTCGCCGCTGCTGCAGCGCACGCCGATGGCGACCGAGGCGATGTTCCTGATGATGGCTCGCGTGTTCGACGAGCTCGGCTATCGCCGCTACGAGTGGAAATGCGACAGCCGGAACGCGCCGTCTCGCGCCGCGGCCGCCCGCCTCGGCTTCCAGTATGAGGGCCTGTTCCGCCAGGCCCTGGTCTATAAGGGCCGCAACCGCGACACCGCCTGGTTCTCGATCATCGACGGCGAATGGCCGCGGCTGCGCGCCGCTTTCGAGCGCTGGCTGGCCCCCGCGAATTTCGACGCCGAAGGCCGGCAGCGGGAGAAGTTGTCGGAGCTGACCAGGACGGTGGAATAGGCCGGGACCGTCCGTCCGCATCCTCTCCGCCCTCGGCGTCATTGCGAGGAGGCGAAGCCGACGAAGCAATCCATCATCCCGCACGAGCTGCGCCACGGATTGCTTCGCTGCGCTCGCAATGACGGTTTTGGGGACCGGGGGGGGCCGGGCTGAGCCTCCGTCACCAATCTGTCATGGGACGGCATGGGCCGCCTTGCGGTCCGGCCGCCGGCTGCCTATACCAACGCCGGCAGATGGCCGGATGGCCGCTCTGCCGGGCTTCGGCCCGGCGGGGAGGAAAGTCCGGGCTCCACGGAAACACGGTGCCGGGTAACGCCCGGCGGGGGCGACCCCAGGGACAGTGCCACAGAAAGCAAACCGCCCGGCTCCGGCCGGGTAAGGGTGAAAGGGTGCGGTAAGAGCGCACCGCGCGGCCGGCAACGGTCGCGGCACGGTAAACCCCACCGGGAGCAAGACCGAATAGGGGCGGGGCGGCTCATGGGAAACCATGGGCCGACAGGCGTTTCCGCCTGCCGCCCGGGTTGGTCGCGCGAGGCGACGGGCGACCGTCGTCCCAGAGGAATGGCCATCCCCCGACCCGCCGTCCGCAAGGATACGGGGCCGGGGACAGAACCCGGCTTACAGGCCATCTGCCGCCATTTTCCAGCATCGCCGTCGAGTGGCCGGGCCGCGTCCCCGGGTCGCCGTCTCATGTCTCGAGATGAGAACAAAAGAAAAACAATGGTGAGGTCGGAGTCGAAACAAGCGGCCCAACTTGGATTTTGTTCCGGCGACAGTCGAAGAGTCCCAGCAAAGCGGCCAAAAAGCCACGGATCGTAGAAAATCCATTGTTTTCCCATGATTTGGCCAGTCCATCCCATTGCGTTCCACCGTTGCCCATGATATCCCATGAACTCCCATCGGATGGGGTCGATCGTCCACTTCCGGGGTGTGGACGACGGGGGTGATGAGGCAGCGGGCGCACCGCTGGGGGGATGGATGGCTCGGTTCACGGGCACCTACGTCAACAAGGTCGACAAGAAGGGGCGGGTCAGCGTGCCCGCTCCCTTCCGCGCGACCTTGGAGGCGCTGGGNGCTCCGATCGTGAACCTGAAGCCCTCCCCNGACCGCCAGGCGCTGGACGGGGTCACCGAAGCCTACATGGACGAGGTCCAGCGCCGGCTCGANGCGATGGACCTGTACTCGCCGGAGCGCGAGGCCCTGGAAATCCGCGAATTCTCCGAGACGCAGCAGCTGCAGATGGATCCGGAGGGGCGGATCATCCTGCCGCGGCACATGCTGGACCTGGCGGGCATCACCGAGAGCGTCGCCTTCATGGGCATGGGCAGCCGCTTCCAGATCTGGGAGCCGGAGGCGCTGAAGGCGCATCAGCAGGCCCGGCTGGCCGCGTCGCGCGAGATGACCCTGGCGCGCGCCGGGGCCAATGGAGGTGCTGCATGAGCGGCGCCCATATCCCGGTCCTGCTGAGCGAGATCGTGGCGGCGGTGGCGCCGCGCGACGGCGACCTGATCGTCGACGGCACCTTCGGCCGCGGCGGCTATGCCCGCGGCCTGCTGGCGGCGGCCGACTGCCGGGTGGTCGGCATCGACCGCGACCCCGAGGCGGTGGCGGAGGGGCGGCGGCTGGAGGCCGAGCAGCCGGGCCGGTTCCGCATCGTCGAGGGCCGCTTCGGCGCCATGGACGCGCTGGTCGGCGAGCCGGCGGACGGGGTGGTGCTGGACCTCGGCGTGTCCTCGCCGCAGCTCGACGACCCGGCGCGCGGCTTCTCCTTCCGCGCCGACGGTCCGCTCGACATGCGCATGGGACGGGATGGGCAGAGCGCCGCCGACGTCGTCAACGCCATGGCCGAGGAAGACCTCGCCAACGTGATCTACGATTTCGGCGAGGAGCGCCTGTCGCGCCGCGTCGCCCGCGCCATCGTCGCGGCGCGCAAGGAGGCGCGGATCGAGCGCACGCTGCAGCTGGCCGAGATCGTGCGCCGGGTGGTGCCGCGGTCGAAGGACGGCATCGATCCGGCGACACGCACCTTCCAGGCGCTGCGCCTGTGGGTGAATGAGGAACTGACGGAACTCGACCACGGCTTGAGCGGGGCCGAACGCCTGCTTCGGCCCGGGGGACGGCTCGCCGTGGTCACTTTCCACAGCCTGGAGGATCGCCGCGTCAAGCGCTTCCTGGCGGAGCGCAGCGGCGCCGGCGGCGGCGTGTCGCGCCATGTCGCGGCGCCCGGCGGCGAGACCCGGGCGCCGAGCTTCCGCCTGGCGGCCAAGCGGTCGGTCACCGCGGGAGAGACGGAGACCCGCAGCAACCCGCGCGCCCGGTCGGCGCGGCTGCGGGCGGCGATCCGGAGCGAGGCTCCGGCCTGGCCGCCGGTTGGTCATGGGGGCGGGGAGAGGGGGAGGGTGGCAGCATGATCCGCGTCGGCACGATGATCTGGCTCGGCCTCATCGGGGCGTCGAGCGCGTTCCTGTTCAAGACCAGCTACGAGGTGCAGTCGCTGCAAGGCGACCTGCGCGGCCTCAACCGGTCGATCCTGCGGGAACAGGATTCGATCCGGGTGATGCATGCCGAATGGGCCTTTCTGAACCAGCCGTCGCGCTTGCAGGCGCTGACGGACCAGTTTACGAAGCTGCGCCCGATCGCGCCGACGCAGATGGTCGCCAGCGCGGCGGACCTCCCGATGCCGCTGCCGTCGCTCGACGGCGAGCCCACGGCGCCGACGGCGTCGCTGGTCGCCCAGGTCGATGCGCTGCCCAGCTTCGGGCCCGTGCCCCTGCCCGGTCACCGGCCTGGCGAGGGCGGTGTCCTCCTTGCCGCGGCCGAGCCGATGCCCGTCCAGATCCCAGCCGCTTCGCCCCAGGCCGCATCGCTCCCGGCCGCCGCCCCGGCCCAGCCGGCCGCGCGCGCCGCTCCGGTCCAGGTCGCCGCCGTCGAGGTCCGGCCGGCGCCGGTGGTGGCCCCCGTTTCGGCCGCGCCCGTCGCGCGGGTCGCGACCGCCGACGTCCCGATCCGGCCGGTGGTGGCGCCGCGCCGGCCCACCGCGCCGCTGGAGGCCGTGGCCCAGGCCTTGGCCCCGACCCGGGCCGCCGCATCGGATGATCCGATCGGCGCCCTGCTCTCCGGCCTCGAGGCGCCACGGGGAATTCGATGACGGCTGACGCGCTGGATGGGACCCCGACCTCACCGCGGCAGACGGAGCCGGCCCTTCGGCCGGCTCAACGGCTTTCCGCGGCCATCGAGACGGGCCGCCAGCGCATCGTCATCAGCGCCCTGGTGTTCAGCGTCACCTTCGGCGCCATCGGCCTCAAGCTGGTCGACCTGATGGCCTTCGGCGGCGATGCCGACAGCGCCATGGCCACCCATGCCCTGCCGGCCGCCGCGCCGGCCGCCGACCGGGCCGATCTGCGCGACCGCAACGGGCTGATCCTGGCCACCACGCTGCCTTCGATGTCGCTCTATGCCGACCCGAAGCTGGTGATCGACCCGATCGAGGCCTCGCTGCGCCTGGCCAAGGTGCTGCCCGATCTCGACCAGGCCAAGCTGCTGGCCGACCTGTCGTCCGACCGCCGCTTCGTCTGGCTGAAGCGCGGCCTGACCCCGACCCAGCAATACGAGGTCAACCGCCTCGGCATCCCCGGCCTGGCCTTCCAGAACGAGGAACGCCGCTACTACCCGGCCGGCAACCTGGCCTCGCATGTCGTCGGCTTCACCAACATCGACGCCCAAGGCATCGCCGGGCTTGAGAAGAGCCTCGACGACCGCCTGCAGAACGGCGAGTCGATGGCGCTGTCGATCGACCTGCGGCTGCAGGAGATGGTGCGCGACGAGCTGCAGGCGACGGTCGAGCAGTTCCACGCCCAGGGCGGCAACGCCCTGATCATGAACGTCAACACCGGCGAGGTCCTGGCGATGGTCTCGCTGCCGGACTTCAACCCCTACGAGCCGGGCGGCCCGGCCGAGGAGGCGATGTTCAACCGGAACACGCTCGGCGTGTACGAGCCCGGGTCGACGTTCAAGATCTTCAACACGGCGATGGCGCTGGAGAGCGGCACCTCCACCCTGACCAGCCTTTATGACGAGAGCCCGGTCCATGTCGGGCGCTTCACCATCCACAATTTCCGCGGCGACCCCCAATCGGGGATGCTCAGCGTCTACGAGATCTTCCGCCTGTCGCTCAACACCGGCTCGGTGCATATGGAGGAGGCGGCAGGCGTCGATCGGCAGAAGGAGTTTCTGACCCGGTTCGGCCTGACCAAGCCGGCGCCGATCGACCTGCCCGAGATCGGCGCCCCGATGGTGCCGCATCCCTGGAGCAAGATCAGCGGCATGACCATCGCCTACGGTCACGGCATGGCGGTGTCGCCGCTGTCGCTGGTCACCGCGGTCAGCGCCATCGTCAATGGCGGCATCCTGCACCCGCCGACGCTGTTCAAGCGCGACCCGTCGCAGCCGGTGCCGGGCAAGCGCGTGATCTCGGCCGACCTGTCGCGGACGATGCGGATGCTGATGCGCGCCGTGGTCACCGGCGGCACGGCGACCAAGGCCGAGGTGCCGGGCTATTTCGTCGGCGGCAAGACCGGCACCGCCGACAAGGCGGCGCGCGGCGGCTACAACCGGCGGGCCCGGGTGACCGATTTCGTCGGTGTGTTTCCGATCTACGATCCGAAATACATCGTCATGACCATGCTGGACGACCCGCAGCCGATCAAGGGCACCTACGGCTTCGCCAGCGCCGGCTGGAACTCGGCGCCGCTGGGCGGCAGGATCATCGCCCGGATGGGCCCGATGCTGGGGGTCGAGCCGGCGGACCCGAAGGATCCGGCGATCCTGCAGATGCTGTCGCCGCCGGCCAACGCGGTGGTCGCCAACCTCTCCGGCGGCAACGAGGACTGAGCGATGGCGATCGCCTCCGACCTCCCCCTCGCGCATCCCGGCTCGCGGTCCGTCCAGGCCGATGCCGCTCGTCCGGGCCGCACCCTGGCCGCGGCGATCGAGACCGGCCGGCAGCGGGTGGTCGTCACCGCGCTGGTCTTCGGCCTGGCCTTCGCCGGCATCGGCATGGGGCTGGTCCGGCTGATGGCCTTCGCCGACACCGGCGAAGGCGCGGCGGTCGCCATGGTCGGCTCCGCCACCGACCGGGCCGATCTGCGCGACCGCAACGGGCTGATCCTGGCCACCACGCTGCCTTCGATGTCGCTCTACGCCGACCCGAAGCTGGTGATCGACCCGATCGAGGCTTCGCTGCGGCTGAGCAAGGCGCTGCCCGACCTCGACCAGTCCAAGCTGCTGGCCGACCTGTCGTCCGACCGCCGCTTCGTCTGGCTGAAGCGCGGCCTGACCCCGGCGCAGCAATACGAGATCAACCGCCTCGGCATCCCCGGCCTGGCCTTCCAGGCCGAGGAGCGCCGCTACTATCCGGCCGGTGGGCTGACGTCGCATGTCGTCGGCTTCACCAACATCGACGCCCAGGGCATTGCCGGGCTGGAGAAGAGCCTCGACCAGCGCCTGCAGAACGGCGAGTCGGTGGCGCTGTCGATCGACCTGCGGCTGCAGGAGATGGTGCGGAACGAGCTGCAGGCCACGATCGCCAAGTTCAAGGCGACGGCCGGCAACGTCATCATCATGGACGTCAAGACCGGCGAGATCCTGTCCATGGTCTCGCTGCCGGATTTCAACCCCTACGAGCCGACCGCCGCGTCGGAGGACGCCCTGTTCAACCGGAACACGCTCGGCGTGTACGAGATGGGCTCCACCTTCAAGATCTTTAACACCGCGCTGGCGCTGGAAAGCGGCACCTCGACCCTGCAGACGACCTATGAGCAGAGCCCGATCCGGATCGGCCGCTTCACCATCCGCAATTTCCGGGCCGAGCCGCAATCCGGGCGGTGGAGCGTCTACGAGATCTTCCGGCAGTCGATGAACACCGGCTCGGTGCACATGTTCGAGGCGGCGGGGCTGCAGCGGCAGAAGGAGTTCCTGGCCCGGCTCGGCCTGACCAAGCCCTCGCCGCTCGAGCTACCGGAGGTCGGGTCGCCGATGGTGCCGCAGCCCTGGACCCAGGTCAGCGGCATGACCATCGCCTATGGTCACGGCATGGCGGTCACGCCGGTCCAGCTCGTCAGCGCCGTCGCCGCCGTGGTCAATGGCGGCACCCTCCACCCGCCGACGCTGTTCAAGCACGACCCGTCCCGGCCGGTGCCGGAAACCCGGGTGATGTCGCCCGAGCTGTCGCGGATCATGCGGGCGCTGATGCGCGTCGTGGTGATCAGCGGCACCGCCACCAAGGCGGAGGTGCCCGGCTATTTCGTCGGCGCCAAGACCGGCTCGGCCAACAAGGCGGTGCGCGGCGGCTACAACCGCAAGGCCGGCGTGACCGATTTCGTCGGCATCTTCCCGGCCTATGATCCGAAATACATCGTCATGACCATGCTGGAGGACGCCCAGGCGATCGAAGGCACCTACGGCTACAACACCGCGGGCTGGAACGCCGCGCCGCTGGGCGGCCGCATCATCGCCCGGATGGGCCCGATGATGGGGATCGAGCCGAAGGATCCGAACGACCCGGCGATCCTGCAGGAGCTGGCGGTGGATCCGGCCGGCCGCGCCGCCCCGCAGGTCGCGGCGGCCGTGGAGGAGGAAGAGGGATGAGCGCCGGCGCCTCAACCCTGCCTGCCGGCTTGAAGGGGCTGACCGCGGATTCCCGCGCGGTCCGGCCCGGCTTCCTGTTCGCGGCCCTGCCGGGCGCGCGTGCCGACGGCCGCGCCTTCATCGCCGATGCGCTGGCCGCCGGCGCCACGGCGATCCTGGCGCCGGAGGGCACGGTGCTGCCGCCGGGTGCAACCGCGGCTCTGATCACCGATCCGAACCCGCGCCGCCACCTGGCGCTGCTGGCGGCCGAGTTCTACGGCCGGCAGCCGGCCACCATCGCTGCCGTCACCGGCACCAGCGGCAAGACCTCGACCGTCAACTTCGCCCGCCAGCTCTGGACCCTGCTGGGCCACAAGGCGGCCAGCCTGGGCACGCTCGGGGTGATGGCGCCGGGACGAGAGCGCTACGGCTCGCTGACCACGCCGGACCCGGTGGCGCTGCATGCCGAGCTGGCCGACCTGGCCGCGGCCGGGGTGACCAGGCTGGCGCTGGAGGCCTCGTCGCACGGCCTTGACCAGTTCCGGCTGGACGGGGTGCGGGTGACGCTGGCGGCCTTCACCAACTTCACCCAGGACCATCTCGACTACCACGCCACCATGGCGGAGTATCTGGCGGCCAAGACGCGGCTGTTCGACCAGGTGCTGCCGCCCGGCGGCACCGCCGTGATCAACGCCGATGTGCCGGAGGCCGCGGGGCTGGTCACGCGCACCCGTGCCGCCGGCCGCAAGGTGCTGACCCTCGGCCGCGCCGGCCAGGAGTTCCGGCTGGACCGGGCCGAGCCGCTGCCGCACGGCATCGACCTGCGCTTCACCGCCGGCGGCAAGGCCTATCGGGCGGAGCTGCCGCTGGTCGGCGGCTTCCAGGCCTACAACGTGCTGACCGCGCTGGCGCTGGTGGTGGCCGACGGTGCCGACCTCGACACCGCCGCCGGGCTGCTGGAGCAGCTGAAGGGCATCCCCGGTCGGGTCGAGCTGGTGGCCAGCCACCCGAACGGCGCCCCGGTCTATGTCGATTACTCGCACAAGCCGGGGGCGCTGGAGACGGTGCTGACCGCGCTGCGTGCCCACACCCCGGGCAAACTGGTCGTGGTGTTCGGCTGCGGCGGCGACCGTGACCGCGCCAAGCGCTCGCTGATGGGCGAGATCGCGGCGCGCCTGGCCGACCGCGTGATCGTCACCGACGACAACCCGCGCAGCGAGAACCCGGCCGAGATCCGCCGCCAGGTGCTGGCCGGCTGCCCCGGGGCCGCCGAGATCGGCGACCGGGCCGAGGCCATCCGCGCCGCGGTCCAGGGGCTCGGCCCCGGCGATGTCCTGGTGGTGGCCGGAAAAGGCCATGAGACCGGCCAGATTATCGGCGATGACGTACGCCCGTTCGACGATGCGGAGCAGGCGCGCGCAGCCGTGACCGAAGTGAAGAGCGACCCGCGATGGAGACCAACGCCATGACCAACCCTGCGCTCTGGCCGGCCGCGGAGGCGGCCGCCGCAACCAATGGGATGCAGGTCGGCGAGTGGTCGGCCTCCGGCGTCTCGATCGACAGCCGCTCGGTCGTGGCGGGCGACCTGTTCGTGGCGCTGCGCGGGCCGAATTTCGACGGCCACGACTACGTCAAGGACGCCCTGGCCAAGGGCGCCGCGGCGGTCATGGTCGACCGGGTGCCGCAGGGCGTGCCGCACGACGCGCCGCTCCTGGTGGTCGAGGACACCCTGGACGGGCTGACCGACCTGGCGCGCTTCGCCCGCATGCGCAGCGAGGCGCGGGTCGTCGGCGTCACCGGCTCGGTCGGCAAGACCAGCACCAAGGAGGCGCTGAAGCTGGCCCTGTCGGCCACCGCGCCGGCCTATGCCTCGCAGGGCAACCTGAACAACCAGTGGGGCGCGCCGCTCAGCCTGTCGCGGATGCCGGAGCAGGTGTCCTACGGCGTGTTCGAGCTTGGCATGAACCATGCCGGCGAGATCGCGCCGCTGTCCCGCCTGGTCGAGCCGGACGTCGCCATCATCACCAATGTCGAGGCGGTCCACGCCGCCCATTTCGACTCGGTCGAAGGCATCGCCGACGCCAAGGCCGAGATCTTCCGCGGCATGGGGCCGGAAAGCACAGCGATCCTGAACCGCGACAATCCGTTCTTCCCGCGCCTCGTGGCCCATGCCCGGACCCAGGGCGTCGGCCGGATCTGGAGCTTCGGCGAGCATGCCGAGGCCGATGCCCGGCTGGTCGACTGCTCGCTGCACACCGCCGCCAGCGCGGTCAACGCCGTGATCCTGGGCGAGCCGCTGCGCTACACCCTGTCGGCCCCCGGCAAGCATTGGGTGCTGAACAGCCTGTCGGTGCTGCTGGCGGCCAAGGCGATGGGCGCCAACATCGGCGGCGCGGCCCGCGCCATGGGCCGGATCACGCCGCTGCGCGGCCGCGGCGCCCGCATCACCATCGAGCTGCAGCGTGGCAGCCAGGCCGGCAAGCTGGTGCTGATCGACGAGAGCTACAACGCCAGCCCGGTCTCGGTCGCCGCCAGCCTGGCGGTGCTGGGCGGGGTCGACAGCGGCCCGGACGGCCGCCGCATCGCCGTGCTCGGCGACATGCTGGAGCTCGGACCCGACGCGCCGGCCCTGCATGTCGGCCTGAAGCAGCATGTGCTGGCCAACGACATCGACCTGGTCTTCACCTGCGGCCCGGACATGAAGCAGCTGCACGACGCGCTGCCGGAAGGCCGGCGCGGCGCCCATGCGGCCGACAGCGCCGCCCTGGCGCCGGTGCTGGCCGAGGCGGTGCGCCCGGGCGACTGCGTCATGGTCAAGGGCTCGCTCGGCAGCCGCATGGCCGTAATCGTCGAGGCGCTGGAAAATCTCCACGTGGCGCGCGAGAACCGGGCCCCCCAGGCCTCGCCCAAGCGCGTCGCCAACGGCCTCTGACCAACGGCCCCTGAAAGGAACGGTNCCGGTGCTTCCGGCCCTCTTCGCCCCGCTCGCCGACCAGGCGCTCGTCTTCAACCTGTTCCGGTANCTGACGTTCCGGACCGGGGCCGCGGTGATGACGGCGCTCGTCATCGCCTTCCTGATCGGCCCGGCGATGATCCGGTGGTTGAAGTCGCGGCAGGGGGCGGGGCAGCCGATCCGCGAGGACGGGCCGGAGGGCCATTTCAAGAAGCGCGGCACGCCGACCATGGGCGGGCTGATGATCCTGATCGCCATCGTGATCTCGACCCTGCTCTGGGCCGATCTGCGCAACGCCTTCGTCTGGATCGTCCTCCTGGTCACGGTCGGCTTCGGCCTGGTCGGCTTCGGCGACGACTATCTGAAGCTGACCAAGCGCAACCCCAAGGGGCTGTCCGGCAGGCTGAAGCTCGTGGTGCAGGGGGCGATCGCGCTGGTCGCGGTGTTCTGGTACCTGCAGGTGACGCCGGAGGTGCGCGAGACCGCGGTCGCGATCCCGTTCCTCAAGGATGTCATGGTCGAGCTCGGCATCCTGTTCTTCCCGTTCTCCATGCTGGTCATGGTCGGCGCCTCGAACGCGGTCAACCTGACCGACGGGCTCGACGGCCTCGCCACCATGCCGGTGATCATCGCCGCCACCTGTTTCGGCCTGATCGCCTATCTCGCCGGCAACGCGGTGTTCGCCGGATACCTGCAGATCCACCACGCCCCCGGCGCCGGCGAGCTGGCGGTGTTCTGCGGTGCCCTCATCGGCGGCGCGCTCGGTTTCCTCTGGTTCAACGCGCCCCCGGCCATGGTGTTCATGGGCGACACCGGGTCGCTGTCGATGGGCGGGGCGCTCGGCACCATCGCCATGATCACCAAGCACGAGCTGGTGCTGGCGATCATCGGCGGCCTGTTCGTGCTCGAGGCGGTGTCGGTGATCGTCCAGGTCGCCAGCTTCAAGCTGACCGGCAAGCGGGTGTTCCGCATGGCGCCGCTGCACCACCATTACGAGAAGAAGGGCTGGGCCGAGCCGACCATCGTGATCCGGTTCTGGATCATCGCCGTGATCCTGGCCCTGATCGGCCTCTCCAGCCTGAAGCTGAGGTGATCGGATGATCGACCTCTCGCATCTCAAGGGCCGCAGCGTCGCCGTCCTCGGCCTCGGCAAGTCCGGCACCGCCGCGATCCGGGCGCTGAAGGCTGCGGGCGTGACGGTGGCCGCCTGGGACGACAAGGTCGCCGGCCGCTCCTTCGCCGAGCGCGAAGGCGTGCCGGTGCGCGACTTCGCGGCCGAGGGCATGGCCGGCATCGACCTGGTGATGCTCAGCCCCGGCATCCCACGCACCCATCCGCATCCGCATCCGGCGGTGGCCCGGGCGCTGGAGGCCGGCAGCCGCCTGGTCGGCGACATCGACCTGCTGGCCGAGGCGCTGCCGGATGCCGGCTTCCTCGGCGTCACCGGCACCAACGGCAAGTCGACCACCACGGCGCTGCTGCAGCATGTGTTCCAGGCGGCCGGCATCGATTCCGAGGCCGGTGGCAATCTCGGCCCCGCGGCGCTCGGCCTCCGCCCGGTCGGTCCCGGCGGCTGGTACGTGCTCGAGGTCTCGTCCTACCAGCTCGAGACCATCACCGAGGTGCCGTGGTCGATCGGCGTCTTCATCAACATCACCCCGGACCATCTCGACCGCTATCCCGACATGGCCGGCTACGTCGCCGCCAAGACCCGGCTGCTCGACGGCATCCGGCCGGGCGGCACGGCGGTGATCGGGGTCGATGACGACTATTCCCGCGCGGTGTTCGAGAAGACCAGGGCGCGGCCGGAGATCCGGGCGATCCCGATCTCGGCCGAGCGCGCGGTCGAAGGCGGCGTCTTCGTCCGCGACTTCGTGCTGCATGACGCCACCGAAGGCGAGGCCCGCGCCGTGCTCGACCTGCGCCAGGCGCCGGCCCTGCCGGGCGCCCATAACGGCCAGAACGCCGCGTGCGTCTGGGCTGCCGCACGGGCGGCCGGCGTGGCGGAGGATGTGCTGGCCGCGGCGATCCGCACCTTCCCGGGCCTGGCCCACCGCCAGCAGCTGGTCGGCACCATCGCCGGCATCCGCTTCGTCAATGACAGCAAGGGCACCAACCCGGACGCGGCGGCCAAGGCGCTCGGCTCCTACGACACGATCTACTGGATCGCCGGCGGCCGGCCGAAGGAGGGCGGGCTGGAGGCGGTCGACCCCTATCTGCCGCGGGTGGCCCGAGCGTTCCTGATCGGCGAGGGCGCGCCGAAATTCGCCGCCCATCTCGACGGCAAGGCGCCGTATCAGCGCTCGACCGACCTCGACGCCGCCGTCGAGGCCGCCTACCGCGCCGCGAAGGCCGATGGCGCCGCCGGCGCCGTGGTGCTGCTGTCGCCGGCCTGCGCCTCCTTCGATCAGTTCGCCAATTTCGAGGCCCGCGGCGAGGCCTTCGCCGCCTCGGTCAAGGGCCTGCAGGTCCGGGTGGAGAGGGGGGAGCTGTAGATGGTGACCCTGGATCGCGCCGACAGCTCGGTCATCGGCCGCTGGTGGTGGACCGTCGACCGCTGGATGCTGCTGCTGCTAGGCATCATCATGGGCATCGGCTCGATCCTGATCCTGGCCGCCAGCCCGGCCGTGGCCCAGCGCATCAATCTCGGCGAATTCTACTTCATCGAACGCCACCTGATGATGCTGCTGCCGGCCATCGGGCTGACCTTCATGGTCTCGCTGATGAGCCCGGGGGCGATCCGGCGCAGCGCGGCGATCGTGCTGCTGCTGTCGATGCTCGGCGTCTTCGCCACGCTGTTCGTCGGGGTCGAGATCAAGGGCGCGACCCGCTGGATCCAGCTGCCCGGCCTGTCGCTGCAGCCCTCGGAATTCGTCAAGCCGGCCTTCGCCGTGGCCGCCGCCTGGCTGTTCGCGCAGCAGAAGACCCGGCCGGGCTTCCCCGGCTACATCGCCTCGACCGTGCTCTACGCCCTGATCGCCTTCCTGCTGCTGTCGCAGCCGGATCTCGGCATGACCGTGGTGGTCACCGCGGTCTGGTTCATCCAGTTCTTCATCGCCGGCCTGCCGATGTTCCTGGTGATCGGGCTGATCGGCCTGGGCACCGGCGGCCTGGTCGGCTCCTACTTCCTGTTCGAGCATGTGCGCAGCCGCATCGACCGCTTCCTCGACCCCTCGACCGGCGACAACTACCAGGTCGACCGGGCGATCGAGGCCTTCACCAATGGCGGGCTGTTCGGCACCGGCCCGGGCGAGGGCTCGGTCAAGCTGTACCTGCCGGACGCCCATGCCGACTTCATCTTCGCCGTCGGCGGCGAGGAGTTCGGCCTGTTCTTCTGCCTGGCTCTGGTGGCGCTGTTCGCCTTCATCGTGGTCCGCGGCCTGTCGCGGGTGATGAACGAGACCAACCTGTTCATCATGCTGGCGGTGGTCGGCCTCGTCACCCAGTTCGGGCTGCAGGCGGCGGTCAACATGGCCTCGACCCTGCACCTGATCCCGACCAAGGGCATGACGCTGCCCTTCGTCAGCTATGGCGGCTCGTCCCTGATCGCGCTCGGCTACGGCATGGGCATGGTGCTGGCGCTGACCCGGCGGCATGCCGGAGGCGGGGGGATGCGGTGAGTGATGCCCGCCCCATCCTGCTGGCCGCCGGCGGCACCGGCGGCCATGTCTTCCCGGCGGAGGCGCTGGCCCGGACGCTGATCGCCCGCGGCCATGCCGTGCGCCTGGCGACCGACCCGCGCGGCCGCGCCTTCGGCGACCGGCTGCCCGAGGTGCCGGTCGACGCCGTCCGCTCCGCCACCGTGGCGCCGGGGCTGGTCGGCAAGCTGAAGACCGCGACCCTGCTCGGCCTCGGCTATCTCGACGCCAGCGGCGTGCTGCGCCGGCACCGGCCCGCCGCCGTGGTCGGCTTCGGCGGCTACCCCTCGGCCCCGACCGTGCTGGCCGCGTCGCGCGCCGGCATCCCGGTGCTGCTGCACGAGCAGAACGCTCTGCTGGGCCGGGTCAACCGCTGGCTGGCCGGCCGCGCCGCGGCCATCGCCGCCGGCTTCCCGCTGCAGGGAACGGCGGAAAACCGCCGAGTCGAGGTCACCGGCAACCCGGTCCGCCCGGCGATCGCGGCCAAATCCGGCGCGCCCTATCCCGCGCCGGCGGCGGCGGGCCCGCTGACCCTGCTGGTGCTCGGCGGCAGCCAGGGCGCGCGGGTGTTCAGCGAGCTGATCCCGGCCGCGGTGGCGCTGCTGCCGGAGGCGCTGCGGGCCCGGCTGTCGATCGTGCAGCAGTGCCGGCCCGAGGACATCGAGGCCTGCCGCGGCCGCTACGCCGCGATCGGCGCCGACGCCACCCTGGCGACCTTCTTCGACGACGTGCCGGAGCGGCTGGCCGCGGCCCAGCTGGTGATCTGCCGGTCCGGCGCCTCCACCGCGGCGGAGCTTGCGACCATTGGCCGCCCCGCCATCCTGGTGCCCTATCCCTTCGCCATGGACGACCACCAGACCGCCAATGCCAGGGCCATCGCGGCCTCGGGCGGGGGGTGGCTGATGCCGCAATCGGACCTCACCCCGGAAGTGCTGGCATCGCGTCTCGAACACCTGTACACCCGCCCCTCCGTTCTGGTGGAGGCCGCCGGCGCCGCGCGCGCCGCAGCCCATCCGGATGCCGCCGACCGACTCGCCGATCTCGTCCTTGCCCTTGCCGGGCAGGAGGCGGGCCTTCGCGCGTCGGCCGCAACTGGAGCTTAAGTTAGGAGTACCGCCGATGAGGCAGATGCCGCTCGACATTGGGATGATCCACTTCGTGGGGATCGGCGGCATCGGCATGAGCGGGATCGCCGAGATCCTGCACAATCTCGGCTATTCGGTGCAGGGCACCGACGTGGCCGAGAGCGCCAATGTCCTGCGCCTGCGCAAGGCCGGCATCGACGTCAAGATCGGCCACGCCGCGGCCCATCTCGGCGACGCCGCGGTGGTCGTGATCTCCTCGGCGGTGAAGAGCGACAACCCCGAGGTCAAGGCCGCCCGCGCCGCCCTGATCCCGGTGGTGCGCCGGGCCGAGATGCTGGCCGAGCTGATGCGGCTGAAATGGTCGATCGCGATCGGCGGCACCCACGGCAAGACCACCACCACCAGCCTGGTGGCGGCGATGATCGACGGCGCCGGCATGGACCCGACCATCATCAATGGCGGCATCATCAACGCCTACGGCACCAACGCCCGGCTCGGCCAAGGCGACTGGATGGTGGTCGAGGCCGACGAGAGCGACGGCACCTTCACCCGGCTGCCGGCGACCATCGTCGTGGTCACCAACATCGACCCCGAGCATCTCGACTTCTACGGCGATTTCGACTCGGTGAAGGCGGCGTTCGAGCAGTTCGTCACCAACACGCCGTTCTACGGATTCGCCGTCCTCTGCATCGACCATCCGGAGGTGCAGGCGCTGATCTCGCGGGTGACCGACCGGCGCATCATCACCTATGGATTCAGCCCGCAGGCGGACGTCCGCGCGGTCGATTTTTCGATCGAATCGCGCGGCTCCAGGTTCACTGCCGTGCTCCAGGACAGGCAGTCCGGAAAAAGCCGTATGATCCGCGATATTGTGTTGCCAATGCTCGGGCAACACAATATCCAGAATGCATTGGCCGCTATCGCCGTGGCCCATGAGATGGGAATGGACGACGGGCAGATCATCGAATCGCTGGCCCGCTTCAGCGGGGTGAAGCGCCGGTTCACCAAGACCGGCGAGTCGGGCGGTGTGACGGTGATCGACGATTACGGCCATCATCCGGTGGAGATTGCGGCAGTGCTCAAGGCGGCCCGGGCCGCGGCCCAGAAGCACAAGGTGATCGCCGTGGTGCAGCCGCACCGCTACAGCCGGCTGGCCAGCCTGTTCCAGGAATTCTGCACCTGCTTCAACGATGCCGACATCGTCGTGGTCGCGGATGTCTATGCCGCCGGCGAGGCGCCGGTCGAAGGCGCCACCCGCTCGGCCCTGGTCGAGGGGCTGCGCGACAGCGGCCACCGCCGGGTGATCCCGCTGCCGGGGCCCGAGGCACTGCCCCAGCTCGCCTACGACCTGGCCCAACCGGGCGACTTCGTGGTCTGCCTCGGCGCCGGCAACATCACCGCCTGGGCCAACGCCCTGCCCACCGAGCTCGACGCGCTGCGCGCCAAGAAGGTCGCGGGGGCCACGCGATGACGAAATCGGTCGCAGTCCTCTACGGCGGCTGGTCGGCGGAGCGCGAGGTCAGCCTCGTCTCCGGCAAGGCCGTCGCCGTGGCGCTGCGCGGGCGTGGCCATCGGGTCGAGCTGATCGATGTCGGCCGCGACCTCGAGGCGCTGCTGCGCGCCCTGCGGCCGGCGCCGGACGTGGTGTTCAACGCCCTGCACGGCAAGGGCGGCGAGGACGGCACNATCCAGGGCGTGCTCGACATGCTGGGCCTGCCCTACACCCATTCNGGCGTGCGGCCCTCGGCGATCGCCATGTCCAAGCCGGCGACCAAGCAGGTGGTCGGCGCGGTCGGCATCCGCACCGCCCGCGGCGTGGTGGCGCCGCCGCAGCAGGTGGCCGAGCGCCACCTGATGGAGCCGCCCTATGTGGTCAAGCCGGCGGCCGAGGGCTCCAGCGTCGGCGTCCGCATCGTCCGCGCCAACGACAACGTCCCGCCGATCGACCTGGCCGGCTGGGGCTATGGCGACGCGCTGGTCGAGGAATACGTCCCGGGCCGCGAGCTGACCGTCGGCGTGATGGGCGACCGCGCTTTGACCGTGACCGAGATCGCGCACACCCACGCCTTCTTCGACTACGACGCCAAGTACACCGAGGGCCACGCCGTCCACACCCTGCCGGCGCAGGTGCCGGACGCCGTCGCCGCCGAGGCCATGCGCCTGGCGCTGCTGGCGCACCGCACGCTGGGCTGCCGCGGCATCAGCCGCACCGATTTCCGCTGGGACGACACCCGGCCGGGCACCGAGGGGCTCTATTTCCTCGAGATCAACACCCAGCCGGGCTTCACCCCGATCTCGCTGGTGCCGGAGCAGGCGAAGCACATCGGCGTCGACTTCGCCGATCTGTGCGAATGGCTGCTGGAGGACGCCGCATGCGGCAGCTGAGCGCCGAGCCGGACGCCGCGCGCCGGCGCGGCAGCGGCGGCACCTCGGTGCGCCGCAAGCCGATGGCCCGGCGCCAGGCGGCGGCGCTGCGCCTGGGCGGCATGGCGCTGGGCGGCATCGCCGTGTTCGGCCTCCTCGCCGCGCTGTGGACCAGCGGCACGCTGACCGCGGCCGGGCGCGGCATCCATGGCGCGGTGATGGGGCTGACCGCGGCGGCCGGCTTCTCGGTGCAGGAGGTGCTGGTCGAGGGCCGGCGCTCGGTCGATGGCGGCGTCATCATGGCGGCGCTCGGCGTCGGCCGCGGCGACCCGATCTTCGACCTCGACCCCGACGCGGCCCAGGCCAAGCTGCTGGACATCCCCTGGATCCGGTCGGCCAGCGTCGAACGCCGGCTGCCCGACACCGTCTTCGTGCGGATCGAGGAGCGGGTGCCGCTGGCGCTGTGGCAGAACAACCAGAGCTTCAGCCTGATCGACCGCGAGGGCCATGTCCTGCCGGTGCCGTCGGTGGCCGACTATCCGGACCTGCCGATGGTGGTCGGCGGCGATGCGGCCGCGACCGCGGCGGTGCTGGTCGACGCCCTGTCGAAGACGCCGGACATCGCCCGCCGGATCCGCTCGGCCATGCGGGTCGGCGGCCGGCGCTGGGACCTGGTGCTCGACAACCACGTCACCGTGAAGCTGCCGGACGGCGACGTCGCCCCGGCGCTGGCCCGGCTGGACGAGGCGCAGCGCAAGGATTCGGTGCTGGACCGCGACATCGTGGCGGTCGATCTGCGCCTGGGCGACCGCATGGTCATCCAGCTCACCCCCGCGGCCGCGGCGCAGCGCGCCCCGACCAAGGACAAGACCTGATGGGCGGCGCGGATGGCTCTCATGGGATTTAACGCGATGCGCCGCCCCCGCACCCGCGCCAGGGGCTCGATCGTCGCCGCGGTCGATCTCGGCACGACCAAGGTCGTGTGCTTCATCGCGCGCGTGGCCGACGAGGGCAAGGCCCAGGTGATCGGCATCGGCCACCAGGCCAGCCGCGGCGTCCGCGCCGGCGCCATCGTCGAGCTCGACGCGGCGGAGAAGACCATCGCCCTGGCGGTGCAGGCGGCCGAGCAGATGGCCGGAGAGACCGTCAACGAGGTGATCGTCAACCTCTCCGGCGGCCATCCGGCGTCGCAGAGCCTGTCGCTCCAGGTCCCGGTCGGCGGCCGCGAGGTCACCGACAACGACCTGCGCCGCGCCGCCCGCGCCTTCAACGGCAGCGTCGCCACCGATGCCGAGGTGATCCACGCCGTGCCGATCAGCTATGGCCTGGACGAGGTGCGCGGCGTGCGCGACCCGCGCGGCATGGTCGGCGAATCCCTGAGCATCGACCTGCACCTGATCACCGCCAACACCGGCGCGGTGCGCAACCTGACCGCCTGCGTCAACCGGGCCCATCTCGAGGTCGAGAGCGTCATCCTCTCGCCCTACGCCTCGGGCCTGGCCTGCCTGGTGCCGGACGAGCGCGAGCTGGGCTGCACCGTGATCGACATGGGCGGCGGCACCACCTCGCTGGCGGTGTTCATCGAGGGCCGGCTGGTCTTCGCCGACTGCCTGCCGGTCGGCGGCGCCCATGTCACCAACGACATCGCCCGCGGCCTGACCACGCCGGTGGTGCACGCCGAGCGGATGAAGACGCTGTACGGCTCGGCGCTGCCCTCGGTCGCCGACGACCGCGAGGTGATCGACGTGCCGCAGGTCGGCGAGGAAGAGGACAGCCAGCCGACCCATGTGCCGAAGAGCCTGCTGACCGGGATCATCCAGCCCCGGATGGAGGAGATCTTCGAGATGGTGCGCTCGCGGCTCGAGGCCAGCGGCTTCGACAAGGCCTTCGGCCGCCGCGTGGTGCTGACCGGCGGCGGCTCGCAGCTGCAGGGCGCGCGCGAGCTGGCGCAGCTGGTGCTGGACAAGCAGGTCCGCATGGGCCGCCCGCTGGGCCTCGACGGCCTGGCCGAGGCGACGGCGGGGCCGAGCTTTTCGACGGCGACGGGCCTCCTGGCCTACGCCACGTCGGGGCCCGCCGACCTGGTCGGCTCGGGCCCGGGGCTGGAGGAGAGCGGCGCCGCCGGCGGCGGCTTCTTCAGCCGGATCGGAGGGTGGTTCCGTGACAACCTCTGAGCGAAGGCCAATCAACCCGGCACGCCCGACCATCCGGGGCGATGCCGGGAGCACGGACCGGACGGATGGAAGCGGACAGGGTGAATAGGGGACAGTAGGGGAGCATCGACATGATCAATCTCAGCATTCCGCAGGGCGACATCAGCCTCCAGCCGCGGATCACCGTGGTTGGCGTCGGCGGCGCCGGCGGCAACGCCGTCAACAACATGATCCGGGCCAACCTGGCCGGGGTCGAATTCGTCGTCGCCAACACCGACGCGCAGGCGCTGGCCGGCTCGGCGGCGCAGAAGCGGATCCAGCTCGGCGCCGGGCTGACCCAGGGCCTCGGCGCCGGGTCGCGGCCCGACATCGGCCGGGCCTCGGCCGAGGAGGCGATGGAGCACATCGTCGCCCATCTCGACGGCGCCCACATGGTGTTCATCACCGCCGGCATGGGCGGCGGCACCGGCACAGGTGCTGCACCGGTGATCGCCCGGGCGGCGCGCGAGCAGGGCATCCTGACCGTCGGCGTGGTCACCAAGCCCTTCCACTTCGAGGGCGCGCACCGCATGCGCATGGCCGAGCAGGGGCTGCAGGAGCTGCAGCAATATGTCGACACCCTGATCATCATCCCGAACCAGAACCTGTTCCGCATCGCCAACGAGAAGACGACCTTCGCGGACGCCTTCCGGATGGCGGACGAGGTGCTGCATTCGGGCGTGCGCGGCGTCACCGACCTGATGGTCCAGCCGGGCCTGATCAATCTCGACTTCGCCGACATCCGCACGGTGATGGCGGAGATGGGCAAGGCGATGATGGGCACCGGCGAGGCCGAGGGCGAGCGCCGCTCGATCAGCGCCGCCGAGGCCGCGATCTCGAACCCGCTGCTCGACGACATCTCGATGAAGGGGGCCAAGGGCGTCCTGATCAACATCACGGGCGGCCTCGACATGACCCTGTACGAGGTCGACGAGGCGACCAACCGCATCCGCGACGAGGTCGACCCCGACGCCAACATCATCTTCGGCTCGACCTTCGACGAGAGCATGGAGGGCAAGGTCCGGGTGTCGGTGGTCGCGACCGGCATCGACATGGCGATCAACCAGGCGCAGCGGCCGCAGACCTACAGCACCACCACGCTGCCGGGCGGCGCCGACCGCGCCAAGCCGCAGCAGCAGCCGGCGGCCGCCCCGGCGCCGCAGCCGATGATGCCGGCCCGTCCGGCGGCGGTGACGCCGCAGCGCTTCGCCATGGCCCAGCCGGCGCCGAAGCCGGTCGCTCCGGCCCCGGTCGAGCAGGCCCCGGCGGCGCAGGCCGCCCCGGCCGAGGTGGAGCCCGAGCCGGACTACGCGGCCGAGGACCAGGCCGAGCCGGCGATGGACGAGGTTCAGGAGCCGGCGGTGCAGCAGGCCGCGGCCCGGGCCCCGGGAATGTCGGCGGGCGCGCGCCCGGGCTTCGGCGCGGCGCGTCCGGCCCCGATGGCCGCCCCGCAGCCGGCGGCGCCGCGCCCGGTCGAGGCGGCCCCGGCCGCCCCGGCGGAAGGGCGCAAGAAGCTGGGCCTGTTCCGGCGGGTCACCGGCCTGCTGCGGGAGGAGGAGCAGCCGCTGCCCGAGGCGCATCAGGCGCCGACGCTGCGTCAGGAGCCGGCGCCGCGCACCGCCGCCGAGCCGCCGCGCGCGCCCGAGGCGCCGCGTCCGGTGGCGCAGCAGCGCCTGGCGATCGATGCCGGCCGCGCCCCGCTGCCGCGCAGCGACGAGGACGCGCTCGACATCCCGGCCTTCCTCCGCCGCCAGGCGAACTAGGCCGATCCTGCCGCTTCCGCCACCGGCCGCACGCTCCCCTCGCGGCCGGTGGAGATTTCCATGTGCCTCGGCCGCCCGCTTCGCGCGGGCGGCCTTTTTCTATGGTGCGGTCGCAGTCGGAGCGCTGGCACGTAACAGTCCGTTACGCGGCGGCTGTGCAAAAGCGTAGCTGGAGCGGGATGACTTTGAGCGAGATCGGGTTGTCCCGATCGCGTGGCGACGCTCGATATCAAGTCCATCGGCACCAAACCCCTCCCCCTGGCCCCCTCCCGCTGTATGGACCGGGGAGAGTAAAGGGGTAGGCCGGATCAAACGGCGTTCTGAAAAGGTCTCGCAAGCGGGAGAGGCAACGCCTCGTATCCGCTGTGATAGGGGTGACCCGATCTGGCCTGAACTCATCCCGCTCTAAGATCTGACGCTTTGTCCCGAACCCATTGACCGCTTTCGACCCTAAGCGGACACTTCGGCAAGATCAGACGCAAATGGCGAAGGCCTTGTCGAGAGCCATCGCGACCAGTCGATTTGAGTCAGACGACGCCTCGAATGCAGTGTTTGGGATGACCGTAAAAGATCCGTCGCGGGCTCGGAGATGCGGTTCTAGCATCAATCGCCCAGCGCAGTTTGCGATGTAAACATATTTTGACTTGAGAGCGAATTGCCTCCACGACTTTGAATTGGTAGCTTTTAGTAGGGGAGCCGTGAGGCTCTTCCAGTCAGTTGGATGGGGCACGCCGGTCAGAGACAGCGCCGATGCTTCCATAATCGCGCGGCCGATGCTTTCACAGTCGGACGCCTCAGCGACAGCGACGGGGTCCTGAAAGACGAAACCTCCGTGCACAAGTTCTGCCCACGGATGGATCACAACCTTGCTTCCATAGGTGTATGCGGCCACGCTCCCCATCCAGCGCTCCATATTCGTAGGTGCTGCCCTCCCACCGTGTACCCTTATAGCTCAATCTAGGTTCTGACCGCTTTCCGCCCTTCTCGGACGGCCAGGCCGGCTGCGGGGTGCCCAATACCGGCCATCGCGCTTGGCGCCGGAGAGCGGACATGACCGCATGCGACCCTTTCCGGCCGGACGCTAGAGAGGCCCCGATGTCCTAACGAAGGTACGAAATCGAATGTCCACATTCATATCGGGCGTCAGGATCTCGGCTCCGCAGCAACTCGATCTGCTCCCAAGTCTCCTCCCAGCTGCCTTCCGCGGTTAATGGCGTACGAGCCCCATTGGGCTCGACCGAGAACACCCGCCAGATTGGAAGTTTGGTGGCCGCAACCGATTCAAAGAATGCATCCATAAATCTAGTAAACCATCCGGAATCCATGCCCATGCTTAGATGCTGGTCCTCAGGGCCAAAAAGGCCCCAAGGACAACGCGGTCCAAAACCGAATTCGCAATAGCTAATTGCACCCTCCGATCGTGCATCGTCAAAAACAACCCAGCAGGGATACTTTTGCCCGGGTTCGCCGTAGTCCCATTGGCCTAAAATTACACGAGGATCTATTAGTCCATCACGAATGTACTGAATCACCCTGGAGTCCGAAACGCCTCGGAGCTCTCGCTCAATGAGAGTGCGAAGCATAGTTGCATTTATATCCATAAAATCTTTTACCATCGGCTTGTTTGCAACGGCAAGGAGTGGCCGCTTTCCGCCCTTTTCGGACGGCGAGGCCGGCTACGGGGTGCCCGAAACCGGCCATCCGACTCGGCGCGTCGAAGCGGACATGACCGCATGCGACCCAAAGCCGCCGCTATCCGGATTCAGGAATCTAGCTTTTTCATCAGCAGGTATGTTTCTGCCCCACATCCGGGACAGCACAAGTGGCGATCAATATGAGGGCTGTCCCATTCCAGACCCGCGCTCTCGGGCCCGGCATACTTGAGAGGGATATCCTCGACGATAAGATCTCGCTGTCCGCACGATGGGCACCGCACCAAAGCTGTGGGATTCTTGCCGAGGGTTTTAACGGCCTCCAGCCATTGCGGGTAAGCGTCAGAGAATCGTTTGGGCATCGTCGAAGATCGCCAGAGTCCTCGGAGCACTATGACATGCGCCCACTTGAATGTCGTTGACCTCCGCAGTCGCTTGCGACGTCCGCTTTCCGCCCTTCTCGGACGGCCAGGCCGGCTACGGGGTGCCCGATACCGGCCATTGCGCTTGGCGCCGGAGAGCGGACATGACGGCACCCGACCCGAAGCGGACATGCGGCCGTCGCTCGCACTACGCGGCCGCTTGCGCTCTTATAGCATCCGCTTAAAGGCATCGCTCCGACCGGCTATCACCGGCTAATCGAGAATCGCGCGCACGTTATTGCGACAAAGCAGAGCCAACTACTACCCCCGACGCTTTATCTATAAAGACAATGGGTCCGCCTCCCACGCATATCATTGAAGGATCATCATTTTTGCAAAGATAGGATATCATTACACGGGATTCGTCCTCGCTCACATTCCTTGAAAATTTATTCAAATTGAAAATGGGATAATTTTTCTTCACAAAATCATCGGCCACAATCACGAATTTTTTATATTCACTAATAGTAAGCATACCAGCAGCGCATAAGATCCATACAATCGTCGCGATAGTTGGGGTCGCCCATTTGTTCCCAAGCATGATTCACCTTCGGGAAGCCTAGCCAAGCATACAACAAAGCTAGCTCACACTCCAGGTGTCCAAGCTTCCGCTTTCCGCCCATCCCGGTCGGCTAGTGGTCAGAATCCGGCGCTTCGAACCCACCCAGACCGGAGTTCGCGTGAAAGAAGTGCATGTATGTCAGAGAGTTAGGCCAATCAACGGCGGGACTCTTTCGTATCGGCTTTACCACTAGGACGGCTGACGGATGCTCGAAAGCGGCCATCGCGCCTGGCGCCGGAGGGCGGACATGGCCGCATGCGACCCGTTGCGGACCACCGCACCAGATGTAGGAATTCGGTGACAGTGCACTTTTAGTGGCCTCGTGCTATGCTTGGCATCATACAATGGAGGGAGCATGACTCGGCTGGCGCGAGCGGTCTTTCCGGGGCTTCCGCACCATATCACGCAGCGTGGCAATGGGCGGGCGCAGACCTTCTTTTGTGACGCGGACTATGCGCTCTACCGCGACCTGCTCGGCATCCACTGCGCGGCGGCGGAGGTCGAGATCTGGTCCTGGGTGCTGATGCCGAACCATGTCCATCTGATCCTGGTGCCGAGCGATCCGGACGGCCTCCGCCGGGCGCTGGCGCCGGTGCATCGGCGCTACGCGGGTCACATACATGCCGGGCTCGGGCGGAGCGGCCACTTCTGGCAGGGGCGGTTCGGGTGCGTCGCGATGGATGAGGAGCATCTCGGGGCGGCGCTGCGCTATGTCGCGCTCAATCCGGTGCGGGCCGGGCTGGTGGAGCGGGCGGCGGACTGGCCCTGGTCCAGCGTGCCGGTCCATCTGGGCCGGATCCCGGCGGACGGCCTGACCGCTGTGGAGCCGGTGCGGTCGCGCTATCCCGATTTCGCCGCGGTCCTGGCCGCCGGCGAGGACGAGGCGGCGTCGACGCGGCTGCGACGGGCCGAGCAGATCGGCCGGCCGCTCGGCGGCCGCGACTTCCTGCACCGGCTCGAACGCGAGAGCGGCCGGCCTCTCGCGGCTGGCAGGCGCGGGCGCAAGCCCGCTAAAAGTGCAGTGGACTGCACCCCTGGACTGAGACAGTAGAGTTTAGGTGACAGAGGGCTGTTGGGGTTGGTGGGATCGAGAGTTGGCGAGGTCAGCTTCGAATTCGG